>Ga0163162_10002723_pt1 | contig 16760 bp, 13 predicted proteins | sample S55metaG_FD_115310 | JGI IMG/M metagenome (GOLD analysis project Ga0163162, IMG submission 115310) | Switchgrass rhizosphere microbial communities from Kellogg Biological Station, Michigan, USA - S5-5 metaG | ecosystem: Host-associated > Plants > Roots > Rhizosphere > Soil | place: USA...
GAAGATGTCGTCGCCGATGCAATCAAAGATTATATGCTGTCGCACGGATATAAGGACGCGCACTATAAAGACTTTCTGGTATTCCGGTCCGTACCACTGAATAATGGCGGCACAACAACGGACGCATATTTTAATATCGACCGTAAAAGCCGTTCAGAAAAAGATATGACGATTGTCAGCCTGCTCCCGGTAAAAAAAGGAGAAACCCTTTCACCGGCCACGGCTGAAGACAGTTCTTATGTCAGTATGTCCGTAGTTTACCTGGACAGCCTGAGAAATCGTGTTTACCGGTATTCACTTGAGCAATTGATGAAAGACCAGCAGAAAACGCTGGATAAAACAAAGGCTAAATTACTCAGTCTGAAAAATGATTCAGGCGATATCGCAAAGAAAATCCGGAGTTATGAAAGCGACCTCGTGGAAAACAAAAATGATCAGGCCAAACAAACCCAGGTGATTAACAATACGCCGACCGGCGATCAGGAAGCACTCACCAAAGCCCATAAAAAAATGGATAAGCTGTTGGATAATCAGGCCGACTACGAGAAAAAACTGAGGAATTACAAATCCGAGCTGGAAGACAACGCTAAGGAGCGCGTAGCCCAGCAGGCAATTTTTGACAAAACTTCGCAGTCACTATCGGCACTCAAAGAGCGCCATGAAAAATCCTGATTCGGAAAACTAGGTTGCCCAGGCCTTGTCGCCTTTTTTGTAAGGAATACAACCTTCATATTTGCCGGGAACAGCTACATACCGCAGGGCTTTTGTGGCACCTGGTTCTGAAGTGAAGTATCCCCAGACGGTCAGCTCCTTCATCATCCGGAAATAATGGGGAGGATCTTCCTTTTTCTTGCTGGCCGTATAATCTTTTTGTTCCTTATCCAGCTGTATCAGCAGGGTTTTGCGTTCTGCAGGAGTGCATTCCAGGAAATTTTTTCCATTCAGGGTCTTGCTGGAATCATTGAGTTTAGCCATCCCGGCAATAAAAATATCCTGGTCTGTTTTATTATAACAATCCCTGACGATGGTATGCATGAATTCGCCGATCTTGGCGTCCTTGGCTCCGGGTGTGTCCGTAGCAGGGATGATAGTATCCCCTACTTCATCCAGAAAAGAAATGTCTTCCGGAGAAAAATTCAGTCCGGCTGTGCCTATTTTTTTATCTGCATTGGTACATCCGGATAAAAATACTTCGGCCCCGATGATAGTGCCGCCGAGCAACAGCGCCACCGATGATAATGCTTCTCTTCTGTTCATGATCTGTAAATTAAAAAATTAAAAGTAAAAACTAAAATTCATCTCCCACACTCCCATACTTCCACACTTCCACACTTTCCTAAATATTCCCTTTCTTCAGCTCACTTACCGCATGATCTGCCGCCCTGGCCGTAAATGCCATATAGGAAAGTGACGGATTCACACAGGAGGCAGATGTCATAAACGATCCGTCAGTTACAAATACATTGGGAGCGTCCCAGATCTGGTTGTATTTATTCAGCACGGAAGTTTTCGGGTCTTTTCCCATACGGGCAGATCCCATTTCATGAATACCCCGGCCCAGCGTTCCATCTCCTTCATTCCCCTTCACATTTTTATAGCCGGCAGCCTCAAGCATTTCCATCGCATCGTTCTTCATATCCACCCGCATCTTTTTTTCGTTCTCCTTATATTCCACATCCATAGCGAGCACATTCAGGCCCCATTTATCTTTTCTTGTTTTATCAAGGGTAATTTTATTTTCATGATACGGAAGTGTTTCTCCGAATCCACCAAAGCGAAGGGTCCAGACACCGGGTTCGGACAAAGCTGCCTTGAGATCCACTCCTATGGCAATTTCTTCCGCACTCCGCTGATATCCCTCCCGGCTTCCGCCACCCTGGTAACCGAATCCGCGCAGATAATCCCGTTTATCATTTCCTACATTTCTGAATTGCGGAATATAAAGGCCGTTGGCTCTTCTACCGAAATAATATTTATCGTCGAAACCTTCCACGACACTGCTGGCTCCGACGCCCAGGTGATGATCCATAATGTTATGGCCCAGTTCCCCACTGCTGCTGCCAAGCCCGTCAGGCCAGATATCCGTTGCTGAGTTCATCAGGATCCAGGCACTGTTTAAGGTAGAAGCATTTAAGAAAATAATTTTTGCACTGTATGTGTACGTCTTATTTGTTTCACCATCCAGCACTTCAACCCCTGTTGCTCTTTTTTTATCCTTATCGTACAGGATTTTGGTAACGATGGCCCATGGGCGAACGGTTAGGTTTCCTGTTCTTATTGCAGCCGGAAGAGTGGACGACTGTGTACTGAAATAAGCGCCAAACGGACAACCCAATGCACATTTATTCCTGAACTGGCAATTGGTACGGCCTTCCAGGGGCTCTGTGATATTGGCTGTTCTGCCGATAACTGCATGTCTCGATCCGTTGAATTTTTCTTTCAACTTGGAAGAAAAATCCTTCTCAACGCAGTTCATCTCCATGGGCGGCATAAATTGACCATCCGGCAATATATCCAGGCCGTCGCGGTTACCGCTGATCCCGGCAAATTTTTCAACATAGTCATACCAGGGTGCAATTTCCTTATAACGAACGGGCCAGTCTACACCATGACCGTCTTTGGCGTTGGCTTCGTAATCATGATCACTGAAGCGATAGCTTTGCCGGCCCCACATCAACGAACGGCCGCCTACATGATATCCGCGGAACCAGTCGAACCGTTTAATTTCAGTGTAGGGACTGTCCTTGTCACTGCACCAATAGTCAAGATTGGTTTCGCTCAGCGGATAATCCCTTTTTAGTACCGGATATTCGCTGATCAGTTCCTGGGTGCGTCGTCCGCGATGCGGATAGTCCCAGGCTTCTTTATTCGCATTGACATAGTCTTTCACATGCACAATATCTCTGCCTCTTTCGAGCATGATTGTTTTCAGGCCTTTTTCGCATAGTTCCTTGGCGGCCCATCCTCCGCTGATGCCTGATCCGATTACAATTGCATCATACACATTGTCTGCCATGATTCGCTGTTTAGTATTTATTATATATCACAAATAATGACCGCTTTCTGCAAAGAAGCCATTTTATCTTTTTCCGCAGGGATAAATTCCTGGGCAACATAACCTTTGAAACCCGTTGCCACTATGGCTTTCATGATAGCCGGATAATAGAGTTCCTGACTATCGTCAATTTCATGCCTGCCGGGCACGCCGCCCGTATGGTAATGACCGATATAAGTATAGTTATCCCGGATCGTCTGAATCACATCCCCCTCGTCGATCTGCATATGATAGATATCATATAACAATTTAAAATTGGGGCTGCCCAGTTTTTTGCAAAGCTGCACACCCCAGGCAGTGCGGTCGCACATATAATCCTTATGATTCAGTTTGCTATTCAGCAATTCCATATGCACGGTAATGCCGTTTTTTTCGGCCATAGGTAAAATCTGTTGTAGTCCCTGCACGCAATTGTTCAAACCGGTTTCATCGTCCATGCCGCGCCGGCTTCCGCTGAAACAGATAACATCTTTATACCCTGCGCTGACCATCAGCGGAATTACCTCTTTATACTGGGCGACAAGTTTATCATGAAATTTTGGTTCGGCAAATCCGTCGGTGAGACTGATATCCCCTGCGACATAACACATCGAACTGTATAACCCGTATTTCTGCAGCGTGGGCCAGTCTTTAGGCTGCACGAGGTCCACGGCGGGAATACCGATTTTTTTTACGCCCTGGCAGAATTCATCCCAGGGGATGGAATCATAACACCAGCGACAAACGGAATGATTGATATTGCGTTTTAGTTTCAATGAATCAGACGATTTTGATTTGGGAGCATAAGAAGAGAGCAACTGGGTTCCTGTTGCGAGAACAGCAGAACCAGCAATCATGTTCTTAATTAATTTTCGCCTGGATGAGCGATGATTCATGCGCCTTTTCAGATTTGAAAGTACGAAATGAAAACGGATGAAAACGAAATTAATGACCAGCGGAAGCAGAGGCCAGGATTTCCGGTTTTTTGCGTCCGCGCATATATAAATTTAACCCACCGAACGCTACGATAAGGGCAAGAGGAATCATCAGTGTGAAATTTATGATGGCGGGTCCTGCAGCCTTATTTGCTTCATATAATGCGCTCGCCATCTCCGATCCCGGCGGCGCTTGTTTATAGAGCAGGATATCTGCACCGGCAGGCAGTTTGGCAGCCACCAGGGTGTCATAATGTTTACCCATCAGAATCATATAAATAGATACGGCAAACATGCCGGCACCGCCCATGAGATTCATTCCGACTGCTCCGGTTTTAGGCAGATTTTCGGAAACAAAACCCAGCATCGTGGGCCAGAAATAACAAACGCCCATTCCAAAAACCAGCGCTCCGACAAAGATCATGTTGCCCGTGGAATGGCCCAGCAGGTACAATCCCAGCGAAGCCAGTATGGCCGACATCAGCAGTACACCCTGCGGAGAGAATTGTTTCACCACCGGACCCGCGAATGCCCTTCCAACCACCATCACACCGGTTTCCAGGGTCAGAATCAGCAGGGCATTGTCAGTGACATTTTTAAGCAACACGTCGATCCACTGGCCGGTAAATAATTCCGTTATTGCCGTGCCGAACATGCAAAGTATCATGAAAAGGAAGAGGCCGGTGAAAATAGATTTATACATGGTTGCGTTCGAAACGCCGGCCGCCACCCGTTCTGTAACTGGAAATTTTAGTTTGAAGAACAGATATCCGTAAATCAGGGTGGGAATCAGCATGGTGGCCACTTCAATCTGCCAGGGCACTCCGAATTTATCCAGAATAAACACGATCAGGGTACCGATTACAATACCACCCGGAAACCAGAGGTGAAAATGATTGAGTTTTGTTGTTTTATTGTCTGGGAACAAAGAAGCTACCAGGGGATTACAGGCTGCTTCCACCGTTCCATTCGCAATGCCGATGAGCAGGGTGGAAAGAAAAAGTGTCCAGTAGCCGGTTGCAAAAATGGTCAGGATGATGCCTGCCAGGTGAAAAAGAAAGGCCATTTCCAGCAGTCTTTTCATGCCGATGATATCCACAACAAACCCGCCGATCACCACAGCCAGCGGGAATCCCCAGAAAGCAGTGGCAGCAATGGTTCCCAGTTCAGATGCACTCAGGTTAAATTCCGTTCCCAGCTTGCCCAGGATACCGGCCCGGATGCCGAAAGAAAGAGAGGTGACAAGTAAAGCCAGACAACTGGCCGTAAAAAGCTGTTTACGCGAAATGGCGGTTGAAGACATGGCAATCGTTTTAATTTTAATCAGACCCTTCAAAGCAACAGGAAGTAAATGTAATTTTTATTTCAGTAAATAAAAAAAGCAAACAAATGGACTTCCCGGCACAAATATGTACATTAATATTCTAAACTTGCATTTTGAAGCCCAAAGCTTAAAGCCCAAAGCTTAAAGCCTAAAGCCTAAAGCTTAAAGCCAGAAACTGGAAGTAGCAAGTTGTAAGTTTAAAACCCAAACTGAAAATTTTTCCTTTACCTTTTTACTTTTTTAATTTATATAACATGAACAGAAAATTACGCATGGGTATGGTGGGTGGCGGAAAGGACGCTTTTATCGGAGCCGTTCACCGGATTGCCGCACACATGGACGGACTGATTGAAGTGAGCTGCGGTGCACTGAGTATCAATCCTGAAATTGCTAAAGCTTCAGGAGAAATGTTGTTTATTTCTCCCGACCGTACGTATTTGAATTTTGAAGAGATGCTGGATAAGGAAAGTAAACTTCCGGCAGATAAAAGAATTGATTTTGTGACTATCGTCACGCCAAATTTTGCCCATTTTGCTCCGGCCATGATGGCCCTCGATAAAGGATTCCACGTAGTGATTGAAAAACCCATTGCTTTTACACTGGATGAGGCGAAGCAATTAAAAAAGAAAGTTGCGGAAACCGGACTCATCCTGTGCTTAACGCACACTTATTCCGGATACCCGATGGTAAAGCAGGCGCGACAGATGATAAAAAATAATGTGCTCGGGAAAGTCCGCAAAATCTGGGTGGAATATCCGCAGGGCTGGCTCAGCAAACTCACGGAACGGGAAGGCAATGCACAGGCTGCCTGGAGAACCGATCCGAAACGTTCCGGAAAAAGCGGATGTATGGGAGACATCGGAACCCATGCCGCACACCTGGCAGAATATATCAGTGGAATGAAGATCACTAAAATTTGTGCTGACCTGAATATTGTCGTCGAAGGCCGCCCGCTGGATGACGACGGAAATGTGTTGTTGAAATTTGAAAATGGTGCAGCAGGTGTTCTGATGGCTTCACAGGTAGCTGCCGGAGAAGAAAATGCCTTGAGAATTCGTATATATGGAGAAAAAGGCGGTATGGAATGGAGACAGGAAGAACCCAACTCCCTGGTGGTAAAGTGGCTCGATCAGCCTACCCAGATTTTCCGTGCAGGAGTCGGCTACAAAGAACCACTCTCCTCTTTCTGCACACATAATTTACGCACGCCCGGCGGTCATCCGGAAGGTTACCTGGAAGCCTTTGGAAATATCTACCGCAATTTTGCGCAAACACTCACTGCACGCATAGATGGAACCAAACCCTCGCCGGAAAGTCTTGATTTTCCAGGCGTGGAAGACGGGATAAGAGGTATGGCATTCATTGATTCTGTGGTGGCTTCGTCACAGTCGGCAGAGAAATGGTACACACATACTGTCGAAGTGTGAAAGTATGGGAGTGTTGGAGTGTGGTAACTATTTAACTCATAAACGGTCAACGATCCACCCGCCTTCGCAAAGCTTCGGTGGGCGATGCGATCCACGATAAACGATCAACGATAAACGATCAACGATCAACAGTCAACAGTCAACAAAAAAAAATGAAAACAATAAAAGGCCCGGGCATATTCCTCGCGCAATTCATGGGAGATGAAGCGCCATTCAACACGCTGGGATCAATTTGCAAATGGGCCAAATCGCTGGGATATATCGGCGTGCAGATTCCCACCTGGGATGCCCGCTGCATCGATCTGAAAAAAGCAGCAGAAAGTAAAACCTATGCAGATGAGATAAAAGGGATAGTACAATCTGCCGGACTTGAGATCACGGAATTGTCCACTCATCTGCAGGGTCAGCTCGTGGCTGTTCATCCGGCTTACGATGAACTCTTCGACGGATTCGCACCCGAAGCTTATCGAAAAAATCCGGCCGCGAGACAGGCCTGGGCAGTGGATCAGTTGAAATATGCGGCAGCCGCATCAAAAAACCTTGGACTCAATGCCCACGCCAGTTTCAGTGGTGCACTTCTCTGGCCGACTTTATATCCTTGGCCGCAGCGGCCCGCAGGTCTGGTAGATACAGGATTTAAAGAATTGGGGAAAAGATGGAAACCCATCCTGGATGTTTTTGATGAAAACGGCGTGGACCTTTGTTATGAAATTCATCCCGGAGAAGATCTTCACGATGGAGTCACTTATGAAAGATTTCTGACTGAAGTCAACAACCATCCGCGCGCCTGCCTGCTCTATGATCCCTCTCATTTTGTTCTGCAGCAACTCGACTACCTCACTTATATAGATTATTATCATGAACGTATTCGTATGTTCCATGTAAAAGACGCCGAATTCAATCCTACCGGAAAACAGGGTGTTTACGGTGGATACCAGGGCTGGATCGACAGGGCAGGCAGGTTCCGATCCCTGGGTGACGGGCAGGTGGATTTTAAATCTATCTTTAGCAAACTGACCCAGTATGATTATTCCGGATGGGCCGTACTCGAATGGGAATGTTGCCTGAAACATCCCGAAGACGGCGCAAAGGAAGGATCTGTATTCATCAAAAATCATATTATCCGGGTAACGGAAAAAGCGTTTGATGATTTTGCCGGGACGGGATCAGATGAAGCGTTTAACCGCGCAGTGCTCGGCATAAAATAGCCATTAGTAATCCGGTATTTTTAACGAAATTTATTCCTCACATCAACCATTGCAAAATGAAAAAATCTATTCTGTTTTTATTGGTTTGCTCCGGCGTTATGCTGGCTTGTAACTCAGGTTCTTCCTCCGCAAAAACGGATACAGCGGCCGCCGCACCTGCGCCCGCAGCAGCAGATTCCAAGGGTCTCGAACTGATCGGAGCCAGTGATTGCACGACCTGTCACCGCCTGCACAAGGAAGGTGCCGGCGTAGCCATCGGACCTTCTTATAGTGAAGTAGCCGCCAAATATTCACCCGCTGCCGATACAACTATTGACCGGCTTGTTCATAAAATCATTGCAGGTGGTACTGGTGTTTGGGGAACAACTCCGATGACACCGCATCCCGCCCTGCAACCAGCAGATGTAAAAGAAATGGTTGTTTATATTCTTTCTTTAAAAAATTAATTCATGGTGAAAAAAACAGTCTTCCCATTCATTTTGATGGTGATGGGTATTTTTTGTGCGCACGCGCAGGGACAAAATGTATTGTCAGGCGCCGAATTTACCGGCGGGTGGAAATTATTATTCGACGGAAAAACATCCACCGGCTGGCATACTTACAATAAAAAAACATTCGGTCCGGCCTGGAAAGTGGTGGATGGTACGCTATTTTGTGATACGACTTATCATGTACCTAAAGGCGAGGAAGGTGATATATGTACGGATGAAGTTTTTAAAGATTTCGACCTGAAATATGAATGGAAAATTGCCAAAGACGGCAACAGCGGGGTTATGTTTTTAGTGCAGGAATCTGCCCAATACGCAGCGCCCTATTTAACCGGTCCCGAAATGCAGGTATTGGATAACGACGGACACCCGGACGGAAAAATTCACAAACACCGCGCCGGTGATCTATATGATCTCATCGCATCCTCCAGCGAACCCGTTCGTCCGGTCGGAGAATGGAATGAAGCTGAAATAAAATTGGTCAGCGGACATCTGACCTTTTTCCTGAATGGCGTGCAGGTAGTTTCCACCGTGCTCTGGGATAAGAAATGGGATGAACTGGTAGCCGGCAGCAAGTTCAGTAAGATGCCGGGATTTGCTAAATCCAAATCCGGTCATATCGATCTCCAGGACCATGGATGCAATGTCTGGTTCCGGAATATCAGGATAAAAGCACTCTAGCACAAGTATGGAAGTATGGAAGTATGGGAGTATCATCACATTTCCACACTTCCACACTTCCACACTCTAAAGCCCAATGGATTTCATGAACGCATCCGAATTTGGTTCTCTTCCGAGGAAATTTCTGAGCATATCTTTTTCCTGCTGACTACCCGCTACTTCAAGAATCTGTTTCCGGTACCGCTCACCGGTTTTAGCATCCATCACACCATTTTTTTCAAACACAGAAAATATGTCCTGGGCAAAAACCCTTGACCAGAGATATCCGTAATAATTTGCCCCATAGCCATTCAGGTGAGTAAATGCTGCGATCATATGTGATCCTTCGGGAAATGGAATTTGCGTCACCCGATAAAGGCTTTTTGTTACTGCAGTAAGATCCATCCCGCGTATACTGTCGTATTTATCTTCAAACGTAAAGTCGATCATACCGTAATAAACCTGTTGCATGTAGGCATTCGCATCCAGTACGTGTTCGGTTGCTTTCATCTTCCTGAAAAGACTTTCCGGCAGCACGGCACCTGTTTTATAATTCTTGGCAAATAATTTCAGGCTCGAATACTGCCAGCAAAAATTTTCGAGGAATTGTGAAGGCGCTTCAACAAAATCTGCTTTCAGCGTTCCCGGCTGGGATGCCAGGTCCGACCGGACCACCATAGCATGAACCAGGTGACCGAATTCATGGAAAAGAGTAATGACATCAGAATGATCCAGCAATGTTGGATTACCGGGAGCCGCTTCCGGAAAATTACAGATCAATGCTGCAACCGGCAGTATTTCTTTACCTCCATTATAGTTGGCCGCGCTGATTCCGAAACAGGCAAAATGAGTGTACTTATTCTGGCGGGGATAAAGGTCGAAGTAAAAATTCCCGACTTTTCTGTCGCCGACATACATCTCAAATGACCTTACTTTACTGTACCAGACAGGCCAGCCCGATGTTTCTTTAATTGAAATGCCAAGCAGCCGGTGATAAACTTCAAACATACCCTTAATGGTCTGGTTCATTTCAAAATATTCCTTCACCTCATCGGTATTCAATTGATATTTTGAATCCAGCAGTTGTTTTTTATAATACGAAACATCCCACGCGAATATGGTATCTGGCAATTCGGGATGCATCTGATGTTTGATAGCACGTATGGACGCGATATCCGAGCTGACATTTGGTGTGAGTTTTTGCACCAGGTTGTTTTCAAAATTCCAGACAGCCTCCGGCTTTCCGGCCATTTTATCGGCGAGTGCATAAGCAGCGTAACTATTGTATCCCAGCTTCCTGGCATATAGCAGCCGATAATAGAGCAGGCTGTCCAGCACTTTAATATTTTGGGGGTACGCACGGTTATTATACTTGATATTCATCTGTCTGCGGGTATCATTGGCAATCGCATACCTGGAGATGTCTATTGCGTTGGGGGTATTAATATAGATAACATATTCCCCGCTTGCTCTTTTCCATTTTTGTTTCTGAGCTTCCGGCACTCCGTTCAGAGCGGCTTCAGTAAATACAAGACTATCTCTGGAAATGCCGATATTCCTGTCATATTCAAGACCCAGCATCGTTATATGATCACTGATTGCTTGCAGTTCCCCGCGGGCAGCGCTATCCAGCTTCATACCATTATTCTCAAAAATCCTCAACTGATCTTTTACAAATTTTTGCTGGTTTGGCTTGAGGGAAGACATCGAACTCGCTGCATAATTTTTAAGTGATTTATATAGGGGCTCATTTAAGATTAAAGTCGTCTGATAGTCCGAAAGTGCCTGGCTGCCCGCGTTCGCCGCATCGCGCACGCTGTCAGACACATTGGTTTGTGCAAGCAGTCCCAGTTTCATCCCCAGATCATTTAATTCGTATGTCATTTCATCATAGGCAGCCAGGGTACTTCCAGGCCCGACACCCGGCTTTAATCCGGAAACAATCTTTTTTACCCGGCTGTCTGTCATTTTAATTACCTGTCCAACCGCATCCCGGATAATATTTGCATTCACTTTGTCAAAGGCAATGGGGTTATTGGAATGAATTAAAAGTGGATTCGCAGGAACCGGTGGTTGACCTGAAACAGGAATTATCAACGCACTTAAAAAAGCCAGTAATAAATATTTTTTAATATCCATATACTTAATTTGGGCCGAAGCTATTAATTCCGCTCTGAATTTCCTTTCCACTCATAAAAATTAAGCTCTTTTGCAGGGGAGCGTGAGTCGTGTATCGTATATCGTTAATCGTGTATCGTAGATCGTAAATCGTACATCGTCGATCAACAAACGATTAACGACAAACGATTAACGATAAACGATTAACGATCAACGGTCATCTGCCAACTAGATTTTCGGCAGCACATATCCATTATGATACGGCTTCATGAGATATTCATTATTCACGGCCTCATCGGTAAATTTATCTGTGACCCAGTTCAATCTTTTACCGCTGCGATAACTGATATTCCCAAGTTGTGCAACCGTTGCCACATGGGCGCCGGCCTCGATGGAACAATGCAGGTCTTCCATTTTCCTGCTGCGCACAACATCAATAAAATTTTTCCAGTGATTGTCCAGGCCGTTATCAACAGGTTTCACAAGTGGCTTTTCAATTTTTATCTTGCTCTGCTTTTCATCTATTATTTCCCACCCGCCCCTGCTCAGGACAAGCGTCGCATTGTTGCCGATATACGCGATACCATGATCCCTTCCATAAGATCCGTTTCCTATACCCATGGCACTATCCCAGACCAGGTTGAAATGATCGAATTCGTACAGCGTTGTAAGTGTGTCGGGTGTTTCCTGGTATAGATCAGGATAGGCAAAATCGCCACCCAGGGCGGCAATTGTTTTCGGATTACCGGCTTTCATTCCCAGTAATCCATAATCAAGCAGATGTACGCCCCAGTCCGTCATCAGGCCCCCCGCATAATCCCAGAACCAGCGGAAATTAAAGAGATACCTGCTGGAATTAAATGGCCTCGTTACTGCCGGCCCCAGCCACATTTTATAATCCACGCCGGGTGGCGGCGCCGTATCGGGCACAACAGGACCGGGTTTCATCCAATCCTGGTAACACCATACTTTGACCGTCCGGATATTTCCCAACTGACCGGTATATACAAAATCCAATGCATCCTGGAAATGTTTCTGACTGCGTTGCCACTGACCACCCTGTACTGCGCGATTATATTTTTTCTGCGCTGCGACCATAGCGCGACATTCTCCGATCGAATTGCCGATTGGTTTTTCGACGTATACATCCTTCCCCGCCGCACAGGCTTCGATCATGATCAGGGCATGCCAGTGATCTGGTGTGCCGATGATAACAACATCAACATCCTTGTTATCGAGCACGTGACGATAATCACCGGTAGTCTTCACTTTGGAAATATCCACATTTAATTTAGCGAGATCGGCCATTCTTTTGTCCAGCACATTTTTGTCTGTATCACACAACATCACCACCTGCACGCCGGGCTGTTTTAAGGAAGACTGAAGATCGGCCCAGCCCATTCCGTTGATGCCGATAGCCGCTACATTGATACGGTCACTGGCGCTCATTTTTCGTCCGATGGCTCCGAAGCTCTGTTGATTAAATGCACTTGCCAGCACCGAAGCTCCGGCGAATACGCCTGCCTGCCGGATAAAAGAACGTCTGCTATTCATAAGTGAATTTTTTATTGATGAACCATGTTTGTTGAACTATATGCGCCAAACCAGCCTGCGCCGATCATTGGTGCTTTATCATTGAGAATTACTTTCACCGGCACTTTTCTTACCAGATCCTGCATGCGGTCGCAGTCCAGCATGTTTTCATAAAACCAGGAATCCTGCAGCAGGGAAATGATTTTAGGCGGCACACCGCCAGCCAGCAAAAGCCCGCCTGTCGATTTTATTTTCAGAATCAGGTTGCAGCATTCCCGGGCAAGATGGCGTATAAAAATGCGCATGGCCTCCACACAAACAGGATCTGACTCTTCGATGGCTGCCTGACTGACAACCGCCGACGGATCGGATGTTTTAATTCTGTCTTCGATAGCCACACTAGCCTTTCGTTTTTTTACTTCACAGAGAAACTGAAAAATGGAGAATATACCGGGTCCGGCAATAATACTTTCCCAGCTGACAACTTCATATTTCTTCAGCATGAAATTATGCAACTCCAGATCTTCCTCACTTCGACAGGAAAAATCACAATGCCCTCCTTCTGTCGCACATGGATGATGGTTCCGCCCATCCCAGAATAAACCCGCTTCGCCGAGCCCTGTTCCGGGAGCCAGTATGGAAATATTTCCTCCTTCTTCAGGATCTCCTTCCTGTAATACAGAATAATCTTTTTCTTCAAGGCCCGCAACACCATAAGCAGTCGCTTCCAGGTCGTTTAATAAAATGACCTGATGAATATTGGTCGCCGCTGCAATCTCATTAGCATCCAGATACCAGGGAAGATTAGTGACCGTAACACGCCCCTCGAAAACCGGACCAGCCACACCGAGGCATATTTTTTCAGGCTTATAATCCGGGTTTTCCTGGAGAAATTGTTGCAGGATTTTATTTGCAGAAGGAAAACTTCCGGATTGGTAACTGGAAGATTTAATCATTTTTACCCCGGATGCCGTAGCTTCAAAAATAGCCAGGTTAACTTTGGTGCCGCCTGCGTCGCCTCCGAGCAGGAAAGCTTTTTTATCGCCAAAAGAATGTTTATCAGGAAAATAAAGAGAGATTTTCGAATGGCCGGCCATATTTTCGGTTGAAGGAACAATTTAAAGGATTGAACCGGAAAAACCTCAATGACTGGTGAGTGCTTTCGGAACTTTGCGATTCCGGACAACGTATTTTTACAAAGAGACAGTGAAAATACCGGGAATGGGAGAAAAAGAAAAGCCAGTGTAGAAACACCGGCTTGAGAAAACTTCAGTTATGATAATCACTTTATTTGAAACGAAGAACCAGGATGATTATTATAATTTGTATTAGAAATTAGACCATAAAAGAAAATTTTTTTTATAGCCTTAAATCATGGGACAAACAGATTTCAAAATGATTCAGTCCATGCGCTGGTATGGGCCTGAAGACCCGGTCAGTCTTACAGATATCCGACAGGCCGGATGCAGCGCTATAGTAACGGCCCTGCATCACCTGCCTAATGGGGAGGTATGGACGCTGGAAGAAATTGAGAAAAGAAAAGTACAGATAGCAGAGGCCGGACTTGAATGGCTGGTTGTGGAAAGTCTTCCGGTACACGAATCCATTAAGACCCAATTTGGGAATTTTCGGACATTGATAGAAAATTACAAAGTCAGCATTCGCAACCTGGCAAGGGCCGGCATCCGGATCATCACTTATAATTTTATGCCTGTACTGGACTGGACACGCACCGATCTGGCGTTTAAACAACCCGACGGTTCACTGGCACTTCGTTTTGAGAGAGCCGCATTCATAGCCTTTGATTTATTTATACTGAGACGTCCCGGTGCAGAAAACGATTATCCAGTTTCTGAACGGGCACTCGCCAGAGAAAGGTTTGAATTAATGTCTTCCGGAGAAAAACTGCTGCTCCAAAAAAATATCATCGCAGGTCTGCCCGGAAGTGAAGAAAGTTTTACCCTGGAACAATTTCAAAAAGCATTGGATACCTATAGAAATACTGATGCGGAAAAGTTACGGGAGAATCTTATTGAATTTTTAAGATCCGTGATTCCGGTGGCCGAAGAAAACGATGTGAAACTGGCCATTCATCCGGATGATCCACCCTATCCCCTGCTCGGCCTGCCGAGAATTTTAAGTACCTCAGATGATGTTAACAGGCTGATCAAAGAAATTCCTTCTGAAAATAATGGACTTTGTTTTTGTACCGGATCTTTCGGTGTTCGCCCGGATAATGAATTGCCTGCCATGATCCGCCAGTTTTCAAACCGCATTCATTTTCTGCATCTGCGCAGCACGCGGAGAAACGAAGCCGGTGATTTCTATGAGGAAAACCATCTCGACGGAGACGTGGATATGTATAAAGTGGTAAAAGAGATTACACTAATGATGAAGAGAAGAAAGATTTCCATTCCCATGCGACCCGATCATGGGCACCAGATGCTCGACGATCTGAAAAAGAAAACCAATCCCGGCTATTCTGCGATCGGCCGGTTGCGGGGGTTGGCAGAGTTAAGGGGTCTCGAATGGGGTATAATAAATTCCGGTTTGTAAACCGGTAACCTAGAGTTTGAAAAATATTTTCTTCCGGTAAAGAAAATAAAGCAGACCCGCTTCCAGCGCAAACACAACGAGTGATCCCAGAACAGCAGACAGTAATACCGGGAGCTGTATCATTCCGAATAAGCCATCTGTAATCGCAAGAATATATCCTGTGAACCAACGGTCGCCCACTATTTCGAAAAAGAGATATATGAAAATGGAGTTGAGTGCAAATAAATAAAAAAACATCAGATGATCGCGGTGTTTCCGGATATCCACCCACCAGTAACAGACAGCCAGAAATAAAACACAGTAACCGCCCGATGCCAGCACAAAAGAACTCGTGGCAATTCGTTTAATGATCGGCGTTATATTCATCCAGTCCAGTCCAAATCCGCATAGGAGTAAAATCAGGCTGCTCATCAGCAGCCATTTCATTTTTTCTGAAGAAACTTTATCACTCATGAGTAAACGGCCCGCCAGCGCACCCCAGATGGTGTGAGCGCTCGTCGATATACAATTGATGGCTACCCACCCGCCCGGGTTGATCTTATTCATCAGTATCAGATCAACATAATTTCCAAAATTATGCTGGTCCGTAAAGGGCTGGTCGAATCCGGGGATATGGGTATATCTGTACAGTAACTCAGGTATCAGAAGACAGCAACCGCTTACGGCCAGTTGCGCCGGGACAGACCAGTTCATGATAAGAAATGCAACCAGGGTAGTAAAAGATAATTGGGTGAGAACATCCCAGAGTTCAAAAGAGAGGCCGGTTTTACGCACAGCATAATCCAGCACACCCCAGAAAAATAACCAGCCGCATCTTTTTAAAACTTTTATGAAAGTCGCGTTCCAGCTGGTTGTCAAACGTTGTTTTTTAACAGAATAAGCCAGTGCTACCCCTGCAACAAACATGAATGTAGGCTGAACGAGATCCCAGAAACGGATCCCATGCCAGGGATGGTGAAAAAACTGATTGAGTATACGGGCGGCCCAGGTTCCTTCCGTAACGGGTACCAGGTGTTCGAACAGGCGTGTACTTTCCAGCGTCAGCAATACCATCGTCAGTCCCCGGAGAAAATCCAGCGAAGCAAGGCGGTTGGTCAGGGTTAGGTTTTCTTTCATGGTTATACGAATGAAACAGGAACAATCAGTCCTTCATATTGCGAAGTGTTGTTGTAGCCGCTCCCTGCAGGTCCAGCACCATGGGTTTATTTGTTTTCCACGCACCTCTTGTAAAGTCAGGAACATCCAGGCTTTTTGAACGGGACGCAACGGATTGTTCACTCAGTGGTGCGATTGAACTCCATAAAGCCGCATCATAAACATCGTGATCCAGAGGCAGGCCGTTCCGGAGGCAATCGATCAGACGCCAGTCCATGATAAAATCCATGCCTCCATGACCGCCGACTTTTTTTGCGAATTGCCCAACGTGCTTAACTATGGGCAATGTATATTTTTCTTCGATCTCTTTCATCTGTGCTTC
>Ga0163162_10002724_pt1 | contig 16759 bp, 16 predicted proteins | sample S55metaG_FD_115310 | JGI IMG/M metagenome (GOLD analysis project Ga0163162, IMG submission 115310) | Switchgrass rhizosphere microbial communities from Kellogg Biological Station, Michigan, USA - S5-5 metaG | ecosystem: Host-associated > Plants > Roots > Rhizosphere > Soil | place: USA...
ACCACATTAATCGACACATATTCCGTATTCGTCGATTATGTTTTTATCACTGCTCAATTCAAACTACTTTTAAGCGCATTGATTAAACTCCCATTAATCAGATGTGATAAGGTTTAGGTTTAAAGCCCCAAGCTGCAAGAGCGCGGGGCTTTACTATTTTATACCAGACCTTAGTGGAGAGTTATTCTTTTTCTTTGAGAGGCTTACGGTGCCAGTAATTGGCAAGCAACGATCCGGTGGTGTTCATCATCGGCCCGAAAACAGCAGGAGCGAGGCCCACAGTTGCAATTTTGCCCATTGCTTTTGCCAGACCAGATGCGAGTCCGGCGTTTTGCATGCCTACTTCTATGGCCATGGTACGACAGTCACGTTCAGACATTTTAAATAGTCGTCCTGACCAGTAACCAAATGTGTATCCAAGCAGGTTGTGGACAAGCACCAATAAAACAAGCGTCCCGCCAATATTAAGCAGACTATCTCTACCCGCAGCAGTAATAATAACGATGATAAATGCAATGCCAAACATTGATACCAGTGGCATCAGTTTCTCGAGCCATGAAGCGCGTTTAAGTAAATATTTATTAAAAATAATACCTGCGCCGATCGGTATAATCACGATCTTGATGATATCCCACATCATGGCCATTGCATCGATTTTAATGAATTCCCCACCAAGCAACTTCATCAATAAAGGCGTAATAAACGGAGCCAATGAAGTTGAAACGGCGGTTATTGTGATGGATAAGGCCAGGTTAGCCTTTGCCAGGTACGACATCACATTAGAAGCCATCCCATTTGGTGAACATCCCACAAGTATTATCCCGGCAGCAATTTCAGGCGGGAAATGGCTTAGCTTGGCTAGTGTAAAGCCAAGCAGCGGCATAATAATAAAGTGGCTGCCCACACCAATAAATACACCTTTTGGCATTTTTATTACACCTGCAAAATCATCAAGGCCCATAGACGTACCCATGCCGAACATGATGATCTGCAGCAATGGTGTTATCAAGACAGCCAGTTTAAACCCATTTACCTGCACAAAATATTGCGGAAAATATAATGCCGCAGTCACTGCCGCAAATATCATCAGCGTATACGAAAAACCCTTCAGTAACTCTTTTCCCCGGCAGGCAATAGCGAGTACGATGAAGAATGCGATGATAAAATAACCTGCATGGGCAATGCCATCCTGGAAGGTACGCCAAGCAGCCAAAAGCAGGCACAACGCAGCAATGCCGCCTAAAATTTTATAAATATTGCTGTTTTTCAATTGCTTAAATTTAGGTTGTTATTATTACCAGGTACGTTTCTCCATAAAGGAATCCAATTGCGCCCGGGTCATTTTTCCTTTCTTTGGGTTTTGTTCCAGCCATTTCAAAAAGGCTTCCCTGATCTTGGGGCTCCATTCACTATCGATCTCGCCGGTAGAGAATGTTCCAGCTTTCAACATAGCATGACTGAAGTCATCGCGCAACGCAACAAACTCGGAAATAGCAACTACTTTTTCAGCAAGGTGCGCAGGAATAAATAGTACACCTTCTTTTTGTGCGATCACCAAATCACCAGGCAAAACAATAGCGTGACCGATACGGATAGGCGTATTAAGTCCCATCAATACCATTTGTTCCAAATAGGATGGGTCAAAGTCGCGCACAAATGCATTGAATCCGGGAATAGCCCGTAATCCCTGTAAATCACGTGCCGAGCCTTCAAAGATGACCCCATTGCCCGATTTGTTGAATATAGAATTACCCAGGTTATCGCCCATCAATGTTCCGCCGCGTATCTTTCCAAAGCCATCGGCAACATAAACATCACCTTTAACCAGTTGATCTATCGGCCATGAATTGGTGTTGCCTTTGCGGCCTTCTTTAGCGCCCCGTTCTTTAATGTTCTTCTCCACATCCGGGCGGCTCGGCATGTACATAGCAGTAACCACCCGCCCAACAACCGGGATGGTATCGTTCACTAACTTCCAGCCGCTTTCAAACTGGTTTAGATAGCCTTCATTTCGTAAAACTGTCCAGGCATCTTCTATGCTGATATTTTTTGCTCTCTCGATTAGCGCATCAGGAATTTTAGGTCTTCCGTCTGCAAAGCGTTCGCCCTTCCATTCTGATGTATAGAATATCAGCTCATCCTTTGAGATCGTTTGCGCTTTGACCGTAAGCTGGCAAGCTATATTTACGATTAATGCTAAAACCAGTAGTTTATAATATTTCATTGGGTTAAATTAATGGGTTTGTCCCTTGGATGCTTCCTGTTTGCTTTGCGCAACTTTTCTCGGCGGATAAATAGGGTTGGCTATGCCGTTAAGGTCATATACAATTCTACCTGCCCTGATGGTCATTTCGCATTGCAGTTTTTTGTCGGTTTCTATCTTGTAGCCGGTATAATCAAAAAAGCCGAATTTGCCTTTCTGCATATCTAAGATAGCTACATCAGCACCAGATCCTACAGATAAATTTCCAAGTTCTTCGTGCTTTATTTCTTTAGCCGGGTTTGATGTGCTGGCCTCAATAACATCTTTTAAAGGCATGCCCATTGCCAGGAATTTGTTCATGCAGGTAAGCATATCTTTCATGGCATCATTCATGCTGCCAACGTGCAAATCTGTACTAATGGAGTTAGGGAAAAAGCCTTCTTTAAGCGCTGGTATGGCCTGTGAATAAGCAAAGCTGATACCGCCGTAACCTACGTCGAAAAATATTCCGCGCTTCCTGGCTTCAAGTACAAAGGGTTTCACTTTGTTGGTTTGTATATCCACAATATATTCACGGCTGCCCAGTTGTCCGAAACAGTGGGTGAAAATATCTCCGGGACGCAAGTGTTTTAAGAATAACTCCTCGATCGGCAGCGGTGGATTACTTCCTCCAAAATCGATCATAGCAGGAATCCCACCCGCCAATGTTCCGGCCTCAACAGCACGGTCAGCAGGCGCCCAGTCATGGCCTTCATAGTGTGCTAGTTTTATACCTACTATAATGTCCTTGTATCTTTTGGCTACCAAAGCAGTCATCTTCGGATCCATGTCATTCTCATTCTGCTCATAACCGCCACGCATACCTTCGCCAACAATATTCAGGAAAGCTAATATCCTTGTTTTTGAAACATCTATAGTTTGCGATTTAAAAGCTGGGAAAGTTCTCCAACCTGAGCTGCCCGCATCGACAACAGTGGTTACACCGGTTCTGAAAGTAAAACCGTCCGGCGCTATACCCAAATTACCATTCTCATACTGGTGGTCGGGCTCAGTGCCGTAAAAGTCGTGTGTGTGAATATCGATCAACCCCGGCGTTACATACATGCCTTTTGCATCTACTACCTGTGTTGCCTGTTTGGTGTCGATATCTTTTGAAACAAGTGCAACTTTACCATCGCTGATGGCTACATCCATCACGGCGTCAATATTATTTTTAGGGTCGATCACGTGCCCGCCCTTAACCACAATATCATAGGATTGGGCCATAGACACTTTGCCGAATAAACAAAGCAGGAGAAGCACTAAGAAACAATGTTTTTGCATCTTTAGGTATATTTATTAGATGTTGGTTTATAGTTGGCCTATTGGCAGGCCGTAAATTTATACAGCCTGCTGCAATATGGATTTTACCCTTCCGGCCACAATATCCACCTGGTCGGGACGTAAAAGTACCACGCCGACAGTCAGGTGATCTTTTCCGCCATTAGCAACTATACTTGGCGTTCCATTTTTCAATGCAGCAACCACTTGCTCAGGTTTTATCTTGATTTTGCTTTCATCCCAGGTTACTTTCAGACTTGGAAAAGCATTTGCCGGTCCCGGATCAACTACAGTTTCGGTTTTTACTGTTTGCACAGTTTCCAATTGCGTTCCGATATGCTTAGCACGATCTAACCAATCCTGCCACTCTTTTTTATGGTCTCTTTCTAAATAAGCTTTCAATGCAGCATACATACCGAACATTTCTTCCTTGTTCACCTTCATCGGGCGACCAATAGGCGCTTCGTTCGGACTATGATTTAACCTTGCAGCTGTTATCAGATCTTTACGACCGAATAGTAAGCCGGCACTTTGCGGACCGCGGATCATTTTGCCACCTGAGAAAGTAACCAGGTCAAAACCTATTTTCTGGTATTTAAACAGATTTTCAACCGGAGGTACGTCTGCAGCAGCATCCAGTAAAGTAGGGATGTTATGTTTTTTTGCTATCGCGACAAAGTCTTCATGAGTAACACTGTGTTTCCCTGCAGCATTGAAGAATAAAGCCATTACAGTTCTCTCATTGAAGGCTTTTTCCATCTCGTCGTTGCCTTCAACCTCGATGATCTTGGCACCGGTTGTGGTTACTGCTTGGTCGAACAGGTATCTGTGCGTTTTCTGCATAATAACCTCTGGACGTGCTCCGGGTAGGTTAGGCAGTTGTCTGATCTTTTCATGATCTGTTCCGGTGATAGCTGCTGCTGTACTTAACAAAATAGCACATGCGGCACCCGAAGTAACCATTGCTGATTCAACATGCAGCATTTCCGCAATTTTTGCGCCCACTTTATCCTGTAGCTCGTACATGTTGGCAAAATCATGCGAGGTAGAGTTGATAGCTTCCAGCACTTCAGGGAGCATTAACGAGCCAGATAAGAATGTCATGGTCACTGATGCGTTGATCACCGGTGTAACGCCAAGCTCTTTAAACAGATCGCGTTCTTGTTTCTTTGGCGTAGTAGGCGTGTCGGTAAGTCCTATAGCGGATGCCTTGCTTACCAAACCTGCTGATAATGGTAAAATAGTAAGGCCTTTTAGTATGTCTCTGCGTTTCATTTTATCGGTCTGTTAAATGTAAGCCATGCAATCCATTTCAACCAGTGAGTTGCCCGGTACGCCGCCTTTGGCTACTGCAACTGTGGTACGAACAGGAGGATTTTTACCGAAACGGCCTTTGTAAACCTCGTTCATCCCCTGATAATCGGCAATATCATTCAGGAATACCGTTACTTTAAGCACTTTTTCCATAGATGAACCTGCCTTTATCAATTCTTTTTCAAGCTCTTTCAATACGATCTCAGTGTGAGCTTTTATCTCAAAAGGTTCAACATGGGCGCCTTTTCCGGCTATGAAAATAAGGTTACCCAATTTGGTTGAGCCTGAAAATAGTGGCACATCCTGGAAGGTTGTTACATTGTTCACTACTTTTTCATCGGCAGGTGCGGCAATGGCATCTTTGCTTATTCCGAGAACTGACAGACCGGCAACTGAGGCCAGTATTTTTTTCAGAACAGATCGTCTTTTTTCCATGTTGTTTTAAGTTTAGTGATCCTATTAGAGTGTTTGTTTTTCTTATTTGAGGTATAAATTATTTCGTACTTGTAGCCGGACTCTTAGTATTTAAGGTAAGAATATATTTTATCATTTTATTCGCATCTGCCTGAGTGATATTAGGGTGCGGTGCCATTGGAACCTGCCCCCAAACGCCTTTGCCACCTGCAACTATTTTTTTTGTAAGCGTATCCAATGATTTCTGATCACGAGGGTATTTGGCCGCCACGGCTACATAAGCAGGCCCCACCAGTTTTTCTTCTATTTTATGACAGGCAAGACAATCTGATTTAGAGATCAAATCTTTACCATCTGTAATTTCTGAATCAGTAGCAAATGGCGGTGGTGGAGGAGCTTTGGTAACTGTGGTAACCGGCTTTTTTTTCGCGACAACCTTTTTTGCCTGTGCCGACGCCGTGCAAACCGATAAGGCAAGCACGACGCATAAAACAGGTGTTATTAATTTTATGATTTTCATAGTGTTGGTCTAATTTTTAGTCATCTCTCATTCACGTTCCGGTTCGTCTGCTCTGACTGCCACACCTGGCTTCTTTAGGCTTTACAAAAACTAAAACCCTTAACTCAGGCTTTACCGTTACTTCACATGAACTTTTTTATGAAGTTTGTATCCTTATTTCTGTTTCTTGGTCATTACCCACTCACGGCCAGGCTCATCAACCCGGTATGTCTCCAGGTTACCCACGTCTTGCAAGGTGGTATACATGGTTTTACCATCAGGACCACCAAAGCAAACATTGGTTGGTTTTTTGCCGATGAGTTGAATCTCCTGCAAAATCTTTCCATCGGGCGATACTTTGGCAATTGTTCCTTTACCATAGCGGGCCTGGTAAATGTTGCCTTTTACATCACAGCGCAGTCCGTCCATGCCGAAATCGGTAAATTCTATAACCAGTCTTTTGTGGCTGATGTCGCCTTTTGATGAGAGATCATAAGCCCATATTTTGCGCTTTTCGTTCACATACAAAGTGTGGTTGTCCGGACTTACATCTATCCCGTTAACAGTCGCCATCGAGTCTAAAACCGTTGTCTTACCATCGGTATCGATACGCCATATTTTACCAGTCCCTGCTTTCCAGTTAGGGTCACTGGCATAAATGCGGTCCTTATTATCGATAGCAATATCATTAGGCTGACTCATGCGGGGTTCATGCGCCAAAACGGTTTGCTCCTTGGTGGTCATGTTTACCTTGATGATGTTATGCCCCGTATAATCAGCGATCAGCATATTGCCATGGCTATCGAAACGGATGCCATTGCCGGTACTCCCTTTTGGTAATTCAATAAACACACTGGCTTTCCCGTCAGGTGTCATTTTTCCGATGGTGCCATCGTGATCAAAATTTACAGCGTATACGTTGCCATACTTATCTACCCCAGGACCTTCGCAACCAATTGTGAAGCTTTTGGGTGGAGTAAATTCTTTCGATTTAAAAAGTGAATCCGTCGATTGTGCATTCGAATTCAACGCTGCAGATATCAAAACTACAGGGAATATATACGTACAGGTAGAGTTTAAAAACGATTTGATCATTGTTTGGGAGCGGTCTTTTTGCGCACTGCATTTACTTGTGCTGGTGTAACAACTTCGGGTAGATTATTAAAATTGGATTTGATATAAGTGAGCACATCGGCTATCTGCTCATCAGATAAGAAACTGCCGTGTGCAGGCATTACTTCATTGTAAGATTGTCCTTTTACTGTTACGGGCCCTTTAAGTCCGTTCAGAATTACGTTTATCAATCTGTCGGTATTGTAATTTACCCATTCGGATTGTGCAATTGGAGGGAAGCGGTTGCCATCACCCTTACCATCGCTTTGATGGCATGCTATGCAATAAGTGCTGTATACTACCGATGCAGTAGGCAGATCCTTGAACAGGTTATCCTTAATTTCATCCGGTGTTTTGATATTAGATGCTGTCTTTTTGCGGTTATCCATTGCGGCGAGTTGCTCCGGACCAAAGGCTTTCTTATCACCGTTGAACTTTATGCGCCAGATTCTGCCTTTTTCGGTATCGCTAACATATATAGAACCATCAGGACCTTCAGCCAAACCCATCGGGCGATATACCGCATTACTCACATTCACAATAGGATCTATCTTGGCAAATCCATCTGCAAAAACTTCCCATGGACCGGAAGGCTTGCCATCTTTAAATGGAACAAACGCAATGAGAAATCCAGCTTGCGGATAAGGCGCACGGTCTGTTGAACCGTGGAAAGCTACAAAAGCACCATTTTTATAACGGGATGGGAACTGTTTTCCTTTATAAAAAAGCAGATCATTTGGTGCAAAGTGCGCAGGGAAGGCCATTATCGGCTGAGTCAGTTTAGCCCCGTTTCCTTCTTTGGTCCCATCGCCGCCAAATTCCGGATTAAGCAGCTTTTTACCTTTGATATCAGAATAGTAGTAATACGGCCAGCCGCCATCCGTGCCTTGGTTCACTTTAAAGAATTCCTCAGCAGGTTCCATAGCGCTTTGCCATGGGGTATACATGTCCGGCCAGATCATACGAAAATCGTCACGGCCGTGAGCCACAGTGTATAATGATTTGCTTTTTGGATCCCAGTCCAGCGCAACAATACTGCGCATGCCTGTGGCATATTTAATCCCGTCCGATTGGTGCTGACTTGTTTTATTGGCATCAAACATCCATATGCCACCATGATCTATTAACCATGGGTTGCCCTTGTCAGGCGAGTTTGGATCGCCAACCCCGGGCGAACCAGGCAGGCGGTTTTTTACCTGACCGGCATTAGAACCTGCTCCCCAACCTACATAAATATGCCCCTTATTATCAAAGGCAATAGGTTTGGTTTGATGCTCGTGATAAGGGGGATTATCGATAACGATCGTGTCCATCCTGCTATCAGGAACCAATTGCCCTTTTTTCAGTTTCATGCGGTAAACCATCAACTCAGAGCTGAAATACAGGTAACCATCGTGAATACGCATAGCAGTACCGTAAGTATGTCCATCGTATTTTCCGAAAGGAGTGATGATATCGGCCTTGCCATCACCATTGGTATCTCTTAAGGCAATGTTACCATAGCCATCATTTAAACGGTGGTTCCTGACTTTTACATAAATATCGCCGTTTGAATTGACAGCAATATGCCTGGTCTGTCCCTTTAAACTGTCGACGACAACAATAGCCTGGAAACCATCCGGCAGGAAAAGCCCATCGTTATCAGGAGCTATGGCAGCGGGATGATCCCTGCTGACACCGTTCCATGAAAATCCCAGGAATGCAAGCAATACGCCTGCACAGAAAAACTTGATCAAATTCGAATTAAAGCAGTGTAAAAAATTGGTTACAGCCTTTTTGGTTGCGTTTGTAAGGGCCATTTAGCAAATTAAACTTTATAAAAAACTATAATTAATAGTCAGCCTGGGCTGAACGGTTGTATTATATTTATGGATCCACCAGCATTGGTTAAACTGATGGATGTATCTTTTATAATCTTTAAAACGAAGCCAAATAACCTTGCAATAGGATGTTTCTTAGGGGATTATGTCGGGCTATTGGTTTAACTTACTATTCTTCAAAACTGGTTGTCTGAGTAATATTCCGAAAGGGTTACTCATAACTTAGGTACGGGCAGCACTAATAGTTGCAGCAAGTTAATAGATATATTTGTTTTTTAAAAATTTTAGCTTCTGTGCGAGAAAACAGGAGGAAGTATTTATACTTATTAAAATATTTTATGAAGTAGTTAACTAGTTAATCAGTGATCAGGCGAAAGCAATTCTTAGTTAGCTGATCACTGGTTAACCAATCACCGGTTAACTGATCACTCTTCATTTTTTTTCCGATCATTACCTAAACCTACTTTGATCTTTCCTGTAGAATCAGCTTTGGCATGCAGGTGGAGGACGATGCCTTTGTACCGTTTCTTGTCCAGTTTGGCCTTGTCGGTAATGGTGGTGTCGTTTTTAGGGTTGCGGAGAGGGACGTCGATAGCCAGGTCAGTGCCTTTTGATATGCCATATACTCCGGATACATCCATATTAATAGCACTGGAGCTAAACTTTAATGGATATACCTTGAACATATCGCCATTCACATCAAAATGCGCATTCAGTTCGCGTATGCGGACATCTTTCAAATCGCGGAAGGGGAAAGCAAATTTACCAATGCTATATAATGGCTTAAAGTTTAACAATTGTCCCTGTTGCAGATTGACGTCCAAATTTCCATTGATGGAGTTTTTTACCAGTTTACCATCATCAGTAACCCCGGCAGTAATAGCCGTTTTAGCTGATAAGATGCCTCTCAGGTTATCAGCAGTAAAATCACTTAAACCAAAATTGTCAAACGCTTTAAAGAATTCGTTTACATCTACACGGCTGATAACTGTGTTCAGTTTTAATTTGTTCAGATCCTCGCCACGCTGTATAGAACCGTTCATTTTCAAAAATCCGCCGGCGTGTTTCAACCCCACATTCTTGATCACGATTGCATCTTCTGATGTGATCAAGTCAGCATGAACATCCGTAGCCAGGAACTTATTGTAGTGTACGTTACTTACATCTAAATGCATGGATGCAGTGCCTTTTTCGAGTACATTGCTCAACTGATCGATGGCGTTTCCGCTGTTTGCAGTAGGTGTGGATTTAGGCAAAGGCTTGGCACCATCACCCTCCAGAAAGCCCAGGAACTCGCCCAGGTATAATTGTTGACTATGTATTTCCCAAATAAGCAACATTTTTTCCGGTGCGGTATAATACAGGTTCATAAAGTTTTTTACCCTGCCGTTCATCGTAATTACACTGCGGCCACTTTGCAGACGGATATTTCTCAGGATCAAATCATCTTTGGTGAAATTCATGGATAACGAACTGTTTACCAGCTTTAACTTCTCAGGTATATAGATAATATCAGCATTTTTAATACTGATAGAACCGGTCACAAATGGCTTGTTCAATTGGTAATTCACAATATCGCCCTTGTAACGCAGGTATGCAGTTGCATGGCCTTTAGTGAAGCGGGCTATTTTATCACCCATTATCCCGTTAAGATTGGCGACAGGGAAGTTCGCCCTGAGGTCCCCGGTCGCAATGGGTTTATTGATATTGATAATGCTGCCCGTATCAATGCTAAAAGGTATCTGCTTATAACTCCCCGTAAACCGCATAAAACGGATGGCAGAGTTATCATCGCTAAAGCCTTTCCCTTTTTCAAACTCATTGGTGAAAATGGCATCGAACCCACAGTTATCAAGCACTGTTACCGGAGTAGACACTTTGCTATTACGCACTTTTGCAGTAATAAACAATGAAGGGTCGCCGCCTGCAAAGCTTCCTTCTATACGTGCCGTAACCGCAACCGGCTCGCTTACATTATATTGATCCAGTTTTCGTTTGATATTGGCTGCCACCAGTTGAGAGGCTTGTCGCCAGGTGATCTGATTGCAGGTTAAGTGAATTTTAAAATCAGCCGGACGTTTATCTGCGCCAAAAATGGCATCGAGCTTAAATTGATTTTGACCGATGTTTACTGCATCTGAATTTAGCGTGATCTTTCCATCGTCGTCCCCGGTAGCCTCGAAATTTCCGTTAATGGTTTTGTTCTCTATGAAACTGCCATTCTTTGTTTTGAACATCATGCTTTTTGCCAGCACATCCAGACGAAAGCTGGCCTTCCAACCCGTATCCGGACTTTGCATTCGTCCGTTAAGGCTCTTTACATCGAAATAAAATAACTTGCTTTTTGAACGGTCATCTACCTTCAATTGCAAATTTGTGAAACTAAACAATTGTAATTCAGGCGGTACGCTTTTGCCCCCTGGCTCTTTGTCCTTTTTCCTGGGGCCTTTTTTGAAAACGCTCAGGTTACTATAGCCGGTACTGTCGGTATACAGGTCGGCAGAGGCGTTATCAACATCGATGCGATTAATGCTGGCCTTACCGGTTAACATAGATAGAGCGTTGAGCGATACATAAAACTCTTTGGCGTCCAACAGGGTATGTTTGTGCTCGGCAAAGCGTTTGTCTCTTATGGTTACATTTTTGAGTTCGAGCGAAATATTAGGGAAACGCTTAAACAACTGCGGCTTCATATCGCCGATAGTGATCTGACCGTCAAGCTTTTGGTTAAGCTCTGTGCTTATCATTTTTAGCACACGGTCCTTGTTGTAAGTTACATACAGCATGGCGCCGATGACAAATAGGATAGCCAGCAGGATAATTCCCGCCAAAACTTTAATACTAATTTTTACCCATCGTGACACAGAAGGTTTAAAGCTGAAAATGAAGAATTTGTTTGCAGGCAACGTAATTGTGACGTTGTATCAGCAAGTTAAGGAAAATAAACAAGTCAACATTAGAGGAGATTTTCTCCTGGCTCTGCGTTTCTTCTTCGTTTTGTATGTTTAACTTTGGTTCCGATAAAAAAATGCATCCGCTTATACAGCATATCCAAAAAATTACCGGTAACCATGAGGTAGTGGACGAAGCAATTTTGCCATTCTTTGAAACCGGAGCGTTTAAGAAAAAAGGCATTTTGCAAGAAGAGGGCAAGCGTTGCCTATTGTATTTTTTTGTGGTGAAGGGCTGTCTCCGTTTGTTTTTTACAGATCATAATGGAGCGGAACAAACCCTGCAGTTTTCAATGGAAAACTGGTGGATGACGGATATGGATGCTTTTCGGTCCGAACGGCAATCAGGATACACCATTCAGGCGTTAGAACCAACTGAGGTTTTGACCATTACGCACAAGAGCTACGAATTGATGCTCACAAGGTTCCCGGTTATGGAACATTATTTTCGGTTGGTATATGAACGGGCTTATGCGGCGTCGCTGCTTCGTATTCGGATGATATCGAGGATGCCTAAAGATGAATTTTATGATGTATTTCAATCCAAGTACCCTGCATTTATGCAAAGGATCCCACAAAAAGTTCTGGCCTCGTTTTTAGGTTTTACTCCCGAATACCTGAGCGAATTGAGAAAGAAGAAAGTAAAAAGGAAGGACAAATAATGACCGAACAGTTATATCGCCATATTCAAAAGCTCGTTCCCGTTTTTGAGGTGAAGTTTGAAGACTTGCAACCATTCCTTCGCACAAAGACGGTAAAGAAAGAAGAATTACTTTTGAAAGAAGGGGAGGTCTGTGACACCATTTATTTTGTCAATACCGGTTGTTTGTACTTGTTTTATGAAGATAAGAATGAAAAGGAGGTGATTCATTTTGCGTTGGAAAACTGGTGGCTAACCGACTACAAAACTTTTGCCGATGGCAAGCCCGCTGTTTATTCGATCGCAGCAATGGAGGACTCTGAAATTACCTATATGAGCCGGAAAGACTACGAAACCCTGCTATCGAAATTCTCATTGCTGGCGCTATACTTCAACAAAATTCATGAGCGGGCTTATGGAGCAGCCCTGCTTAAACAAAAAACATTTGCCTTAACGTCTAAAAAGGATTTTTATCACTATTTCAGAACCACCTATCCTGATTTGATCATAAGGATCCCTGAAGCCATTTTTGCTTCCTATATGGGTGTCTCGCTTACTGCTTTAAAGTCTCTTAAAGAGGAGTTCGTTTCTTAAACCAGCTTAAGTTTTTCAGGCGAAGTTGTCTGCAACTTTGTATCATACAAATAACTAAAAAACAGTACGATATGAAAATTGTAGTTATCGGCGGAACCGGCCTTATTGGTAGCCAGGTAGTAAAGCAATTACAGCAAACCGGAAATGAAGTAGTTGCTGCTTCACCTAATAGCGGAGTAAATACGCTTACAGGCGAAGGTCTAAATGAAGTGTTAAAAGGAGCCAACGTAGTGGTTGACGTATCCAATTCGCCTTCTTTTGAAGATACGGCTGTGATGAACTTTTTCAAAACCTCTAATCAAAACTTGCTGACGGCAGAAAAAGCAGCTGGTGTACAGCACCACATAGCTCTGTCAGTAGTAGGAACGCAAAAATTGCAGGCCAGCGGTTACTTCCGTGCCAAGCAAGTGCAGGAAGATATGATCAAAGCGTCGGCAATTCCTTATACCATTGTTCATGCAACACAATTCTTTGAGTTTGCCGGTGGTATCGTTCAAATGAGCATGGCAGACGGGAAAGTTGTAGTACCTGATGCTAACATTCAACCGATCGCGAGTAAAGATGTAGCTTCATTTGTTGCTGAAGTTGCATTAGATCAGCCGGCTAACAAGATACTGGAAATAGGCGGACCTGATAAATTCAACATGGCCACTTGGGTTAAACAATATGACCGGGCGACGAATAAAAACTACGAGGTAGTTGCTGATACTAAGGCACTGTATTCTGGTGCGCCATTGGATGCCGATACATTAGCACCTGAAAATGCTGTTTTCCTGGGTAAAAACCATTATGCAGATTGGATAGCTGAACCTGAGAATCAGCGATAACAAAGCGATGTAAGATAGAATGATAAAGTATTGAGTTTGTGCAAAGCCCGGATGTTCATTTATCCGGGCTTTTGCATTTTCTTATTTCCATATCTCCGCAGTTTTTTCCTGCAAAGGCTTGTAGGTAATATACTGCACCAGACGGGGTGTTATTCCCTTATTGGGTGTGGCGGAGTGCGGCAGGGCCTGGTGCCATATTACCAAGTCTCCGGCGTTTCCCGGAACTGCCACTGGTTTTAATTGTTCTTTAGCAACATCGCGGGGATTAACGCCTTCGGGCAAATCAGCAATCCATTTATCAATCTGTTTGTGAAAACCAGACACACAGTGGAAGGCGCCATCTTCTGCACTTACATCATTCAGATAAAGAAGCCCCTGCAACACAAACGGTATCGGCAACTGCAGGCTTACATCCCAGTGCAACGGACTGCCTGCAAATTTATATTCCTCTGTTTCGGGTGGGTTAAAGCTCACTTTGTCTATCAAAAGGTATATTTCTGTATCCCCATATAGTTCGGTGAAAGCCTTTTTTATTTTCTGCGAGTTCCGGTTTTTATCAAGTGCCTCGTGCTGAAAGAAGCTCAGCATCAGGCCGTTTTTACTGGGATGATTTGTATACCAACTGTTGGGAGTATCAGCTTTGGCGCCCAGGCTTTCTAGTATGGCAGCCCTGGCAGCTGCACATTGTTCTGCAGGCACCGCATTGCGGATCACGATATAACCGTTTTCGTCCCAAAAAGCCTTGTCACCTGCGCTTAGCACGTCACCCGTATGCGGGCTATCATCAATATTGCTTGTAACGCCTTTGGTGGTGGTCCATAATTGAAAAGCCTCGAATGTGGGTTGCTGATTGTACAGGTATTGCAGCGCTTCTTCCATCCCAATACCTCTCTGAGAAAGATGGCGTACCTGCTGATGCCAGTCTTCATCTGTTGCAGCCAATTTTCTGCCCTGAAGATCAGCCCTGGTCGACTCCCATAATTTATACAACGAAGATTCTTTTTGTGAGTAAGACGTTTCCATTCATTGCAATTTTAAGAAATTTTTGACCACGCTAATAGGCTTGAGGTAGAATGGATAACTTATCTTTCAATCAGCTTCCGGGTTTTACCAGCATTGCGCTTAAAAGAAATAATCCACTGAGATATTGAAGCCTCTGTTTTTGTTACTTGCGGTTGTGTTATAGACGTTCACTAGCCCAATGCTGTATTCTCCACTTATTGCTACCGCAGAGTTCAACCTGTAGCCTTCAATGATATTTATACCGAAGTCATGTTTCTTAATAGCCCCGTAATCGCTTCCGAACTTCAGTTTGCTAGTAAAACTATTGCTCTGATTGGTAAAGTACGAAATTTTCCCTGATACCCCAATGGCCGCATAGCCACCCCCGCCGATAAAAACACTGCCACTACCCGTTTTAATTTTGTATAGGAGGTTCACCGGGATCTTAATATAATCAAGCACCATCTTATCGTCACTGTAATCGATGAGGTTGCCACTTTGATCATAAAAGTTGTCTCTGCTGTGCCCCCCCGCGGTAGAATAGAATACGCCTGGTTGAATGCTGAATGCCTTAAATCCAATATCCATTAAGCCGCCTACCCGGAAACCGGGGTTATAGCTGCCAGATGGGTAGAAAAAAAATGTACCGGGGCCCGGCAAATTGGTGTAGTTTACTCCGGCACTAATGCCGCCGCTGATTGTTTGAGAATAAGCCCTCACAGCAAAGAAAATAAAGAAGATTAACAGAGTTTTTTTCATTTTTTAAGGTTTAGGGTAAAAAATATGTGGTTGACGATAAATAGGTAGGGGCAAAAATATAAAAAAAGCCAGGAACTTATTCTGTGCTTTCTGCAAAAGGTGCATGCCCCCAGGGCACAGGAGCCATTGCGAAGGCATCTCCTTGCCTTCGAACCCGCGTCAATCCGGGGAAAAAGAGATGCATGCCGGCAACCAGGAGTCCGTTTGATGCTGCTTTGTTCATAATAGCCCGCCGCGTTGCTGTAGCCTGAACCGGATCGACATCATAGATCATGGATGCATCCGGCATCGCAAATTGTACAACGGGCCAATGGACTATATCGCCCCAGATAAGCAATTCTTCTACTTGCGATGCGATCAGGTAACCGGTATGTCCGGGTGTGTGGCCGGGTAGGGGAACAGCCGTTACTCCCGGCATCACTTCGCCGCTTTCAAAGAGTTCGATCTGATCCAAATATGGCGTTAAGAAACGGATGACGTTATCAGCCTCATGTTTTACGTGGGCAATCTTTTGGGACTGCGGATCATCCGACAGCCAGAACTCAAATTCGGCCCTGTGCATTTTTACAACTGCGTGCGGGAAAACCTTGTTCCAGTTTGCATCCATCAGGCCGCTGATATGATCGGGATGAATATGGGTGAATAGAACAGTATCTATATCCGCAGGCGAAATACCGGAAGCAGCAGCATTCTCCAGCATTTTACCGGCGGTGTCATCTATAAAAGGCCCTGCACCGGTATCGACCAGTGCGGTACGGCCTTGCGAGCGGATGATAAAGTTATTGGTAGTACAGCGCACTTCCGGAAAAAACGACTCATCGAATAATGCCTGCGCCTGTTCTGCGCTAACCCCTTTAACGGCGTTTATATCGCTGGATAAGGTGCCATCGTTTATACAGATCATTTCGATATCACCAACCATAAAGCGGTAAAAACCGGGTGCGTTTGGGGGAGTTTGCATGCGAGTAAAGATATAAATTGGTACATTCTTTATTCACTTAGAATGAATAAAGCGTTGTTTCGTTACCGACAAAGGTGGATGGGTTGTTTTGTTCCGTCTTCCAACACGTCATTGCGAGGCGCAAGGCGGGTTGTGTGTGCCGCGCAACGAAGCAATCCCAAACTATACAGGGCGAATAGGACGGTGGCGAACTTGCATAGCCGCTCTGCCAATCGGGGGTTGCTTCGTCGCTCACTCCTCGCAATTGTAAGGGTTTAGTAATTCGACAATAGAATTAGGTATTTATTTTTTGTTGTTTAGGGCTACCATATCAATAGGCTTTTTGCCATTAATACCTTGATG
>Ga0163162_10002725_pt1 | contig 16757 bp, 14 predicted proteins | sample S55metaG_FD_115310 | JGI IMG/M metagenome (GOLD analysis project Ga0163162, IMG submission 115310) | Switchgrass rhizosphere microbial communities from Kellogg Biological Station, Michigan, USA - S5-5 metaG | ecosystem: Host-associated > Plants > Roots > Rhizosphere > Soil | place: USA...
CGTTGAGCGCGGCGGTGACATAGGGCGCCGGTCCGGACGCGCCGAGCTCTTCGTGGTTGAGGGGGTGGGCGTTTGGTTCCGAGATGATGCCGACGCTGGCCCAGCGCGTGTGCGCGAGCACCGCGGTCTGCGCGGCGTCACCCCGCAACGCCATGCGGAGCAGGTCGTCGCCGACAATCTGCGCGCGCAGGGCCGGATCGATTATGCCGGCGCGATGCACGACAGCGCCGACGGTCAGGACTGGGTCAACCAGTTCAACGTCGCGGCGAGCAATGTGACGGTCGACGCGGCCAATTGCTCGGTCGATTTCCACTGGACGACGGGCGTGGACGGCAAGCCGGCGCAGGATTTCGACACCGGCTTCGTCTTCTCCTCGCTGAGGAGCGTCGCGCTGACCAGCATGGAGCAGGACGTGAACCACCTCTCCGAAAGCGGCGGCCATCCGAGCTGGACCGGGCGCGTCACCCCGTCGGTGTGGGTCGTCACCGCGACCTCGGCCAGCGGCAAGAACTATGTGGCGGATTTTCGCGATTATGGCGTGGCGGAACGCGTCGTCGGCGCGATGCGCCACGCCATCGCGCTGTGCGGCACGAAGTGACGCGGGCGATGCGCTGAAACGCCGGGCGCGGGGCCGCGCGCCGCGCCCGCACCCGGATCGCCGTTTCGCGCATTGAAGCGTCATGCCGCGCCAGCTCAAGGTCTATCGCACGCCGATCGGGTTCCACGACGCCTATGTCGCGGCGCCCAGCCAGAAGGCCGCGCTGGCGGCATGGGGCAGCGATGCCGATCTGTTCGCGCGCGGCGTGGCGGAGGTCGTCACCGATCCGGCCCTGACCAAGGCGCCGCTGGCCAGCCCGGGCACCGTGGTGCGCCGCTCGCGCGGTTCGCCCGGCGATCATTTCGCGGCATTGCCCAAGGCGAAGGCGAAGGCGAAGGCCAGGGCGTCACCCAAATCCCCGCCGCCCGCCGATGCGGCGCCGACACGGGCAAAGCCGCCGCCGCGCGCGCCCAGGCCTTCGCCGCGCCCCAGCCGCGCGAAGCTCGACGCGGCGGAGGCGGCGCTCGACGCCGCCGACCGGCGGCACCGCGACGAACTGGCGGCATTGCGCCGGCGCGAGGAGGCGCTGGCGCGTGAGCGCCGCGCGATCGAGACGCGTCAGGCGCGCGAGCGGGACACGCTGACCGAGCGCCGCGCGCGCGAGAAGGAACGATATGACGCCGCCATCGCGCGCTGGCGTGATTAGAGCGTCGTGCCGGAAAGCGGGAACCGGCTTTCGGCAAAAACGATGCGACAACAAATATCTGGAGCAGCGCGATCGATGCCGATGTCGGGCGCGATGCTCTCGCGCGGTCGGCTAGCGTGCGGGATTGGCAACCCGCATCGCGATCGCCTGTTCCAGAAAGCCATGGCCGGGATAGAGGTACGACCAGTAGATGCGCGTGCCGAAACGGCTTTCGACATAGTCATAGCCGGTCGCGGTGCGCCCGGTCCCGGCAATGTCGCGCCAGGCGATGCGTGTCGTCGTCCAGCCCAGCGTCAGGCCGAAGGTGCGATCCGGGCCGGACATGCCGTCGCCGTCCCAGTGCACGTCGTGGCGATGGGTCAGCGACGGCGCCATGAACAGCCCGAGCGGCAGCGCGACCGCGACCAGCAGCGCGCCGAGGCCGGCTTCGCCCCGGGCCAGCGTGGCCACGCCCCCGGCGAGCAGGGCGAGCGCGACCAGCACGACCAGCGCCGCCGAGATCTTGCCCGGCGAGATCCGGCCGCGCCCCGGCCCGCGCTCGGCCGGCCGACGCCGCGCGCCGGCCTTGCGGATCGCGAACAGCGCCAGCGCGGTGAGCCCGGCGACGATCGCGACGTGCAGGATGGACGCGAGATAGTGCATGTGAGGTCGCTTGTGGCGGCGCGATCGTCACGGACAAGCGGAAAATACATCCATTATGGTTGTTTCTCGCGGCCCCGGCGCTCAGCCCGCCGTGAAGCTGCGCCCGAGCACGGCGCCGTCATCCTCATAGTCGCGCAACGTGCGTGGCGTGCGGATCAGCGCGACCGCGACGAGTTCGCCGAGCGCGACCGGCAGCAGGCCATAGCGGTGCAGCACCAGCGCGGAGAACGCCGCGCAGCCGAGCGTCACCAGCGCGAGCAGCGCGAGGATCAGGAAGGGCAGGCGCGCGCCGCTGATGCCGAACAGCGCGAGCGAGGCGCCACCGCCGATCGCGCAGGAAATCGCCACCTCATTGGGCGCGACCACCGCCAGCAGGCCGAGCGACAGGGCGAACAGCGCGATGCCGCCCTGCGTGCGGGGGCTCCACACGAACGGTTCCGGTGCCGGCATTGCATTCCCCTTGTTCCTGCGCGATGTCTGTCCATCGCGCAGGTTTCAACGCGGCGCGCGGGCGCCGGGTTCCGCCGCAAATGCGGCGCGGCGCGCCGCTCGGGTGACGCGCGCGGTCTCGCCCCGCTTGTGATTGGTTCGCTGATGCAGCATGGTCGGCTATGCCAAAATCGCCCGACAAAGCGCAGTATCTCGCCTGGGCCGCCAAGGCCCGCGGACAGGCCGAGGACGCGACGACGCCCGCCGCCCGCGCGCTCCACCTCGGCATCGCCGCCGATTATGAGGCCAAGGCGGCGGGCGCGGCGGACGCGCCGCCCGACGCGCCGGCACCGCCCACCGTCAGCGGCGACTGACGTTCGCCCGGTGGCCGGGCTGCTTTCGGTCGTAGAATTTGCCGCTTGGGTTTCGGGCGGGTCGCGGCGACGGTGCAATGAATTGTCACCGGGATTCCGGGATTCATTCAACAGGAACGCGGCATCCTATTTCTCCCCTCCCTGAAAGGGAGGGGCAAGAAGAAGGTCCGCGGGACCGTGATGCGCCTGATTAATCCGCGTTGTCGAATTTCCGCACCTCGACGGTGCTTTCATCGAAATCGTCGAGCAAGCGCGCGTTGATGCCCATCTTGCCGAAATCTTCGCCGAGCGTCTGCCAGTGCGTGCCGCAGCCGCAGACGGGGCAATGGTGAATGCCGATCATGCGATCGCCCCAGACATAGGCGGTCGTCTCGCCCGAAATGCGCACCTGCTTCGGCGGGAAATAGGCCACCCGCCAGGCGGTCCGCCGGCACAGCGAGCAGTTGCAATCCGCCACCCAGGCCGGCGCGCTCGGCAGCTCTATCCGCACATTGCCGCAGTGACAGCTTCCGTGAACAGTCATGGCGATTTCCTATGGCGATTTGGGCATGTCCGCAATCGGGGTGGCTCGCGCTGGCCGCTTTTCGCCAGCATTTCGGGGACACAATACTAATTAGGGCGCGCTCCCTCCGAACCTAGCGTTCGTGATAGTCGATTAACCGCTGTCGCGTAGGTCATCGATATGAATCCGACCGCAGCAAGAAGCCTCGCGAACCGTCTTGCTGCGGAACAGCCGGAGCAAGCACTCAAGATTGCGCGATCAATCGACGCGTCGTGGTTCAGATGTCAGGCGCTATCGCAGGTCGCACGCTATTGGCCGGATGAGAGCTACGATAAAATCCTCGTCGAAGCGGTTCGTGCGGCGGATGCGCAGGATCAGGTGTTCAATCAAATAGCCGTATCCGCGTGGCCGATCCGGGCGTATCTTGAGCGCGGAAATATGCCACCCGCTCAAAAGCTTCTTGCGAAGTGCATCCAAGCTGCGGGCGCGATTGAGAATATGGGCAGCCGTTCGGAAGCACTCTTCTCGATCTTTCAGGCGTCGAAGCCCTTCTCCCCTGACTTGTGGCAACCCGTATTCGCCGCACTGGTAGAGGCCGCGGAACCTGTTCTCTCGTGGCGGCAGCTCAGGAATCTGAAGAGTGCCGTTGCGATGGTAGCTGGCAGCAATCCGGACTTGGCACGACGATCGCTCGACAAGCTTTCCGACCCCAAGAATCTTTCGACGGTCAGGCGGTATCTCGATGAAGCTATTTTTGCCGAGCCGCGTCCGTTTTTTTGGATCGAGGGGCACTGAGTGACGGCTTGGCCGGCCGGTTTGGACGACGGGCCGAACTGTTGCCGAAACTACCGAAACTAACGGTGCTGCGGCATTCGGGGGACGCAATACTAATCGGGGCACGCTTTGTATTTGCCGAACCTGACAGCGACCAAAGGCTAATTTGTATTGCGTCCCCGAAACCGCGTCCCCGAAACTTAAAGCACCTCGAATTCGAGCCAAACGTAGCTGCGACAGAGGGCGGTCTAACCGACAACACGCGGCCCGATGCCCTGAGCATCGATCGGATGATCAATACGGATTTTGAATGTGTTGCGCTCGCCGATAGCGGTGATCGTGTAGGTGCCTCCCGCGATGTTGATACTTTGCCCGGCTCCGGCAATGCACTGGTCATTCTGTGTAAAGAGTTCGCGCCCCTTCATGTCGGTAAGGCCTGCGTGGAAGCAAACGGTTCCTCCATTAGAGGAAGTCCATTTCGCGGTGATCTGTAACTGCGCTCGCCCCGGCAAGGCATCGTTGGAAACAGGCGCCAGAGTAACAGCGTTAGTTTCTCCAACGCCGTTTCTATATTTTCCCATGCCGGAATCCGGATCACTTACCGTCAAAAGCCCTTTGAGGTGAGCGATCATTATTTTGGAGTTTGTCGTCTTTCCGTTGCTATCCGCCTGCAAGCATAAAAGATGTTCTATTTTTTCGAGGCGCTCATTCGCTGCCTCGGCTTGAGACTGGTTTGATCTTTCGTCGAATCGCCATGTGCAGAACCAGTTACCCGCCCCGCCTGCCATTTTTACGAGCAGACCGCCTTTGGGCAGCCAAATCCTGTTGCCCTCAATCAAGTCTTGATCCGACGCATAAAGCGCGTGCGGCACCAGCGGTGCTGAATCCACAACGCCGTCGCGCCCTTCAAAGCTTATTTCCGTCGCAGGCGCGATCTGCGACTTTGCATCCCAGATGGCATATGGGTTGCTCCCGCGCACAGTCCAGGACGAGGGGCCGACCGAGATATAGGACAAACTCACGCTGCCGTGCGCCCCGCTCAAACCACCGACGCCCGCGACCATCAAGCCGAAAAGCAAAGCATATCGTTTCACCGCGCGGACTCCCCTTGGGTTGCACAACTTATGGCGACAGCCATGGTAATCCAACGGCTTTTCCGCCCCCGATGAAACGCCGCTCTTGTGAGTGGCCCTCCAGCCGCCATAACGTCCGCTAGTGGGGCGGGAGCGGGGGCATTTCGGGGACGCAATATAAATTAGGGCACGCTTTGCATTTGCCGAACCTGACAGCGACCAAATGCTAATTTGTATTGCGTCCCCGAAACTCGATGGCGATTCCGGCGTGTCCGCAATCGGGGTGGCATTTCGGGGCATTTCGGGGACACAATACTAATTAGGGCGCGCCCAGCATTTGCCGAGCCCGACAGCGACTAAATGCTAATTTGTATTGCGTCCCCGAAACCCATTGCGTCCCCGAAACCCACGAGCGACCAAAATGCTAAGACGGGGAGCCAAATGCTAATTTGTATTGCGTTCCCGAAACTGGTGCTTCAGCCTTGCTCGTTGCGCGAACGCTCGGCTTTCTCCGTAGATGTAGGAATCAGATCTTGCATGAATTTTCGGAACCGGGTTGGTCGAACATAAGCAATCATCAGAGCCATGCATGCAGCGAACCAGATGACGCCACCTAGGATTTGATGTCCGAATCCGGCAAATACAAAAAAGATTGGCGATGCGAGAGCGGCAGACAAAAGCCCGACAATCCTCGGTCTTGACCAATGGAACTCGCTTCCAGAATCTTTGATTTCGACCATTTTCCGCGACCCTGACGTCAGCTTCGATCTCATTCGCATGTAGCGCGAGCTATGTGTGGTGTCGAATGGCCGCGACCGGGCCGGCAGCGAAACGCCAGCCCCACACTCCCGCAACCTCACCAACCCGATTCAACCCTTGCCCCTCCCGCCGTAGATCTGCGGCATGCACAGCCTCGCCCTTTGCCCGACCCAGCCCGCATCATCGTCGCAACCGCGCTCCAACAAAACAGGTGGAGCAGGTCCTGTTCCGACCTGTTCCACCTGCTCCGGCGCCTGCTCGGGTACCTGTTACCGTACCTGCTCCTCACCTGTTCTGTTGGATTGTGCGCTTCACACAAGCTACGGAAATAACACGATATTCTCCAATGGCGGGCCGATATCGTCACGTCGAAAATAAATTTGCGCCTGTGATGTTGGAAACGCCCCGGCGGCGCCGGCCGCGCTCCGGCCGAAGCCCCGGCAAAGCAACGGCTTTTTGCGCCGGGCCGGTGCCGCATCGGCGTCGCGTTAAACATTATCTCACGCATTTCTGTTTTGGTGCCGCCAACCAGAAATCCGGGACCGACCATATGCATGACTATCACGCGGGAGATTCGGCGGTCGAATCTCATCCCCTCGCGCGGATGATCGCCGATCCTGCCGGCTTTGCCGGGCGGACCGCGGTCGTCGCCGCCGATGGCGCGACGTTGGACTATGCCGAGCTCGATGATCGTGCCGGCACGCTGGCCGCTGCGCTGGTCGCGCGCGGGGTGGCGGCGGGCGATGTCGTGGCGATCTGCCTGCCGCGCTCGATCGACCAGATCGTCGCGATGTGCGCGGTGTGGCGGGTCGGGGCTGCCTATCTGCCGCTCGACCCGGCCTGGCCCGAGGCGCGGCTCGCCTCGTTCGTGTCGGGCGCCGGCTGTACCGCGCTGATCGCCACCGCCGCGACCGGCACGCCGATCGCCGGGCACGTACCGCTCGTCGCGCCATGCGCCGGCGCCGGCTTCCCGCCGGTCGACGCCGCGCCGGTCGATCCCGCGGCGCTGGCCTATGTCATCTACACCTCGGGCTCGACCGGCGCGCCCAAGGCGGTCGAGGTCACCCATGCCAATCTCGCCGCGTTGGTGTCATGGCATCTCGACGCGTTCGGCGTGGTCGCGGGGACGCGCACCAGCCACCTCGCCGGGCTCGGCTTCGACGCTGCCGCCTGGGAAGTGTGGCCGACGCTCGCCGCCGGCGGCACCTTGGTGCTGGCCGACGAGAATGTCCGGCGCGACGCCGATGCGCTGCGCGACTGGCTGCTCGCCGAAAAGGTCGAGGTCGCCTTCGCGCCGACCGCCTTGGCCGAGCCGCTCGTCGCGATGGCCTGGCCGGCCGACACGGCGCTGCGCGTGCTGCTGACCGGCGCCGACAAATTGACCGTGCGCCCGGCGCCCGGCCTGCCGTTCAGCTTCGTCAACAATTACGGCCCGACCGAATCGACCGTCGTCGCCACCTCCGGCGTGGTCTCGCCCGACGGCGACGATTTGCCGTCGATCGGCAAGCCGATCGCGGGCACCCAGGTCTATCTGTTCGACGAAGAGGGCGAGCCCGTGCCGGATGGCGCGGAGGCCGAGATCTTCATCGGCGGCGCGCAGCTGGCGCGCGGCTATCGCGGCGACCCGGCGCTGACCGCGACGAAGTTCCTCACCCACCCCGATCACGGCCTGCTCTACCGCACCGGCGATCTCGGCGCGTGGCTGCCGAACGGCGAGCTCGCCTTTCGCGGTCGCGCCGATGGCCAGGTCAAGGTGCGCGGTCACCGCGTCGAGCCGGCCGAGATCGCCGCCGCGCTGAACCGCCTGCCCGAGGTCAAGACCTCGGCGGTGGTGGCGCGGAACGGCGAGCTGGTCGCCTATGTCGTGCCGGTCGAGGGCGTGACCCCGGCGGTGGTCGCGTTGCGCAGCCCGCTTGCCGAACTGCTGCCCGATTACATGATGCCGTCGCGCTTCGTCGCGCTGGCCGAACTGCCGCTCAACGCCAATGGCAAGCTCGACGCCGCGGCACTGCCCGACCCGGCGAGCCACGCTTTGCCCGAATCGCCCGCCGGCCGCGCGCCCGAGACGGCGACCGAGCGCCGCCTGCTCGAGATCGTCAGCGACGTCATCGGGCGCAGCGACATCGGCGTCGATGACGACTTCTTCCTGGTCGGCGGCCATTCGCTGCTCGGCACGCAGGTGGTGGTGCGCTCGCGCGACGCGTTCGGCGTCGAGCTGACGCTGTTCCATCTGTTCGAGGGCCGCACCGTCGCGTCGCTGGCGACGATCATCGAGGGCCTCGTGATGGAGATGCTCGACGGCCTCTCCGACGAGGAAATCGCGAGGATGGCCGGATGAACATGATCGCCCCGCAGCCGAAGAGCGACCCGTCGCTCAGCCTCTATCGCCTGCTCGACCCGGCGGTGCTGGCCGATCCGTACCCGCTCTATGCCCGGCTGTGCGAGGAAGACCCGGTGCACTGGGACCAGTTCCTGCATTGCTGGGTGGTGACGCGCTATGCCGATGTCCACCAGGTGCTGCACAGCTTCTCGGCCGACCGCACGCCCTCGCCGGAAGCGATGCGCGCGCTGGGCCTGGCGCATATCGAGCCGATCGCCGAGGTGATGGTCAAGCAGATGCTGTTCCTCGACGCGCCGGACCATACGCGCCTGCGCAAGCTGTGCTCGACCGCCTTCACCCCGCGCCGCGTCGAGTTGCTGGAAGAGCGCGTCGAGGCGATCGCCAACGAGCTGATCGACAAGGTCATCGACCGCAAGAGCATGGACGTGGTGGCCGATTTCGCCGCGCCGTTTCCGGCGATCGTCACCGCGCATCTGCTCGGCGTGCCGGCGGCGGATCATGCCCAGCTGAAGGCGTGGTCGTCCGACTTCGCCGAGATGCTGGGCAATTTCCAGCACAACCCGGAACGCATCGACCGCGTGCTCAGGAGCGTCGCCGACATGACCGCCTATTTCCGCCGCGCGGTGCGCGAGGAGGAGCGGCCGCTGCCCGAGGGGCTGATTCGCTCGCTGGTCGAGGCCGAGATCGACGGCAACCGGCTGAGCGAGGAAGAGGTCATCGCCAACACCATCGTGACGATGGTGGGGGGCCAGGAGACCACCACCAACCTGATCGGCAACGGGCTGCTGACCTTGCTGCGCCAGCCCGACAAGCTCGCCGAGCTGCGCGACCATCCCGAGATCGCCGAGAGCGCGATCGAGGAGCTGCTGCGCTTCGAGACGCCCAGCCAGCATACCGGGCGCATCTGTCGTGAAGACACGATGATGGGCGGCAAGCTGATCAAGAAGGGCGATGCGGTGATGGCGGTGATGGCCGCCGGCAACCGCGACCCGCGCCGCTTCACCGACCCCGACACGCTCGACCTGCATCGCACCGACAACCGCCACCTCGCTTTTGGATGGGCGGCGCATTTCTGCTTCGGCGCGCCGCTCGCGAGGATGGAGGGGCGGATCGCCTTCACCACGCTGCTGCGCCGGCTGCCCGAACTGGCGCTGGGCGAGGGCAAGCTCAGCTGGCGCGAGAATCTCGGCCTGCGCGGGTTGAAGGCCCTGCCGGTGACCTTCGCATGACGATGCACAGCAAGATCGACGTCGCCGAAGCGCGGCGCGCGCTGCTCGCGAAAATGCTCAGCGGTGAGGCCGGCAAGGCTTCTGCTGCGCCGGCGCCCGAGCCCATTCCCGCGCGCGACCCGTCGCGCACCATCCCGCTGACCGCCGAGCAGAGCCAGCTCTGGCTGCACGCGCAGATGGCGCCGGACATGCCGCTCTACAATGAGTCGATCACCATCCACCGGCTCGGCCCGTACGATCACCGCGCGCTGGAGATGGCGCTGAGCGAGATCGTGCGGCGCCATGCCATCTGGCGCACAGCGTTCGTCGATGTCGACGGCGAGTTGCAGCAGGCGATCGCCGAGCCGATGCCGCTCAGCCTCGCGCTGATCGACATCAGCCATCTGCCCGCGGACCAGCGCGATGCCGAGGCGGTGCGCCTCGCCACCGAGGATGCGCGCGCGCCGATCCCGTTCGACGCCGCGCCGCTGTTCCGCGCCCGCGTCGTCAAGCTCGGCGAGGAGGAGCACCGGCTCTACCTCACCTTGCACCACATCATCTTCGACGGCGTGTCGATCTATCGCACTTTGGTGCCCGAACTGGCGGCGCTGGTCTCGGCGTTCGAGAAGGGCGCGCCCTCGCCGCTGCCCGAGCCCGCGCTGCAATATGCCGATTATGCCGCCTGGCAGATCGACCAGGCCGATCCGGCGGCGATCGCCCGGCAGGTCGAGGCATGGCGCACGATCCTCGCCGAACCGCTGCCGCGGCTCGAACTGGCCGGCGACCGGCCGCGCGCGGCGCTGCCGACCCATGCCGGGTCGATGGAGGTGTTCCTCCTGCCCGATGCGCTGATCGAGAAATTGAAGCACCTCGCCCGGGCGGAAGGGGCGACGCTCTATATGGTGCTGCTCGCCGCCTATAAGGCGATGCTGTTCCGCTATACCGGCGATGAGGACATCATCGTCGGCGGCGTTACCGACACAAGGCGGCGGCCCGAGCTGCAGCCGCTGATGGGCTATTTCCTCAACACCATGGCGCTGCGTTCGCGGCCCCATGGCCAGCGCAGCTTCCGCGATTATCTCGCCGAGGTGAAGGCCAGCGTGATCGGCGCCTTGGGTGCGACCGACGTGCCGTTCGACCGGCTGATCCGCGCGCTCGACATCAGGCGCGGCACCGGCACCCACCCGCTGTTCAACACGCTCTTCTCGATCGAGCCGCCGGTCGAGCCGTTCCCCCAAGGCTGGGACCTGACCCAGATGGACGTCACGGTCGGCGCGGCGAAGTACGATCTGTATCTCGAGCTCGACGAGCGGCCCGAAGGTTTTGCCGGGCGCTTCCTCTATTCGACCGAGCTGTTCGACGCGGCGACGATCCGCCGCATGATCGACCATTGGACGCGGCTGCTCGAAGGCGTCGCGGCCGACCCCGAGACCGCGCTCGCCGCGCTGCCGATGCTCGACGATGCCGAGCGCGAGACACTGACTCACGCCTGGAACGACACCGCGCACGCCTTGCCGCACGGCAATGTCGTCGACTGGTTCGCCGAACAGGCTGCCGCGCATCCCGACGCCACTGCCCTGGTCCATGAGGATGAGCGCTGGACCTATGCCCATCTTGCCAGGGTCTCCGACACGATCGCCACGCGGCTGGCCGCCGAGGGCGTCGCGCCCGGCGCGCTGGTCGGGCTGGCGCTCGGCCGTTCGCCCTGGATGGTCGCGGCGATGCTCGGCGTGGCCAAGGCCGGTGCCGCCTATCTGCCGCTCGACCCGGGCTTTCCGCCGAGCCGCCTCGCGCTGATCGCGCAGGACGCGAAGCCGGCCCTGATCCTGGTCGAGCCCGACACGTCCGAAGCGCTGCCGGCCGGCGTCGCGCCGCTGCTCGTGCTGACGCGCGACTGGCCCGATGCGCCGTTCGCGGCGGCGCCGATCGACCCTGAATCGCTCGCCTATGTGCTTTACACCTCGGGCTCGACCGGCAAGCCCAAGGGGGTCGAGATTCCGCACGCCGCATTGGTCAATCTGTTGATGGCGATGCAGCAGGCGCCGGGCTTCACACAGGGCGAGACCCTGCTCGCGGTGACGACCTTGTCGTTCGACATCGCCGAGCTCGAACTGTGGCTGCCGTTGGTCTCGGGCGGCACCGTGGCGATCGCCTCGCGCGAGGCGGCGAGCGACATGGCGCTGCTCATCGCGCTGATCGACCGGGTCAGGCCCGACATGCTGCAGGCGACGCCGGCCACCTGGCGCGGCCTGATCGAATCCGGCTGGCGCGGCGCGCCCGACATGCGCGTGCTGTGCGGCGGCGAGAAGCTGCCGCGCGCGCTGGCCGACCAGTTGCTGCCCCGCGTGCGCGAAGTGTGGAACATGTACGGCCCGACCGAGACGACCATCTGGTCGACCGTGGCCAGGGTCCCGGCGGAAGGCCCGATCCCGATCGGCCACCCGATCGCCAACACCAGCGTGCGCGTGCTCGACAAAGCGGGCAACGACCTGCCGATCGGCGCGGTCGGCGAGTTGCTGATCGGCGGGCGCGGGCTCGCGGTCGGCTATCGCGGCCGCCCCGACCTCACCGCCGAGAAGTTCATCGGCCATAAGGGCGAGCGCCTCTACCGCACCGGCGACCTCGGCCGCTGGCGCGCCGACGGCGTGCTCGAATGCCTCGGCCGCACCGATAACGAAGAGAAGATCCGCGGTTTCCGCGTCGCGATCGAGGAAGTCGAGGGCGCGCTGGCCAGGCTGCCCGGCGTCAGCGGCGCCGCGGTCAAGGCGTGGCCCGATGCCAGCGGCGAACGCGCGCTGGCCGGCTATATCGTCGGCCCGGGCGACGCGCATGTCTGGCGAGAACTGCTCGCCGCCGCGCTGCCCGATTACATGATCCCGACCAAGTTCGTCGCGATGGACGCGCTGCCGCTCACCCCCAATGGCAAGGTCGATCGCGGCGCGCTGCCCGAGCCGGGCGTGTCGCACACCCGCAACAGCGAGCCGCCCGCGACGCCGGAAGAGGTGCGCCTCGCCGCGATCTGGTCGGCGGTGTTGCAGGTTGAGGACGTCTCGCGCCACGACGACTTCTTCGATCTCGGCGGCCATTCGCTGCTCGTCGCGCGGCTGCTGCGCCGCGTGCAGGCCGAGTATAATATCCGCCTGCCGATGGCGGCGTTGTTCCGCGCGCCCAAGCTGTGCGACATGGCCGAGCTGATCGCCACCGGCGCCGCGGCCGAAAAGCCCTCGCCGATCGTGCCGATCCAGCCGCACGGCTCGCAGCGCCCGCTGCTGTGGCTCGATGGCGGCTCGACCTTCCTGCCCTTGTCGGAGCGGCTTGGCACCGATCAGCCGTTCCTCGGCATCTCGGTCGATGCCATCCTCGAACAGGCCGGCGGCTGCCCGAAGAAGCTGGAAGACGCCGCCGTGCTGGTCGCCGCGACCTTGCGCGAGGCGCAGCCGGTCGGCCCCTATCGCATCGGCGGCTGGTGCACCTCGGGTATCCTTGCCTATGCGACGGCGCAGGAAATGCGCCGCGCCGGCGACGAGGTCGAACTGCTCATGCTGGTCCATGCCTTCCACCCGGAAAAGGCGCGGACGATCGGCGAGGTGCGCTTCTTCTTTTCGAAGTTCAGCTTCCATATCGGCCAGTCCATGGCCCAGCCCAAAGGCGAGCGGCTGCGCTATTTCCGCCAGCGGCTGCGCGGCCTGTCCGATGCGGCGGCGCTGCGTGGCGGGCGCGAGGCGGTGCTGCAGCCCAAGCTGCGCACCCAGCTCGACAAGGCGGCGATGAAGTATGACACGCCACCCTATGACGGCGACATGATCCTGTTCCAGCCGTCCGACCACCCGACCGTGCTCGATTTCGTCGAGGACTGGCGCAAGGTGGCGCGCGGCGGCTTTGCGGCGCATGTCGTCGCGGGCGGGCACCGCACCATGCTCGAGCCGCCCAATGTCGACCATTTCGCGGAGTTGCTGAAGGCAGCGCTCGATGCGACGCTGGCGGATGAGGCGCTGATGCGCGCCGCCGGCTGAGCCGTGGCGCGCGTCGCCGTCTGCTTCGAGCCGCTCGACGTCGATGAGGCCATGCTCGCCGCGCTGGCGGCGGTCATCGGCGCCGACGAGCGCGCCCACGCCGACCGCTTCCGCTTCGCGCGCGACCGCCGCCGCTTCATCGCGCGCCGCGCGCGGCTGCGTCAGCTGCTCGGGGCGTGGGTCGGCCGCGCGCCGGACGCGCTGCGCTTCGGCGAGAACAGCCACGGCAAGCCGATCCTCGCCGATGGGCCGTGCTTCAGCCTGTCGCACTCGGCCGACATGATGATGCTGGCGATCGGCGATGCCGCGATCGGCTGCGACGTGGAACGGATCGACCCGGCGCTCGACTGGCCGCCGCTCGCCGAGACCTTCTTTACCGCCACCGAACGCGCCGCGCTCGCCGCGCTGCCGCCCGAGGCGGCGCGCCGCGCCTTCTTCGCCTGCTGGGCGCGCAAGGAGGCGTTCGTCAAGGCGCTCGGGCTGGGGCTGTCCTGGCCGCTCGACGCGTTCGACGTCTCGGTCGGCGCCACTCCCGCGCTGCTGTCGGGCGGCGCGGGCTGGGCGATCGCCGCGGCGCCTGACGTGCCCGGCTTCGCCACCGCGATCGTCGCGCATGACGATGGCACGCCGCTGATCATCCTGCCGCTGGCGGATCCGCTACGCGCCGCCGCCTGACGCCGTGGACGAGCAGTAGCGCGGCGCCCGCGAAGCCCGCGCCCGACAGGAAGGTCGCGTTCGCGCCGAAGCGTTGCCAGACCAGCCCGGCGGTGACGCTGGCGAGCAGCATGGCGATGCCGGTCGCGAGGTTGAACGCGCCGAACGCCGAGCCGCGCAGGTCGGCCGGGGCGTGATCGGCGACCAGCTTGGCGAGCAGGCCCTGGGTCAGCGCCATGTGCCCGCCCCATAAGGCGATCCCCAGGAACGCCCCGCCGAGCCCCGGCAGCAGGCCGAGCGACAGGTCGGCGAGGATCAGCCCGACCAGCCCGCCGCGCAGCAGCCATTGCGCCGGGACCCGGTCCGACCAGATCCCCGCCGGATAGGCGCCGGCCGCGTACACCAGGTTCATGACGATCAGCACCAGCGGCGCGAGCGCCAGCGGCAACCCCGCGGCGCTCGCCTTGAGCACGAGGAACGCTTCGCTGAAGCGGGCCAGCGTGAAGAGGATGCCGACCCCGGTCACGCCCCAGAAGGAGCGCGGCAGCCGCCGCAGATCGGCGAGGCGGATCGGCGGGCGCGCGGCCGCGCGGCCGGGCGCGACGGCGACGTCCTCGACGCCGAACAGCACGCACGCCACCGCCAGCATCGCCGGAATGACCGCGACCCAGAACACCGCCTTGATGTCGTTGGCGAAGGCGACCATCAGGCCGATCGCCAGCAACGGCCCGGCAAAGGCGCCGACCGTGTCGAGCGACTGGCGCAAGCCGAACGCCCTTCCACGGATTTCGGGCGGCGTGACATCGGCGACCAGCGCGTCGCGCGGTGCGCCGCGCAGCCCCTTGCCGATCCGATCGGCGAAGCGCGCGCCGAACACCAGCGACGCCGATCCGGCCAGCGCGAACAGCGGCTTGCTCGCCGCGCCAAGGCCATAACCAAGCAGAAGCAATATCTTGCGCCGCCCAAGCCGGTCCGACAGATAGCCCGAGAAGATCTTGCTGATCGATGCCGTGGCCTCGGCAACACCGTCGATCAGGCCGACCAGCGCGACGCTGGCGCCGAGCGTTCCGGTCAGGAACAAGGGCAGCAATGCGTGGATCGATTCCGACGACAGGTCCATCAACAGGCTGACCGCGCCGAGCGCCCAGACGGTGCGCGGGATCGGCGGGCGAGGGACGGTCTGGCTGGTCATGTGCGGTCGCGCCTGTCCCAAATGCCGTTCGCGGGGGCAGGGTAGAAGCTTTGCGTGTCGATGTAACCGGCGATCCTCCTTCGCGCGCGTTTGACCGATATCAATGCCCTGCGCCGCCAATGTCCGAAAATGGCGGGGAGATGGCTGCGTGGGCAGAGAGTCGTTGGCGCGAGAAGAGCGAGATCCCCGCGATCGACCTGGACGGCGCGGAATTCGTCTATGACGGCCCGCCGGTCGATGCCGCGGCGGAGCCGGCGATCGCCGCCTGAGCCGCAGAATTGCGATGACGGGCGCGGGCTTGCGCGGTTAGGGTATCCGCAATGTCCTGGCCGCCCTTCTTCACGCTGGATCTGGTCGAGCGCGGCCTCTTGCCGGACGGCTGGGAGGCGATGATGCGCCCGCTGGCCGACGCGCCGGAGCGCGAGGCCATTTCGATGGGTGAGGTGGACTGGTCGTTCGCGGTGCTCGCCGCCGATGTGCTGCGCGAGCGCCTGCCCTGGCTGTGGCGGCTCTATCATCGCGAGCTGCGCGATTTCGCCAGCGCGGCGGTGGGCTTCCCGCTCGTGCCCTGCAACCGGCTGCGTGCCGCGATCACGCTCAACATGCTGTCCGGCACCGGCGCGCTGACCGACTGGCATACCGACCGGACCGCGGTCACCGCGGTGTTCTTCGTGACCGCCGGTGACGCCGATGGCGGCGGCGACCTGGTGTTTCGCGACGGCACGGGGCGCGAGGCGCGCATCGCGCCGCGGCCGGGCCTGTTCGTCTGCTTCGAGGGGCATAACGAGCATCAGGTCGCGCCGCTGTCCACGCCGGGGCCGCGCCTGTCGCTGGCGATGCTCTATTTCCGCAGCAAGACCGCCGACCAGCAGCCGGCCTATGATGTCGACGTCTATGATATCGAGGATATCGCGCCGTGACCGGCGCTTGAAAATCCGCTCGGCAGCGGCACCCGTTCCCCGCTAGATGGGCCATGACCATGAAAGAACCTCCCGCCCCAGCCGCGCTCCGCCGGGCACGGATCGCGCGCGGCGTGCTGATCGCGCTGCTCGTCCTGCTCGGCCTGTGGCTGCTGCTGCCGTTCCTGCCGGCGCTGGTCTGGGCGGCGATCATCGCGGTGGCGATCGATCCGCTGGTCAAGCGCGCCGAGCGCCGCTTCGCCACGCCGCACCCCGATCTGATCGCCTGCGCCTTCACGCTGGCGCTGGCGCTGCTGGTGATGGCGCCGATCGCGCTCGGCGTGGCGCAGGGCGCGCGCGAGGCGCAGGACCTGGCGGGCTGGATGGCGGTGGCGCGCGACCAGGGCCTGCCGCCGCCGACATGGCTGGCGGGCTTGCCCTGGGGCAGCGGCGAGGCGACGGCGTGGTGGCGGGCCAACCTGTCCGATCCGGCGGCGGCGCGGGTCCATTTCCATTCGTTCGGTGCCCTGCTGTGGTCGGCGCAGAGCCGGCTGATCGGCATCGGCCTGCTGCACCGCTCGGTGGTGTTCGCCTTCACCTTGCTGACCCTGTTCTTCCTGATCCGCGACCGCGACACGGTGGTCGCGCAATGC
>Ga0163162_10002729_pt1 | contig 16752 bp, 15 predicted proteins | sample S55metaG_FD_115310 | JGI IMG/M metagenome (GOLD analysis project Ga0163162, IMG submission 115310) | Switchgrass rhizosphere microbial communities from Kellogg Biological Station, Michigan, USA - S5-5 metaG | ecosystem: Host-associated > Plants > Roots > Rhizosphere > Soil | place: USA...
CCAGTGATGGCGGCGGCGGCGGCCATCTCAGGCGAGACGAGGTGCGTGCGCCCACCGCGTCCCTGCCGACCTTCAAAGTTGCGGTTCGAGGTGGAGGCGCACCGTTCGCCGGGCTGCAGAATGTCCGGATTCATGCCGAGGCACATGCTGCAGCCAGGCTCGCGCCACTCAAATCCTGCGGACTTAAAGATGGTGTCAAGGCCTTCCTCTTCGGCCTGCCGCTTAACCGCCTGCGATCCGGGAACCACCATTGCGCGAATCTTCGTGGCGATGTGGTGACCTTTGACGACGGCAGCTGCGGCACGCAGATCTTCGATGCGGCCATTAGTGCAGGAGCCGAGAAAGACGGTATCGATCTTGATCTCTTCCATCGGTGTACCGGGCTTGAGGTCCATGTACTCGTAGGCACGTGCAAAACTCTTGCGGTCGGCTTCAGACTTTGCATCTTCAAGCGTCGGAACCGTGCCGTCGATGGTGGCGTGCATCCCCGGCGAGGTACCCCATGTGACGGCGGGCGCGAGGGTTGCAGCATTGATGTGAAGCTCGCGGTCGAATACGGCGCCTTCGTCGGTGGGGAGAGTGTGCCAGTGGGCGACGGCCTCGTCCCATGCGGCTCCCTGCGGAGAGAAACGGCGGCCCTTGAGATAGGCGAACGTGGTTTCATCGGGAGCGATCATTCCGGCACGGGCCCCGGCCTCGATGCTCATGTTGCAGATGGTCATGCGGCCCTCCATCGAGAGCGCGCGGATGGCCGAGCCAGCGTATTCGACCGCATAGCCGGTTGCGCCATCGGTACCGATCTTGCCGATGATGTCGAGGATGATGTCCTTGGCGGTCACGCCGAAGGGAAGCTCGCCGTCGACGGTGATGCGGAAGGTCTTTGGCTTCGATTGCGGCAGCGTCTGCGTCGCCATCACGTGCTCGACCTCGCTGGTCCCGATGCCGAAGGCCAGCGCGCCGAAGGCTCCATGCGTGGAGGTGTGCGAGTCGCCGCAGACGATGGTCATGCCGGGCTTCGTTGCGCCGAGCTCAGGCCCAATCATATGGACGATGCCTTGCGACGCGTCTTGCACATCGAAGAACTCGACGCCAAACTCCGCGCAGTTCTTCCGTAGCGCATTTACTTGCTTGGCCGAGATCTGGTCAACGATGTGAAGGCGATCATAGGCGCTCGTCGTTGGAACGTTATGGTCGACGGTGGCGATGTGGCGATCGGGGCGGCGCAGCTTCCGTCCTGCCATTCGGAGGCCATCAAATGCCTGTGGCGAGGTGACCTCGTGGACGAGGTGCAAATCGATGTAGAGAATCGTCGGTTCGCCCTCGGGCTCTGCGACGAGGTGCTGCTCCCAGACTTTTTCGAACAACGTCTTTGGTGCTGTGCTCATATCGTTATTTCCTACGCTGCTGGTGCAACGGGTTGCGAATCGTGAAAGCGTGTGACGCCGGTATGCGAAGCCGGTATTTCATAAGGCTTTCCGGTGGGGTCAACTACAAAGGCGTGTGTGACGAGTGGCGGAACGCTGCCTCCGTTGAGCTGGGAGGAAAAGAGCCCAAGGCTGCGCCTGAGAGAAAGCGGGAGAATCGGTGCCTGGCCGGTGGAATCGGCAGCGGCGAGTGAGCGATCAGGAAAAATCCAAAGCGTGTACTCGGCGTTGTCTTCATCGATGCCGTGGGACTCGCGGCTCCAATCGATGGCAGCAAAGACCACCAGCGGGCGGGAGCCGCCGGTGTCTACAAAGAGCATGCCGCGCGCAGGGCAGAAATGAGGAACACAGCCGGTGGCTGTGAAATATCGATTGTCGTCGGCGCGTGCGATGCCGGGAAGGCCAAGGAATTCCATTGCCACATCGGCAAGCTTCTTTGTGCCATTGCCCCAGAAGGCCTGCGGCGCCGTAAGGTGCCGCGTAAGAAATTCGGTGAAACGAAGATCCCTGGTCAGTCCATTCTCGTTGCCGTCAGGAGCTGGTTTTGTGTATTGCCAGAGCCATGACAGGTTCTCGACAGCAGGCTTGTCGGCATGAAGACGAATCTGCGCGCGCGACGGAGCCGCTGCTGTGAGCAGTAGTGCAGTGGCGGCGAGTTGGAGCGTGCGGCGCATTAACTGTTGGTCGATCTCTTTGCGGTGAAGATCAGAAGTGCATTGACCAGCGTGAACATGATGACTGCCGTGATGGCCAGCGGAATGATCGGTGTGCCCGTCTTCCACCGGTAGATGAGAGCTGCGGCAACGGCACAGTTCATCAGGATGAGCTTCGTGCGGTTCTGCATGGGTTCACTCATACAGCGTGCATGGCCTGACGTCGGTCGATGGATTCGGCCAGCGCCTGGTGCACGCGTTTACCCATCTCCTGTGTGGAGACAAGCTGTATATTTTCTCCTCCGCGAGCGATATCGGCTGTGCGATATCCCGCATCCAGAACCTTCTGGACTGCCTGCTCCACAGCCCGAGCATCCTGCTCAAGGTTCGCCGAGTGACGCAGCACCATCGCTGCGGTCAGAATGGCTCCGAGCGGATTCGCCTTGCCGGTACCGGCGATGTCAGGAGCGGAGCCGTGCACGGGCTCGTAGAGATTCACCTGTCCGCCAATGGTCGCCGACGGCAGCATTCCGAGCGAGCCAGTGATGACGCCAGCTTCGTCTGAGAGGATGTCACCGAACAGATTCTCGGTGAGAACAACGTCGAAGTTGCGCGGGATGTTCATGATGTGCATCGCCATGGAATCGACGAGCTGATGCTCGAGCGTGACATCGGGGTAGTCGGCTGCAACTTCAGTAACGGTGGCTCGCCAGAGCTGCGAGACCTCGAGAACGTTTGCTTTATCGACTGAAGTGACTTTCTTGCGGCGCTTGCCGGCGAGTTCGAAGGCGACGCGCGCAACGCGAACCACCTCGTCGCGGGTGTAGCGCATGGTGTTGATCGCTTCGTTCGTCTCTTTGTTCCACCAGCGCGGCGCGCCGAAGTAAAGCCCGCCAAGCAGTTCCCGCACGAAGAGGATATCGGTGTCCTTTGTAACTTCGGGGCGCAAAGGCGAACTCGCCGCGAGCGGAGCGTAGGCCACAGATGGTCGCAGGTTGGCGTAGCCGCCGAGTGCCTGGCGAATCTGCAGCAGGCCAGCCTCGGGACGCTTGTCGGGCGTCAGCGAGTTGAACTTGTTGTCACCAACTGCACCCAGTAGAACAGCGTCGCAGTCGAGCGCAGAGTCAAGCGTCGCAGTGGGCAGAGGCGATCCGGTCGCAGTAATGGCAACTCCGCCGATCAGGCCTTCGACGAAGGTAAACTCGTGGCCGCCGAGCTCTGCTACGGCGCGCAAGATGTTCGTCGCTTCACGGGTAACTTCAGGACCGATGCCGTCACCGGCGAGAACTGCAACTTTGAGACGCATTCGCTATTCCTTCTTGTGAGGGTATGAGGGCTTTGCGCCCTGCTCTTGTGATTGACGAATCTGCCGTAAGCAAAACTGTGATCAGGTCGCCGCAGCGACAGCAGCCTTGTCTGGCTTCAGCAGCCCCAGAATGTCCTGGTCATAGATGGACTTCTTGCGGTCCGCCAGTTCCGTAAAGCGGTGATAGACCTCGTCAAGCTGCTCGCGCGTAAGCGTGTGGCCAAGCTTTTCAAGGCGGTCGGCCAGCGCGCGGCGGCCGGAGTGCTTGCCGAGTACCAAGTTGGTGTTGCCGGCGCCTACCGACGACGGCGTCATAATCTCGTAGGTCAGCGGATTGGCCAGCATGCCGTGCTGGTGAATACCCGATTCATGCGCAAAAGCATTGGCTCCGACCACCGCCTTGTTGGGCGCAGCGCCAAAGCTGATGCACTCTGCCAGCATCTGGCTGGTCGGGAAGAGCTTCTCGAGCTTGATGTTGTTCGTGTAGGGAAACTGATCGCGGCGAACCATCAGGGCCGCAGCGATCTCTTCAAGCGCTGCGTTGCCGGCGCGCTCGCCGATGCCATTGATGGTGCACTCCACCTGTCGCGCTCCGCCCTGAATTCCAGCCAGCGAATTGGCGACTGCCATGCCCAGGTCGTCGTGGCAGTGCGTCGAATAGATGACGTTTTCCGAGCCCGGAACACGCTCGCGAACCATGCGGAAGAGCGCCTCATATTCGGCTGGAGTTGTGTAGCCCACAGTATCGGGAATATTGATCGTGGTCGCACCCGCCTGAACGGCAACGGTGATCATCTTGACGAGAAAATCGGGATCGGTCCGTGTGCCGTCTTCCGTCGAAAACTCGACATTGTCGGTGTATTGGAGAGCTTGTCGGACCGACTCGGCTGTCTGATCGAGCGCCTGCTCGCGCGTAATGCGCAGCTTGTATTCGAGATGCAGATCGGAGGAGGCGAGAAAGATGTGGATCCGGTTCGACTTTGCCGGTTGAATGGCACGCCCGGCGGCGTCGATATCCTCGCGCTTGCAGCGTGCCAGAGAGGCGATGCGGGTACCGTCTACCTCACGTGCGATTGCCTGTACTGCGGCAAAATCGCCTTCCGAAGCTATGGCGAATCCGGCCTCGAGAATGTCCACGCCAAGGTCGCGAAGCTGGTGCGCCATACGCAGTTTTTCTTCGTGGTGCATGGTGCAGCCAGGGGACTGTTCCCCGTCGCGCAACGTGGTGTCGAAGAAGACGATCTGGTTTGGATTAGGCATAGAACTCGCTCACTCTCGAACCCTGGCGTTATCATAACGCAGGCTTATGATGGAAGCGCTGTATATCAAAACTTCTAATCGGCGTATTCACGCCAGCTAACAGTTAGACCCAAAGCGAGGTGCACGTTGGATCTGGTTCAGATGGAGACGTTTCTGGCCGTTGCGGAAGAACGAAGTTTTTCACGGGCCGCCTCACGGCTCCATCGTACCCAGCCGGCGATAAGTCAGGCAATCGCGAAGCTTGAGGGAGAACTCGGCGAGGTTCTATTTGACCGCTCGTCGCGCGACGGAACCCTGACGGATGCCGGGGAGGTGCTCCGGGAATATGCCGCTAAGTTGCTGAATCTACGCAATGAAGCCTCGGGAGCCCTGACCGAGCTACGTTCTCTTCACCGAGGCAGGCTGAACCTGGCCGCCAATGAGTACACCTGTCTCTACCTGCTGCCCCTGCTCGACGAGTTCCGCAAACAGAACCCAAGGATCAAGCTGGCTGTGCAGCGCACCCTGGCCAGCCGCATCCCAGACGAGGTATTGCTGCACTCAGTAGAGTTCGGTGTAGTGTCTTTTCGGCCCGAGGACTCCCAGGTCCGCTCGATCGTGGTTTACCTCGATGAGTTGGCTTTCGTCGTAAACCCACGCCATCCCCTTGCGGGGGCCGGGAAGGTTTCCATACGTCAGCTTGGGGCGCAGAACTTCATTGCTCACAATGTGCCTTCACCGCAGCGGCAGAAGGTAATCCAGACCTTTCGCAGGCACAAGACTCCACTGCAGATGGGGGTGGAGTTGCCGTCGCTTGAGGCAATCAAACGCTTTGTGGAGATGGGGAACGGTGTGGCACTGGTACCGCGGCTAACGGTCGAGCCGGAATTGAAGGCAGGTACGCTCGTCAAGATCCCGATACAGGAGTTGCAGATCGAGCGGAAGCTTCGGCTGGTGTATCGGAGGCAGGCGAATCTCTCGCATGCGGCGCTGGCATTTCTCAAAGTGGTTGAGGCCTATGCTGCTGCTCACGGCGATCCGTATTGCTTCCAGCAGGAACGGGGCACTTAGCCGGGGGACGCAAATATAGTCGAGATTCAGAAGAACATTTTCATCAGGACCAGCGTCTGTAGGAGCAGGCTTATGAGCGCCCGAGGCAGATAACAGAGCCAGCGCTCATTGTGAGGTGAAAACCGATGACGATGAAGATGCTTCGTAAAGTAGGTATGCGTGCGGCAACGATTGCGCTATGTAGCGGCGCTCTGTGTGCCATTCCGATGCTGGCGCAGGATCCCACACCAGCGGCTCCCCAGGGACAGATGGGGGGAAGAGGAAGGGGCATGGAAGGCCGCCAGCTGGAAATGTTGACCCAGAAGTTGAATTTAACAGCTGATCAGCAAACTCAGGTCAAGGCGATCGACGAAGATACTGGAAAGCAGATGATGGCAGTCCGGAACGATACGTCGCTAGATCAGGATGCCAAACGAACAAAGATGATGGGTATCCGCAAGAGTTCGTCGGACAAGATTCGTGCGGTACTGACCGACGACCAAAAGACCAAGTACGACGCGTTGCAGGCAGAGATGAGGGAGAAGATGAAGGAGCGCCAGCAGGGAGGCGCACCGCCTCCCCCTCCGCAATAGTCGGGGCTGTCAAACTCAATCCAAAAGGCCGGAGGATGTCCCTATCCTTCGGCCTTTCTGCGTCCAGAACCCATAGCCGGGGCTCATGCGGTTACAATGAAAGGACGATAGCGATGGCGCTCGGCAACACAGATATGCCGGAGCCGGTCTGGACGATTTCGAAGGGATCAAGCGAAGAATGAAGAAGACGATGTTGTTGGGCGCGCTGATGTTGTTGGCATCCGCCGGATACGCGCAGGAGAGCCGGCAGGACGCGAGCGTGAGCGTGATCGGTGTGTTTACGCCGACGGTCAATGGAAACGCAGTAAAGCTCAGTACAACGGCGACCGTGGGGTTTCTGGGCAGTTATCGCTACATGCTCACTCCGCGCAGTGCGCTTGAGCTGAACTACTCGTTTGCGCAGTACTCCTCGCGCTACAGCACGAGCTTCCTCCCCAATGTGCGGATTCATACCCGCCAGCAGGAGATTACGGGAGCCTATATCTATAACTTCCGCAGCTTCCGCAACTTCAATCCGTTTCTGGAAGCCGGAGTGGGCGGGTTGATCTTTACGCCGATCAAGGACTTTGAAACGACCAACCTGGATACCAAGCAGAACACCAACATAGGTGCCCTGTTTGGTGGCGGTGTGGCGTATGAGCTTAGCCCCAGCTGGGACATCCGCGCGGAGTACCGCGGATTCGTGGTGAAGGCACCGGACTTCGGAATCTCGAACTTCAAGACCAATCGGTGGGAAGTCATCTCAATCCCCGCCATCGGCATGGCATATCACTTCTAGTCGATTTTCTGGTTAAAGATCGAAGGCCCCGGTTCGCCGGGGCCTTCGTGTTTATATCTCTCTGCCTTAGTGCTGAGATAGTTTGCCGGCGGGGAACCGGTAAGCTGCCCCGATAGTGATAATCGACGGGGTAAGGCCGCCGGAACTGTTTGGGAAGAATGGGTCTTTGAATCCGAGCCAGGACTGATACTCGAAGTCGGCGCGCACATTCAGGTAGGGAAGCAGTCTGTAATCCAAGCCGACGCCACCAGCAAACATGTTGTACGCGAGGTTTGCCGTCGTTACTCCATGATTAGCGAAATTGAAGACGCCACGTCCATAGAGGATCTTGACGTAAGGCTGATACCGGTTGCGATACACGCGGGAGTAGCGCCCACCAATCTCGTATGTCTTTTCATAGATATTGGTGTCGCTGTCTTTGAGGAAGTGGAACTCTCCTTCGACACCGAAGTGACGATAAAAATCGAAGTCGAAGTAGACTGCAGGGCCGCTTACGCGATTTGGAACATAATCTGTATTGGCGTTGGATATGCCTCCGCCGATCTGCAGATCTCCGGCGCGGTCGGCCGTGGGCCGGGCCTGTGTGAGCATCATGGCCGGTGTTCCCAGCAGGCTGATCGCGATAAGAATTCTCTTGAGCACTACGTCCCCCTGATAGCGGTTCTGTGTATCCGTGAGGTGAGCCGTAAACCTTGTTGTTGGTTAGGCTGACGGAACACGTGCCGCAGCCGAAGACGGGGATTAGCGAAAGGAATAAGCTGCTCCGAAGCTCACGACCAGGGGAGACAGCCCATTTGGGGGAAAGCCCGGCCACTGCTGAAGCTCGCAGTCGAACAGGCGAAGGTTGATCTTGCGTGATGCCGGCATATCCGCGCCCCCGCCGAATGCATAAATCATCTTGTAGGTATAAGCAGTATTGGGAATGGTGAATTTGAAGCGTGCGCCTCCGACGAGCGCTTTGGCATAGGGAGTGACACGCTTATATCGAAAGACAAATCGCGGTCCCAGGAGGTATGTGTCCTCTCCAATATGATTTGGAGTAATCGCACTCACCCTGTGAATATCGCCCTCGATACCGAGGTGGCGCATAAATTCGTAGGTCCCGTAGACCGAGACTCCTTGGATATATTTCTGACCGTAGTCTGAGTTCGCAACCGACCATGCAGCGCCGAACTGCGCGATTCCTGCCCGGTCTGCTGTAGGCGCAGCCTGAGCAGATGACCATTGGGCAGCCCCGAGGAGGCAGATCAATGAGCCGATATAGAAGAGACGCCTCAACTCGTTTGACTCCGAAGGATTACAGGCTGGTGGCGGTTTGCAGAGAAAGACCCGGGTCCTCTCCGAAGGAAGCAGAGACGGGGGCCGACGATTTCGGCCCCCGTCCTGATGAGGTTAGTTTTGCGGTGGTGCAGTCTGCGCCGCCGGAGCGCCAGCAGGAGCGGTCGGACTGGCGGTGTTATCGGCAGGGGCAGGCTGCGCATTAGCTGGAGCTGCTCCAGGCGGAGTTGCGGCTGCATCTACAGGTCCCTTGTAGTAGCCAAGCTTGATGTAAACCGGCTCGACCTCGAAGGGCATCTTGTCTGCTGGTGACAGCAGCGGCTCGTAGGCGGCGTGCAGCGTAATCACCTGGTCGGTCCAGGGATCGCGACGGAGGAAGGTGGAGAGCGGCATTGCAGCCTGCTGCTTCAGGTCCTTCATGTCCAGCTTGGGTCCCTTGGACATCATCGCAGCCAGCCAGAACGTCGGATCAGCATCGCTCTTTACCAGTCCGTCGCCGATCATTGGTTCATTGAGGGCCTTCAGTGACTTCACGCGCTCCTGCAACTGCTGCAGATACAGACCGAAGTATTGCTGGCCACTCTCAAGTTCCTTCGCTCCGAGGAGCTCGATTGCCTTCTTGGCCGCAGCGGCATTGTCCTCGTCGGTGTGGTGCATCGGGATGCGGTTGAAGACCGAGGTGCTGGGGAAGAGAAGCCGATCGTTGAACGCATACTTGGTGTCCAGACGGTGCGCCAGGATGATGTGCGCGATCTGGAACGCGAGGATCGCATTCAGGTTGCCCATCTGCTGGGCGCCATCCTGGCTGACGATGGCGGTCGTATCGATCAGGCTCTTGGACAGAATGATTGTGTTGCCGATAGCTACCGATTCGAGAGGCTCGGTAAGTAGGGTGCGGCAGCGAATCGGTCGCGAGAGTGTGATGTTGTTATAGGCGAGGATATTTCCGGCAAGCGCCTCAAGCGTCTTGTCGAACTCGCTGGGAGCGTCAAGAAGGCCGGCCTGGAAGAGCCGCTCCACGACGTTGTCCTCAGCCTGCTGAACCCATGCGCGCTGTGCGCCAAGCGGACTGACGTCCTGCGCCTCGTTGCTCACGTCGGTTGCACCGACAACATCCAGAGAGGTGTTCTCTGCTTCTTTCGGCGGAACCTTGAGAACGTAACCCCAGATATGGTTAATCGCCTTGAACTTCAGGGTGCGGCTTACGCTCTTGGCATCGCTCTCCTCCACATAGAAAGAGGTCGGCAGCCAGAGGTCGGGCTGAACGTTCGTGCGCCAGCTGTCGAAGTGGTAATACTCACGCGAATCCTTCTCCGAGCCTGCGAAGTTGCCATTGAAGCGGACGACGTTGCCGTTGCGTGTCTCAACCCAGATGCGGCCGAAGAAGCGACCGGTGGAGCGCTTGCCATTGCTTGGCGTAACGTCGAAGACAGCCGTGGGCGTCGTGCCTAGGAATTCGTTACGCACATAGCCGAAGTTGTAGTGCTGACGGTCGAAATCGGTTGAGTCCATCAGCAGCATCTGAACGAAGCCTTCTTCGTTGAAGTTCAGATGAAGGCTGCTGCCGAGGCCCGTAATGAACGAGGTCGAGTGACGGAAGAAGCCGAATTTCCCGCCGTTATCGGTGCCCTGTGCCGTCGATTTATTGACCTCGTAGATGCTGCCGCCAATGATCTTGTCGAACTCCACGCGACCCAGAAAGTGCTGATCAGAGTCAGGAACCTGCCCAAGTTGCTGGTCTGGCCGCATGTTCTGGATGTAGGTTTCAACCAGTGGAGCCCGCTCCTTGACCGTCTTGATGACCTCCTTTTCGCGCACAACGGCCTTGTCGATCAACTGGCTCTGGCCCGGCGTCAGTTTGCGTGCTGGAAGGATGTCCTGATCGGGCTTCTTTTTACCCAGCAGAGGAACTCCGCCAAATGCCGCCTGCGCGGAAAACGTTGTTGCGATAAGTGCCAGCGCGAGTCCGGCGGTGGACTGTTTCCTGAGGGTCATGATTCACGGCTCCTGCGGTGACCTGCGGTCATCCTTTGTTGGTCTTGATGCTAGTTACGACTACTGCGAACTACAACGGATAAGCGACGCGAGGTAGCTTACCCGGCAAGTTGGAAGGCAACGTTAACCACGCCCTCCCAATCAACCGGATTTCCCGACGCATCGGTAGCCGGCGAAAAGCGTGTGGACTGTACGGCGCGAATGGCGGAGTCTCCGAGACCGTGGCCAAGATCGCTGGTAACGCCGAGAACCTGAACCGAGCCACTCGATGACACGCGTAGTCTCACCGAAACCGTGCCTTCTATGTGCAGCCTGATGGCTTCAGCGGTGTACTCCGGCTTAGGCTTGAAGAGAACTTTAGGAGCCTTCGCAGTCTGCGCAGCAGGGGCAGTTGGCTTCGGCATTGGCGGAGGAACAGCCTGGCCGAGGCTGACAGTATGGCTCGTTGAAGTCGTCGGTCCAGTGCCGCCAGTGACGCCGAGTTTTATACCCTGCACTGGTTTGGTGCCATTGCCCGCCATGGTTTGGCTGTTTGGTGATCCGGAGCCCAGAGTTACTGACGTTGCGCGCGGTCCGCTGCCAGTGTTCGAAGAGGGCATTCCTGCCATACCAGCCTGGCCCAGATTGATGGCGCTGGTCGCAGGGCGGTTCGAGGGGGCAATGGGGTTGGTCGACTGTCCCAGAGCTATAGGTGCGGGGTGCGGTGAGTTGTTCGCCACAGCAGCCGGAGCCTGCGCCAGCGAGACCACCTTTGGCGCTGGCGGAGCGACGACAAGCTTTGGAGGAGCCGGCGGTACGATCGGCACCGGCTGCGTCATCTTCACCTCAGGCAGCTTCGGCGGATCCGGAAGCTTGATCTCCGGCATCTTGATCTTTGGGGGTTCGACCTTCACCACCGGAACCGGGGGAAGGGGCTTGGGGATGATCTTCGGCTTGATCGGCTCGACTTCCTTGGGAAGCGGCTGAATGCTCAACTCGGTGAGCTTGTGCCGATGGTCCATCGTCTTCTTGGCTGCAGCGCCCACGATGCAGACGACGATAGCGATCACGATGTTCAGGGTAATGGAGGTAAACAGCGACGCCTTGCTCTGGTTTCCGTCATACAGAACGCCAAAGTGCGAAAACTGCATGTTTGGCGGAGCGGGATCATCGGTGCGAAGTGGCTTAGCCATAACGAGTCCTTCGGTCGGTGAAAACTTTAGTATGACCAATCCAAGATGAGTCTGGACCGGCGGAAAAACGGAGACTCCGAATCCATTGCCGGAGTGCCTTGACGAGCAGGCAGGTTCAATCCTGTAGGCTCGATGCAACAACGAACGACGAAAGCTAAGTGCTATCGCCGGAAAAAATTACAAGACAGAAGTTAGGTCTTGCACAAGGGTTGCAGCAGGCACCGTGCAATCGGGAGTCCTTTCCGGTCTCTGTCCGGGGCTCTGCCAATTCACTTACAGCAAGTATAGTGCCGCATCAATATCGCCTTGACACTGGTACTTTGGTGGTATCCAGCAAGGATGAATAGGAGCCATGAAATGAATGTGTTAGTGACTGGGGGGGCAGGTTACATAGGAGGTACGGTCACCCGTCTTTTGCTTGCCGCAGGTCATCGGGTAACGGTCTACGACAATCTCTGCCATAGCAGGCGCGAAGCGCTCGCTTCCGAGGCTCGTTTTATTGAAGGCGACCTCGCCGATCGATCCCTCATCGAGTCCACCCTGCGCGAAGACAGTTTCGACGGTGTCATGCACTTCGCCGCGCTTATCGAGGCCGGAGAGAGCATGAAAGTCCCCGAACTCTACTTCCGCAACAACACCGCGTCCACGCTCACACTTCTCGAGGCAATGCTTGCCACAGGCCACGACAAGCTCGTCTTCAGCTCCACTGCAGCCTGCTACGGCGAGCCCGAACGCACGCCAATTACCGAAGATGCGCGACTGTTGCCGACGAACCCCTATGGCGAGAGCAAGCTTCTCGTCGAGCAGATGCTCACATGGATGAATCGGAGCCACGGCTTCCGCTACGCCAGCCTGCGCTACTTCAATGTCGCTGGAGCAATTGAAGGCTACGGTGAGGCTCACGAACCGGAGTCGCACCTCATCCCACTCATCCTCGATGTCGCCATGGGCCGCCGCGCCAGCATCAAGATATTCGGTCAGGACTACCCCACCAAGGACGGCACCTGTGTTCGCGATTACATCCATATCCGTGATCTCGCCGAGGCACATTTTCTCGCGCTCGCGGCGCTGAACCAGCACAGCCGTCTGATCTACAACATTGGCAACGGACAAGGCTTCACCGTCCGCGAAGTAATCGACTCGGTTAGTCGCGTCACCGGCCGTTCTATCGCAGTGGAAGAACACGAGCGCCGTCCGGGCGATCCTGCCGTCCTCGTCGCCAGCTCGGAAAAGATTAAGACCGAGCTCAGTTGGAAGCCACAGTTCGCTGAACTGGATCAGATCATCGCCAGCGCATGGGAGTGGCACCAGCAACGTTACGCCTGACATTCATGGGCCGCAGGCATCGAACTCATTCAAGGAGCTAATCCGTGATCGACAGTATGTTTCACCTGCACCTGCCACTGCTTGAGAAGATCCTGCGGCCCATCATCGTCTATCTGTGTCTGATTCTTTTTCTGCGGATATTCGGTAAACGCGAACTGGCACAGCTCAATCCCTTCGATCTCGTCGTTCTGCTCTGCCTGTCCAACACGGTGCAGAACTCCATCATTGGAGACGACAACACCGTCTCAGGCGGCATCATCGGTGTCTTCGCCCTGCTAAGCATTAACTATCTGCTCACTCGAATCCTCTTCCGTCTCCCGGAGCTCAGCAAGGTGATTGAAGGCAAGGAAACCGTCCTTATCAGAAGCGGCAAAGTCGACATGGAAGCATTGAAGCGCGAGGCTATCACCGAACTCGAGCTCAAGTCCGTGCTGCATAAACAAGGATTGGGTGATTACTCCGAGGTCGAACGCTGTGTGCTTGAGCCCAGCGGGAACTTCTACGTCGAACAGACGGATCCCCTCCGCGAAGGCCGCCAGCGAAGCGAAATACTGAAAGATATCCAGGCCTTGACCGTTGAAGTACGAGAGCTGAAGGTCCTGCTTGCAGCTCGAAGCTGAACCCGCGAAGCATCACGAACCCTGGGTTTTGCTCGACGCCTTGGCCAAGGCGCTTCGGTAGCGTTCAGGTGGATCCGCAAGCCGGGAATCCTGCACTGCGGCGCGGTAGCCTCCCATAAAGATGGAATACATTACTGCCAGCGCGCACCCCACTCCGAAGGCAAAGCCGAGGAAAAATCCGACACCGACAGACCACATCATTGCAGAGGAAGGCATTGTGGCGATTGTATCGACACTTTCACTCAGGCATTGTTGCTGCGTGTGCCATCATTAGGAATTCAAAACGAAGGATGGTGACTGCATGAAGCTCTGGTTGGCGATCTTGGGATACTGCGCGTTTACAGCTGCAGCTGGAGCACAGACCGTACCGGCGTTTGTAGATCAACAGTTGCCTGGGCTGGTTTCCACGTATAAACAGCTCCACGCCGCCCCTGAGCTTTCGCACCATGAGGAGAAGACCTCCGCCTTCCTGGCATCTGAACTACGCAAGTCAGGCTACGCGGTCACTGAACGCATCGGACGTTATCCTGACGGCTCCCAGGCCTGGGGCGTCATCGGCATCCTCAAGAACGGCGCAGGTCCAGCGTTGCTCATCCGCGCCGACATGGATGCACTCCCCGTCACGGAAGACACCGGACTGCCATATGCGAGCAAGGTTCGTTCCACCAATCCCGCCGGTCAGGACGTTGGCGTAATGCATGCCTGCGGGCACGACATCCACGTCACTACCCTTATCGGTATGGCACGTGCCATGGCTGCACTCAAATCTCAATGGCACGGCACGCTTATGCTCATCGGCCAGCCCAGCGAGGAGACCATCGATGGCGCGAAGGCTATGATGGCCGATCACCTCTACGAGCGCTTCGGCAAACCTGACCTTGCCATCGCGCTGCACGACTCTCCCTTTCCCGCAGGGCTGGTCGCGGTTGTTCCTGGACCTGCGCTCGCCAGCTCCACCTCGATCGACGTCATCATGCGCGGTATCGGAAGCCACGGCTCTGCACCCGAACAGGGCAAAGACCCCATCGTGATGGCAGGAGAGTTCATCACACAGCTTCAGACCGTCGTCAGCCGCTCCGTGCCTCCGCAGCAGCCGGCAGTCGTTACAGTTGGGCAGATTCACGGTGGCACCAAGCGCAACATCATTCCTGACGAGGTCAAGATGGAGCTCACCACTCGCGCCTACAGCGAGGAGGTGCGCCAGACCATCATCGAGGGCGTAAAGCGTACCGCTAAAGGTGTTGCCATCGCGTCCGGTGTGCCCGACGATCGTATGCCCATCGTCAACGTGTTGGAGCACGAATCAACCCCCGCCACCATCAACGATCCGAAGCTCTCCGCGAGGCTCGAAAAGCTCTTCACTGCGAAGCTTGGTGCTGAGCATGTCATCCAGGTCAGACCCATCATGGGCAGCGAGGACTTCGGCACCTTTGGTATGGACGGCACGATTCCTTACGTCATCTTCTGGCTTGGCGCCGACGATCCGCAGCAGTTTGCCGAACACCAGAAGCAGGGAATTTCGATGCCTGCTCTTCATTCGGCGCACTTCGCTCCAGTTCCCGAGCCTGCATTGAAGACCGGAGTCACCGCAATGACCGACGCTGCACTCGATCTGCTGCGATAACGCGAAACATCGATACACCGGACATTTGCCCTACCCCTCGGTTGCCGGTCCTGTGAGCCATAGCGTACCTTTTGGGGGTACCCAAAAATCAGGGAGGATGTTGCGTTGACGGCGATTCACGAAGGAACGACGAATCTGGACTCGAGTCTGCGGGAGAACAGGGTCTTTGAACCCACACAGGAGTTCCGCTCCAAGGCTCATATCTCCAGCATCGAGCAGTACGAACAGATGTACCGCCGCAGCGTCGAGCAGCCCGAGGAGTTCTGGGCTGAAGCAGCCAGCGAACTCGATTGGTTCGCCCCCTGGAGCGAGGTGCTCACCCCGGGCCGCAATGGCTCCGCCTTCGGAGCCAAATGGTTCACCGGCGGCAAGTTGAACCTTTCGCACAACTGCGTCGACCGCCACGCCAACGGTTCTCGCCGCGACAAGATTGCACTGCTCTGGGAGGGCGAGCCGGGTGAGGTTCGTAAGCTCACCTATGGCGACCTGCATACGGAGGTACAGCGCTTCGCCAACGTGCTGAAGGGCCTCGGCATCAAGAAGGGCGATCGTGTCGCCGTCTACATGGGCATGTGCCCCGAGCTTGCGATCGCTCTGCTCGCCTGCGCCCGCATCGGCGCGGTGCACTCGGTCGTCTTCGGCGGTTTTGCCGCACATGCCATCGTCGACCGCGTCAACGACTCCGCATGCGTCGCCGTTATCACTCAGGACACGTCTTACCGTCGCGGTTCTGAGATTCACCTCAAGAAGATCGTCGACGAAGCCCTCACCCAATGCCCTACGGTCCAGCACGTTGTCGTCTACCGTCGTAGCGGAACCCCGGTCAACATGAAGGAAGGCCGCGATGTCTGGTGGGATGAGTCGATGCTCGCCGCCGAAAAAGAGTGCCCCGCCGAGTGGATGGACTCCGAAGACCCGCTCTACCTCCTCTACACCTCAGGCACCACGGGCAAGCCCAAAGGCCTGTTGCACACCACCGGTGGCTACGCCGTTCAGACCTACCTGACCTCGAAGTATGTCTTCGATCTTCAGGAGGATGACGTCTACTGGTGCACAGCCGACATCGGCTGGGTTACCGGCCACAGCTACGTGGTCTACGGCCCGCTCCAGAACGGCTCGACCGTAATGATGTACGAGGGGGCCCCGAACTTCCCCGAGAACGACCGCTTCTGGAAGATCATCGACGCGCACAAGGTCACCATCTTCTACACCGCGCCGACCGCCATTCGCGCCTTCACCAAGTGGGGCTCCGAGTGGGTCCGCAAGCACTCACTCTCCTCACTTCGTCTGCTCGGTACCGTAGGCGAGCCCATCAACCCCGAGGCATGGATGTGGTTCCACCGCGAGGTTGGCAAAGAACGCTGCCCCATCGTCGACACCTACTGGCAGACTGAGACCGGAGCCATCATGATCGCGCCTATCCCCGGCGCGGTCGCCACCAAGCCCGGATCGGCCACCCGCCCGTTCTTCGGGATTGTCCCCGAGGTCGTTACAAAAGAGGGCGACCCCGTTCCCGACGGCAAGGGCGGCCTGCTTGTCTTCCGCACCGCATGGCCCTCGCTCGCACGCACCGTCTACGGCAATCCCGACCGCTACGAGCATGCCTACTGGGTTGATATCCCCGTAAGTTACTTCACTGGAGATGGCGCCCGTCGCGACGCGGACGGCTACTACTGGCTTATGGGACGCGTGGA
>Ga0163162_10002730_pt1 | contig 16751 bp, 13 predicted proteins | sample S55metaG_FD_115310 | JGI IMG/M metagenome (GOLD analysis project Ga0163162, IMG submission 115310) | Switchgrass rhizosphere microbial communities from Kellogg Biological Station, Michigan, USA - S5-5 metaG | ecosystem: Host-associated > Plants > Roots > Rhizosphere > Soil | place: USA...
GCTTGCAAACCTACTGTAAAACATATCAGTTTTTGAAAACCTAATTGTTTTTTTTGAATTAAATCTGCTGCGTAAAACAACTTATTTATGTGCGTGGTATTCTTTGTGGTCCGTTGTGATCTTTGTGACCCACTCTCGAAGTAAAAAGTGGACGCAAAAGTCCACAAAGAAGCACAATGGACACGAAGACTGTCATAAACATGTGCTGCGTTTTAATTCGAGATAAAAGGTGGTATGTTACTTCAACTATTACGGTCACCTGTCATTACAAAACACTCCGGCGACGTTCTTTGTCGAATTCGCTGTTTAGGATGGACGTAACAACAGAGAGGATCAGGCTAAAAATCAAGGCCCACCAGAAGCCGTCAACACGGATACCATCGACAAACTTGCTGGCCAACATCAGAACCAGCGCATTAATGACAAATAAGAACAAGCCCAGGGTAAGGATTGTAACGGGGAGCGTAAGAAGAATAATAAGTGGTTTCACAAAAATGTTCAGGATAGCCAGCACAACTGCAAAAACAAAGGCCGTCCAGAAGGTATCGATGTGAATACCCCTGAGAACATGGGCAAGGCCAAATGAAACGGCGGCAATCACCAAAATGCGGATCAGGAATCTCATCGAAGTATTTATATAAAGATAAAACAATAACTATACAACCACTAATTCATAAAATTCTTCCGGTTGAAAATATTTCTCAGCCAATTCCTTTATCTCTTCTGCTGTAATGGATTTGATCGTTTTAATTGAATCGTAAAAATATTTCTCATCCAGGTCATTGAGAATAATATTCTTCCATCTTGCAATGATCTGGAAGGGACCGTCGAGGTCGCCAAGGATACTTCCCATCATATAGTTACGAACCAGTAACAGCTCTTCCTCATCGACCAATTCATCGCGCAACACTTCCATTTCATGATATACTTCTTTGATAGCGGCTTCACAAACGTCGCGGCCGGCCTCAGTACTGACCATCCATGCGGTTTGTTGGATGTGGTTTTGGATGTAGCTATGGATGCCGTAAGTATATCCTTTGTCCTCACGAATATTCGCCATGAGCCTTGAGCCAAAAAACCCACCAAACAAACTATTTAGCACGTGGGCTTTCAAAAAATCCGGGTGATGCCGGTTTGGAAAAGGTCGTGCAATACGTATGGCACCCTGCACACCGTTTGGGTCATTCGTGATCCTTTGCTTTTTTTCCGCGGCAGGTTTTGTGATATAATTCAAAGATTCGACTTTGTTATTGGCAAGATCACCAAAATTCTTATCGAGCAGTTCCTGCAGATTTTTTGGAAGCTTGCCCGCGACGAACATTACAAACTTTCCCTGCAGGTAAAATTTCTGATAAAATGCGATCAACTGCTCCCTTGTTAACGCCTCATAGTCTTCGGACCGGCTATACCTGCCATAGGGATGTTGCTCACCATACAAATACGCATCGATATACCGATGCGCAACAAAATCACATTTCAACAAGTTGACCGATAAGCGCTGCTGCATTATTTTTTTATAAATCGCCAGCTCTTTTTCCGGAAAAATCGAGTCGGTGAGCATTTCACGAACAACGGGCAAAAGTTGCCCGATATGTTTTGTAAGTGTATGCAGCGTTATTGTTGAAGTTTCGTTGTAAGCCGCACGATTAAGATACGCCCCATAATATTCAAAATGCTCATTGATCTGGAATGCAGTCTTTGTCGACGTACCATTTTTCAACATGAAATTCGTAGCGGCCGCAACAAGACTTTTCTCTTCGTACCAATCGCCCGCATAGTATACCCATTCCACCATCATCACCTCTTCAGCCCCGGCGTCAATGGCATACACTTCCACACCATTTTTTAAAACATATTTCTGATATGGCTTAAGGCGCAGATCAAAATCGACTGCATCAACTATTTTTGGTGCTACTGTTCGGTCAATACCTTTTCTTGCTTCCTTTATCACTTGTCAGTTATTTGAATAGTAATATAATGTGCTGCTGTTCTCGTCTCTGAAAATATTTTTTGATTCGTCCAGGATATCCGCCGTTGTGACCGCACCGTACTTTTCAAGCTCTGTGTTCATCAATTCGGCGTCACCCAATAATTCATAAAAGGCAAGGCTATTAGCCCTGTTCATTACCGACATATCCTCAAACGCAATCGTACTTTCCGTTTTGTTTTTTACTTTCTGCAATTCCCCTTCGGTTACAGCTTCTTTTTTCATTTTTTCTAATTCTTCATCGATTGCTTTTTCTGCGTCCAGCATTTTAATTCCTTTCACCAACTTGCCTTCAATAGCAAGCAAGCCGTTGTCGATACTCCCGAAATGATAACATTCAATATTGCTGAATAGCCTTCTTTCTTTCACCAGTGAATGGTATAGCCGCGACGATCCGCCCCCACTCAAAATGTCAGTGATCAAATCCATGATGTAATATTTTCTATCCAATCTCGAAGAAATATGCCACGCCTTATACAGGGCATCCAATGGAACATCCGCTTTTATTTCCTGCTTCTTCCCTTTTTGCTGTGTAGGTTCTTCGGGGAGATGGCGAACATATTTTTCACCCGCGGGAATATCTCCAAACCATTTTTCTGAAAGTTGCTTTGCCTGCTCCAGGGTTACATTCCCCGCTACAACAAGAATCGCGTTCACAGGTCTGTAAAACTTAAAAAAGAAATCCTTCACATCTTCCAGTTTTGCTTTTTCAACATGCGACAACTCCTTTCCGATCGTCATCCAGCGATAAGGATGGACTTCATACGCCAGCTCTCTCATTTTATGCCAGGCATCACCATAAGGTTTATTGATATAATGCTCTTTAAATTCCTCGCACACGACCTTGCGTTGCACATCAAGGCTTTTTTCACCAAAGGCGAGTGAAAGCATCCTGTCACTTTCAAGCCAGAAAGCGGTTTCAATATTTTCAGCAGGCAACTGGACGTAATAGTTAGTAAGGTCATTGGTAGTATACGCGTTGTTCTCACCACCGGCCATTTGTAAAGGCTCATCATAATTTTCAATGTTCAATGATCCGCCAAACATCAAATGCTCGAACAAATGTGCAAACCCTGTTTTATTCGGGTCCTCATCCCTGGCTCCTACGTTATACATTACATTCACAACTGCCATAGGGGTTGACGTGTCCCTGTGAACGATGACACGCAGGCCATTTGCAAGGGTAAATCTTTCAAATTGTATCATAAAATTCCTGATGCAACAATAAGGTGATAAAAAGTTTGTAAAGGTAGGAAAGAACAAGATAGCGGGAGCAATTGTTAATGACTGGCAGAAAACCCGGGCCAGTGTTTAAAATATGGTGCGCACCTTAAAATCAAAGACCTTGAGTTCACCCTCTCTTCTTACGATTATTTTAATTTTCTCATTGGCATTTTGCAAAGCGGTCTTTAGTTGGGTAAGATTTTGATTGAAGACGTTATTAATAGCCACCACGATATCACCCTCTTTTAGTCCCGACTTTTCAGCGGGGGAATCCTGGGCAACATCTCCCACAACGATTTGTCCATTTATAAAATATAATTCAATGCCCGAATAAGAATAATCGAAGTTGTCCAGAAAGTGAGAATTTGGAGTAAGATAAAAATCCCTTTTGTCGTAATTTAAAATGCAATTGAAACGTCTTAAGATGTCGTTTCCTATAATACCTCCTAAAAATGGATAAGAGGTGACATTAAACTCATCTTTGAAGATGTACACCGGAACATTTCGGAAACGATATGGGCCAAATTTTAACTCTTTGATCACCGTCATTTGCATATCGATCTTTCCGCCGAGACCTTCTGCTTCTTTATAATAAAGTTTTCTCTTTTTATTTAACAGCATACTGTCCTGGATAAAATCTTCTGAAAGCATCATACATAACCCCGCTCCTATGTCGTACAAAAAGCGGGTCTGGATCGTTTTCTCGTCTTTCACCCTGGCCGTCTGGATGGGAAGTGTAGCGATCAGGGGCCTGAACATGTATCCCCCTTTCGGATATTTAAATGTTCCTTTCGAATAGATGTCTATTCTTGAACTATCGTAATCGATCTTAAAAATGTATCTTTTTAAAACAGAATAACCAATGATGCCGTCAATACGTTCGCCATATACTGCTGTAAGGATATCATAATTGTTGATGTGAAAGTCCAGGCTATCAATAGTTAGGCTACCCAGTTTCAATTTCTCGTTATTGACAAAACTCACCATGCGGATACCAGCGATACCGCGAATCGTCTTGTCGCTCGGTGTCGGTGTTAATTTGAAATAAGCAGCGGTAGCAGAGTCAAGGGAAATTCCACCGCTACCTGTGTCAAGAATAAAATTCATTGTATCAGGAAAGTTGCCAAACTGCCCCTGCAGTAAAATGACACCTCCTGTTAACTGGGTGAAATGAATGCGCGTAAGGTATTTTGCGGCTGGTTCAATAAACTCTTCCTGTGCAAAAAGGGCATTGCAGACCGCAATGCTGAATGAAATATATAGCAGCAATCGTTTACTCATAGCGGGGGTTTCAATAGGATGACAAGATTTGAAGGGAAAAAGATGCAACAGTATAGTCGATAGCCATAAAATTAACTGAAAAAGTTTTCCTTATCAAAGTCAGCTACAATTATTGTTAACGACTGCTGCTGGCGTAAATTTGCACACACGAAGAACTACAAATATGAATTTGACTGAGCTCTATCAAAAAGCACTTGGGTTTCATTTCCTTACTCTTGAGGAGGGGGTGCTTCTTTTTAAAAATGCACCATTGACTGAATTAATGTTCGTGGCTGATGAATTGAGAAAGAAACAAGTGCCACACGGCAAGGTTACGTGGCAGATCGACCGCAACGTGAATACAACCAATGTGTGTATTGCCAATTGTAAGTTCTGCAATTTCTATCGCGTTCCCGGTCATGCGGATGCATATATCACTGATATGCCGACGTATCGTAAAAAAATTGCGGAAACGATAAAATATGGCGGAGATCAGTTGCTTCTGCAAGGAGGTCATCACCCCGAATTAGGGCTGGACTTTTACACAAACACTTTCCGGCAGATAAAGGAGGAATTTCCAGCTATTAAACTCCATGCATTAGGCCCTCCGGAAGTAGCGCATATCACTAAACTGGAAAAGAGTACCCATCGGGAGGTGTTGACAGAATTGCGAAAAGCCGGGCTTGACTCTTTGCCCGGAGCAGGTGCAGAAATTTTGGTCGATCGCGTACGCAGGTTGATTAGTAAGGGGAAATGCGGTGCCCAGGAATGGCTTGACATTATGCACGAAGCGCACAACCAAAACATCACCACATCAGCTACGATGATGTTTGGTCATGTGGAAACGATCGAAGAACGCTTTGAACATTTTATCAAAATAAGAGATGTACAAAGTCGCAAGCCTGCAAATGCAAAAGGATTCCTGGCATTCATTCCATGGACGTTCCAGGACGTGGACACTTTGCTTGCAAAAATCCGGGGCGTACATAACCTGGTTACTGCAGAAGAATATATTCGGATGATCGCTCTGAGCCGCATCATGTTGCCTAACATAAAAAATATCCAGGCTTCATGGCTAACTGTAGGAAAACAAACCGCGCAAATTTGCCTTCATTCCGGCGCCAATGACTTTGGATCGATCATGATCGAAGAAAATGTGGTTAGCGCGGCCGGGGCTCCGCATCGTTTCACATACAAAACCATACAAAACGCCATTCTCGATGCAGGATTTGAGCCGCAGTTACGAAACCAGCAATATGAATGGCGCGACATTCCCCGGGCGATAGAGGAACAGGTGGTGAATTATTAAGTGAGTGGTGAATTTGTCCAGATAACCATGGGGGTGAGTACGATCAGTCCATTAGTTCATTGGAGGTCGTTATCGACATGGACCATACCGCTCCCTCCTTACCATAAATACTTCGTAGATTTTCATTCCTCAAAAAATGTAAGTACAAAGTTTAATATTTATCTTTCGCTCCTATATTTTGCCTTGGCAAACAAATGAAAAGTCTGTTCCCGAAGATCTTGCTCTTGCTGCCGCCACTGCTTTCAAATGCATTAGTGCATGCCCAGAAAAGTGTCCTTACTCAACATAATGATCTGAATAGGACTGGCTGGTACGATAATGAGACTCATCTCAACAAGAACAATGTCCGGCAAGGTTCCTTTGGGAAAATTTTCGTTCGTTCTGTTGATGACCAGATATATGCGCAGCCATTGGTAAAACTCAATATTACCATCCCAGGCATCGGGAAAAGAAATCTTGTTTTTGTCGCTACCGTAAATAATACCGTTTACGCTTTTAATGCCGATTCAGCGAATGCAACCACGGCTTACTGGACGGTAAACTTGACCGCAAGGCGCTCCAGAGTGATCCATAAATCGGATGAAACAGGAGCATGCGGTGGTTTTTACAACGACTTTTCGGGCAACATGGGGATCGTAGGAACGCCGGTGATTGATTCCACAACAAACACAATGTATGTCGTCGCAAGAAGTGTTGACACAACCGGTGGTGCAAACAATGCAGTTCAATATTTGCATGCACTGGATCTTACAACCGGCGCTGAAAAAGCAAATAGCCCCGTGTTAATAACAGCAACAGTCAGTGGCACGGGTGAAGGAAGTTCCGGAGGATCGTTATCTTTTAATCCTTTGCATCAGAATCAGCGCAGTGGTTTACTACTACTAAATGGGGTCGTATACATCGCCTGGTCATCGCACTGTGACTGGGGTCCCTATCACGGTTGGCTGATGGGTTATGATAAGACAACACTCCAGCAAAAATATGTTTACAATAGCACGCCTGATGGCTACAACGGTGGCATCTGGATGAGTGGTGGTGGTCCCTCGGCTGATGCCAATGGGAATATTTATCTGGCTGTCGGCAATGGTTCTGTTGGGAAAAATGGAAATCCAGCTGATCTGCGCAACCGCTCCGAAACCGCTTTGAAACTTTCTCCAGCAGGCACTGGGTTTAACATTGGAAGCTTTTTCACACCCAAAAACTACGAAACACTGGAAGGTGCAGACCTTGATTTCGGAGTAACACAAGTGATGCTAATACCGGGTACAAACCGCGCTATCGTTGGTGCTAAGGACGGGCATCTTTATTTGCTGGACAGAGATAATATGGGTGGATACAGTTCGGTAGCAGACAATGTAGCGCAAGCAATTAGTCTTGGAAGCAATTCCTTTTTGAGGTCAGCTTTGAGTTATTTCAACGGAAGCAAGAAATACATCTTTTCATGGAGTGAAAATTCTTTATTACGTGCTTTCCCTTATAACGCCACCTCAAATTTGATCGACCTTAATAATCAAGTAACGAGCGGATTGCCGGGACCAATTGGAAATAGCGGGGCTGTATTATCAGTCTCATCAAATGGTTCAGTCGATTCAACCGGTATTTTATGGGCCAGTTACGCTGCGAATGGAGATGCGAATCAATCGGTGCGCCCGGGTATCTTAAGGGCGATAGATGCAACTGATGTTACAAAAGAACTTTGGAATTCCTCGATCGACCCCAAAGATAATCCCGGCAATTACGCAAAATTTAATTGCCCCACCATCGCAAATGGTAAGGTCTATCTCGGCACTTTCTCAAACCAATTGGCCGTCTATGGATTGACGGGCGCAGGCCCTGATACCTGCAATAGCCCAAACATTGCCTTAAACCGGCCTGTTTATGCATCATCTATTGAAGGCCCAGGTTATGTAGTGCCCTATGCTACAGATGGTAGTCTCAGCACAAGGTGGTCAAGCCAGTTTAGTGACCCGCAATACATTTACGTTGACCTCGGGGCCAGGTATGACCTGTGCAGGGTCATACTGCATTGGGAAACTGCCTTAGGGAAGGATTTCAAGATCCAGGTATCAGATAATTCCTCTGCATGGAAGGACATCATTGCAATCACAAATAACACGTCTTACGACAACTTTATCCCGCTGAAAGGAACGGGGCGTTATGTTCGAATCTCTGGCACGCAACGAGGAACTGCTTATGGTTACTCATTGTGGGAATTCGAAGTGTACGGAAAGCGAGCAGCCGTAAGTTGTCTGCCACCTTCAAATTTGTATACGTCCGATGTATATCAAACTACCGCTACATTACACTGGACAATGCCCGCAACGTCGAATTATGTTGTAGAATATAAAACGGTCACCTCGACAAACTGGACGGCGGCGATTGCAATATCAAACAGTATTACATTAAATGACCTTTCATGTAATACTCCTTACTTATACCGAGTGCAGGCCGTTTGCCGTGTTGCAGATAGCAGCGATTTTTCTCCACCGGGAGGATTTACAACATTATCGTGCAACATTAACTGCGATCCTTTGCCTACCCGATGGTCGACACAGGACGTGGGGAACACCGGTATTCCGGGTTCTGCGTGTTATAACAGTTCAACCGCAACTTTTGAATTAAAAGGCGCCGGCGCTGATATTGGTGGCAACCTGGATGCATTCCGTTTTGCTTTCAAAACAGTTGCCGGTGATGGAGAAATAATCGCCCGTATTGTTGACCAGGATAACGTAAACAGCAATAATAAATGTGGGATTATGGTACGCGAATCATTAGCGGAGGGGTCGAAATTCGCATTTGTTTGTTTGAGGAATAGCAATGCAGCCTTTTTTGAAACCCGTTCCAATACTGATGGCGCTACAAAAACGCAATCACTGTCAGGTGCAAAGGCTCCCTATTGGTTGAAACTGATCATTACCGGTTCCACATACACTGGTTATATGTCGCTCGATGGATTTGCCTGGAAACAAATTGGTACCTCTGTTGATGCCAATTTTGGAAATGGTTCACCGGTCTATGCAGGCCTGGCCATCACCAGTCACGATAATTCCATTCTTTCAACGGCTGACGTAGACAATTTTGCTTCGAGTGGGATATCAGAATTAAAATTAGTCAGCTTCACGGGTAATCTGTTATTAAATCAAACAGTCGCATTGGACTGGACAACAACATTGGAAACAAAGACAAATTATTTTGTTGTTGAACGGACAAAGGACAACATGTACTATCAGCCTGTTGATACGGCATATGCCATGAATAACGGTGAATTTACGCAGAACTATGATGCTATCGATGTCAGTCCATACCAGGGAATGAACTACTACAGGCTTAAGATAGTTGGCCTGGATGGTTCGATCAGTTATTCACCTATTGTAGCGGTACGAGTTACCAATGAAAAAGCTCCGCTTATGTTCCCCAATCCTGCAAATACGTTTGTAAATATTGCGCGCGGCACTGACGTGATAAAGTATATAAATGTTTATAACATTATTGGCAGCGCGGTATTAAGAATTCCTGATGCAAGTTCACAGGCTATTGTGCAAATTCCAACGCATACTTTTCCTGACGGCATGTATATTATTGAGATACGGACAGCAAGTACGGTTTATCGGCAGAAGTTGATCGTGCATAATTAGCGAATGGTCAATGGTGAGTGGTGGATGCCTGCCTGCCATGCCTTCCGCAGGTAAACCGGCCTTGCTCCTCTGACGCGTGCCGTAAAAGCTGCAGACGCTTGAGCCAAGCCTCAGCGAAGGCGCAGAAGACAGGGTGAATGGCCAGGGGCCCGTGTAGAATTCTGTTCTAAATTTGTCTCAACTAATATGACATATTATAACAAACAGGTAATATCTCTTTCAGCAGAATTGTACGCAAACATCTACCTAACTAAAAGAGTGATCCAGGCAAAATATTTTATCGATAAAAATTTTGACCAGGCTATCACTCTTGATACAATTTGCAAAGGGTCCTGTATCTCAAAATTTCATTTGTTACGTTCTTTCAAAAAACTATATGGGGTAACGCCCCACCAGCATTTAACGTTTTTAAGAATAAAGAAAGCCAAAGAACTCTTGCGAGCACACCTTCCCATAACTACAGTCTGTTATCATCTTGGATTTGATAGTCCAACTTCTTTCTCCGGCCTTTTTAAAAAGATAGCCGGGAAGACACCGGTAGAATTTCAGAGAAGTAGAATAAAAAAGCAATTTTGAAGAGGTCTTCTTCCGGCAGAGTGTTAACCTTTGCGCTGGTAAAAAAAAATATTTTAAAATGAGAATTACACTAACAAGCTTGTTGGTTGATGACCAGGACAAAGCGCTGAAATTTTACACCAACGTTTTAGGATTCATCAAAAAAACAGAGATCCCGATGGGCAAACACAAATGGCTGACGGTCGTTTCCAAAGAAGAACAAGATGGTGTAGAATTGGTACTTGAGCCCATTGCTTTTGAACCAGCTAAAGTGTACCAGGAAGAATTATTTAAGGCTGGCATACCACTCACAGCATTTAATGTTGATGATGTGGACAGTGAATATGAGCGACTGGTAAACCTGGGTGTAACATTTAGTATGAAACCGACCGAAATGGGACCAACAAAGCTTGCAGTTTTTAGCGATACCTGTGGGAATAATATCCAAATTTTCCAGATAATATAAGGTTGTGAATAGAGTATCGAACGACGGTCATTCCTGCTTTCTCCAGGTCCTCATCAACCGGTCCCACATTGTGAAATAAAGACCATAGTTGCCCCGGCCGTGCAGGTGATGCATGTTATGATGTACTGAATAGCTGTGCATTTGATTCAGATTCCTGTTTCGATCTTCCATTGTGGTCAATTCGTAACCGGCATGACCCCTGACATTTTTATAGACCATATACACCAGGAACATAAATATCGCAAACGGGTGGGCCGGAATGATACTAACCATCAGGGGAAGAACAAGCGCTTGTATAAATGATTCAACAGGATGAAATGCAAGCGACGTGAATGGAGAAGGATTGGATGAAAGATGGTGAACGAGGTGAACTTTTTCATACCAGCCTGGCAAATGCAACAAGCGATGCGTCCAATAAAAATACATGTCATGAAAAAGTATCATGAACACTACTGATAAAAAGAAGTAAAAAGTTCCGAACCCGCTTATTTGAAAGTAAATCGAGCTCAGGTGAAACCGGTACAGGAGAAAAACGAAATACCCGGTCCCGCCAAAGATCGCGAGAGAGATCGCACTGTACGTAAGTTCTCTTTTTAATTGTGCACTAGATAAGCCACCAGGCTGGATCTTGCTCTTTTGATACCTATCTCTTTTCCACACATAAAATATCAAATAAAAAGTGGTCGCAACGATAATGTATAACAGCGGTAGCAGGAATACACTGAATACCCAAAAATATTTTTGAATGAAGTGCATGTGATTAAAATTGCCATAGGCCGGCAGTAATTACGCCGCCAGTACCAAAACTGCAGATCATCACCCGTCTATTTGTGATCTCATTCTTCAGGTGGTCAAGTAAAATGCCCGTGGTAGCGCAGCCACAATTACCGGTTTCTTTCGCCATGTTAATAAACCGAACAGGGTACTTTGAAAATACTTTTTCAAGATGATTGATGATCGGCTCATTTACCTGGTGCAGGATCAACACATCGGGGTGTCCTGTTTTCGCGATGAAATCAAGATAAAACCTTTCCGCTTCCTTCATTAACCTTATCGCAAGATGATTATCTAATCGCAAGCCCAAATGTTTGCGAGGATCAGTTGCCATGTCCGCCAGGTTTTCCGAAATAATTATGTCCGCATCATGCCCGAGAGCGATACTGACGACACTGTACAGATCTTTGTATTGCCTGCTTTGATGATGGATCAAGCGGCAATTATCATCCGTAAATGAAACGCAGCAGGTGAATACCCCATTTTTAAAAACGTTAAACATATCACTGATGTGCGACGCTGCTTTTTGCGCTGCATCCGCTGCGACGACAAGTATATTCGTTTTATTCAACTCACACAATTGTGACGCCAGAATAAGAGCTGAAATTCCACCAGCACATCCCTGTACAATGTCAATTGTATGTGACGATCCAAGTTTGTCATTGTAGTACTGATTTATGCATTGACCGAGTGAAGGAGCGATTGCATCAGGGCAGGACGTAGCCGCAAGCAAATAAGCATAGTGGCTGTCGCCGGCTAATATATTATTCAACGCATGTTGCGCGAGATGAAAGACGGCATTTTCTTTCTGGGAGTTCCCATTCAATGCGGACTCTCCATAGTCTGAAAACATGTTTGAAATTCTTACTCCCATAGGTGGTGGCTGAGATGCTCAATAAAGTTAAAAAAATTATTCCCGGGTTACCTGAAAATAAGTGTACCTTATAGACAGTTCGCCACCACCTTAAACCAAATGCTTATGACACTCTGCCGCCGTCTAGAGAGATTCACTGCATTTTTTCTTCTTATTTCCAGTATCAACTACTTCTTTGGCTGCAAATACTACAAGCCGATCGCAGTGGATGCATATAATAATGAAACGAAAGGTTCCTCTTTAAAGGAATTGAACACAAAAGGGAAATATTTTATCCTAAGAAAGGGAGGATATGCCTACGCATTGTCTAACGTTAGCATAGACGACACGAAGATGACCTTAACCGCAAAACCCGAAACTGTTCCGCCGGAACACGAGGTCTATGTTTCAGCCAAGAAGAATCGCTATCCTTACAGCAAAGGTAAAGGGGAAGGTATAGTCATGACAGAGGTGCATATTTATCAATCCGATACCTCGGGCGTGGATACAACGTCGCTTTATACATTTCCTCTTTCGGATGTAAAAAAGATCGAGGTTATAGAGTATGACAAAAAGAAATCAAAATCAAGAACAACCGAAGCCATTGTCTTCAGCGTATTAAGCGCCGCGCTTGTAGTAGCCATCATAGCTGCTGCTTCATATAGCCCGCCGGAACCTCAGCCGACGACTACAGTAAGCTCCTGCCCCTATATCAGCAGTTTCGATGGAACAGGTTACAACCTGCAAGGTGAAATATACAGCGCTTCTATTTTTCAGTCTCTGCAAAAAGACGACTATTTACCGATGCAACTGACTCCTGTTAACGGAGATTACAGGATCAGGATAAGCAATGAATTGCCGGAGATCCAACATACGGATTTCGCGGACCTAGTAATTGTTGAACATGATAGAAACGTAAGGCTTCTCGTCAACCCGGACGGAAGAATATTTAGTGTATCGAACCCCGAATCTCCCGAAGTAGCGACCCTAAATAACCGTATTGACGTGAGGACTGAGTTACAAAAAAAGGATAACAATAATTGCCTTTTCAAAGACGACAATGGTGTGCGCGCCGCTGAGGACCTTTTTGTGACTTTCAAAAACGAGTCAAAAAGCAAAAAAGGAAAATTAATACTTAGTGGGAGAACATCGTCATGGATGAATTATCTGTATGGGGAATTTACAAAGGGTTTTGGCAGCCACTATGACAAATGGATAAAACAGCAGGAAAAACGACCTGCCGCGGAATTGGAGAAATGGACCAATGAACAGAATATTCCAATTACTGTTTCAGTAAAGAGTTCGGGTGGATGGAAAGAAGTTCAAAAACTAAAAGCAATTGGTCCGTTGCTGGATCGTGACATGATTATTCCCGTTGACCTGGGTGACGGGCCCGCCGAATTCAAAATATCTTGCGGTTACCTGTTCTGGGAGCTTGACTATGCAGCGATCGACTATACTCCCGATGCTGCTTTCGCCATCCACACTATTAAGCCTTACGAGGCAATTGACGAGAAGGGGCAAGACGTATTACCTGTCATTGCAAATCCGGATAGAGAATATCTTATTCAACCAGAAATTGGCAATATTACGATTGTAAACTACAAAGCGATGGCTCCTAAAGAAGGGTTGACGCAAACTTTCTTCCTTCACTCGAGTGGCTACTATACGCACATAAGACATTACACAGGGTCACCTAAGGTTGCGTTTCTGAAAAGCTTTGAACAACCCGGAGCATTGGCAGCATTTAGCCGACAGAAATTTGCCGAGGCATTGAGGAGTACCGCGAAAAGATAAATACAAAAATGCCAGCAACGATCAATACAAAGACGGCGCCTGCGACACCAATTGGCTTAGATGTGCAGCCATTGCAGTTCATCGGAGTGAACAGGAAAATGCGGACCGACATGCGAGTGGTAAAAGGATGGAAAAGGAAATGGCTGGATCTCAAAGTCGGACTCCATATATTCTGGTTAGCGATAAAAAATTATCGTTCCTTGTCCCGATCTGTTAAGGCGATCACCGCATTGTACAAGCTAAAGAAATCCGTTTTAGGAGGTGTTCAAACCAAGATCATAAAAATTGACAGTAAGTATCATCATTATCTCTACGCACCAGGTTACCCGTCAAAAACTTTTGACAATTATATAGAAGCGGAACTGCACCGGATATTTCCGCTAAAGAAAAAAACGAATAAACTAACTCTTATCATTTACGCGATTACTAAAAAATGCCCTCTGCAGTGCGAACACTGCTTTGAATGGAACAACCTTAATAAAAGCGAAAGTTTTACTTTAAACGAATTGAATGATGTTATTTCAAAATTTCAAAATGATGGAATAGCACAATTTCATTTAAGTGGCGGGGAACCGATGGTAAGGATCAAAGATCTTGAACAGGTTATCCGGCACGGCCATGAACGATCTGAGTTCTATGTACTGACATCTGGATTTAATTTTACAGCCGACAATGCAAAAGCACTCAAGCAGGCAGGTCTTACGGGCGCTATTATAAGTCTTGATCATTTTGACCCTGCCATGCACAATGCATTCCGCGGATCTAACAACTCATTTAGGGATGTAATGGATGCTGTATTGAATGCACACGAACAAAAATTGGTGGTTGCGTTAAGCATTTGTGCCACGCGGTCGTTTATCAGCTGGGATAACCTGATGCAATATGCAAACCTGGCTAAACAACTAAATGTAGCTTTTATCCAAATACTCGAGCCAAAGCCCGTCGGGCATTACCACGGAAAAGATGTCCTGTTGAATCAAGAACATCTTGATCTATTAAATAAATTTTATTTCACGCTGAATTTCGACCCTGCTTACGCGGACTATCCCATAATTGTCTATCATGGTTATCACCAAAGAACGCTGGGTTGCTTTTCCCGTGGCAATCGCATGCTTTATATCGATTCGGAAGGATATGTCAACGGCTGCACGTTTTGCCACACAAAAAACTTCAATATTAAGGACGTCATAAATCAACAAGTGGATAAAACTTTCACAGAACAATTACCCGCGTGCCCAACATTTAAAACAGCATTGTAGTAGTGAATGGTGAGTGGGTTTCGGATACGACCCCTACCATCTCAACAGCACACTTGCCCATGTAAATCCACTACCAAATGCAGCAAGACAAATCAGATCGTTATCTTTTACTTTTCCACTTTCCCACGCTTCGCATAAAGCAATTGGGATGGAAGCGGCCGTAGTATTTCCGTATTTCTGAATGTTATTATAAACCTGGTCATCGCGCAACCTTAATTTGTGCTGAACCATCTGGCTGATGCGGAGATTGGCCTGGTGAGGAATGAGGAGATTAAGATCAGGGGGTTGATAACCATTCGCGGTCAACGCTTCCATGATCACTTCAGGAAATTTTACCACCGCCTTTTTAAAAACAGCAGGGCCATCCATGTAAGGATAGATGTCATCTTTTTCAATCAGCTCTTTTGTAATAAATAAACCGCCGTACGGTTGCGATGGTTCCGACAATTTTTTTTCGGGGACAAACTTACCTGCATGAAAACCAGGATTGATCATGGAAAGCAATTCCGCTTCACTTCCATCACTGTGCAAATGTGTACTTAAAATACCGTTCGATGCTGCAGTAGGCTCATCAGATGTTGGCTGCAGAACCACGGCGCCGGCTCCATCACCAAATATCACGGAAACATTTCTACCCCTTGTTGAAAAATCAAGACCATAAGAATGAGTCTCTGAAGCGATCAGCAAAATGTTTTTATACATGCCTGTTTTGATAAACTGATCACCGACACTTAATGCATAGATGAAACCGCTGCACTGATCACGTACATCCAATGCGCCAATTTCTGCAATTCCCAGTGCACGCTGAGCCAGGACACCACAACCCGGAAAATAATAATCAGGACTTAGTGTGGCAAAAATGATAAAGTCGATATCAGTCGCAGCAACGCCGGCACGGTGCATGGCTATCTTCGCAGCTTCAACTCCCATCGTAGTGGTCGTATCTTCAAAACGTGTAGCAAAGCGTCGTTCTTTAATACCCGTTCGTTCCTGTATCCATTCATCACTCGTGTCCATTACTGTGGTGAGATCATTGTTGGTCACCACATTTTTCGGTACATACATACCAATGCCGGCAATGCGGGTTCGTGTCATATGGTAAACAGTTTGTAAAAATTAAGATGATTTCCGGAAATACAAACCTAACTTAACTCAACCTGAATTCGTTGTGGCTTTGTGACCATAGTTTTATCGAGGAAGAGAGGGTCACGAGGCGCACAAAGGATCACAAAGAGCAACATACGAATAAAAACATTTCAAGGGGACAGTCAGTAAAATCATCCTTGTCAGAATATACTTTTTCTCCGGCCGCCAAGCCCCAATACACCGAGCACACTTCGTGTAAGCACCGAAGCCGCAGTCCTCTCCATTTGTTTGACAACGGGGCTGTCAAAAAAGCTATCATCCTTTTTAGTTGCCCTTCCTGCAGTCTGCTGTTGTTGTACTTGTTTTTGTTGTTGAGCCTGCTGAGTAGCCTGTTGCAATTTTCCATTGAGGATCTCATACGCACTCTCACTGTCAATTGCCTTGTTGTATTTTGCCACCAGCTTTGAGTGCGAAACAATGTTGTCAATTTCGCCCTCCGTCAGAATATCCATGCGGCTGCGCGGGGGAAATAACATCGTGTGCACC
>Ga0163162_10002731_pt1 | contig 16750 bp, 15 predicted proteins | sample S55metaG_FD_115310 | JGI IMG/M metagenome (GOLD analysis project Ga0163162, IMG submission 115310) | Switchgrass rhizosphere microbial communities from Kellogg Biological Station, Michigan, USA - S5-5 metaG | ecosystem: Host-associated > Plants > Roots > Rhizosphere > Soil | place: USA...
ACCAGTGCAAGTATCGCGAACAAGCCGATACTACCGATCAGCAGTGCGGTATCCTCCAGTCTGATTAACACGAAAATAAAAGTGTACAACGCACAAAGAACGGAGGCGAACAGTGCCATTGATTTCCAGTTTTGGAAATGGCTTTTCGCATAGAGGCTGATGAGAAATATGGTTGCCGCAGCCGCGATGGCATAGGCATAATCGAAAATGATAAATTCACTGATGGACAAAAGGAGCGTGTAGAAGATGACCAGTGCAAGCCCAATGAGCACGTATTGCACCGGGTGCAATGGCTTTTTCTGCATCACTTCAATAATAAAAAATAGCGAAAGGGTTAGTCCGATAAACAGGATGCCATATTTGATGCATCGGGATGTTTTGGAATAGCCGTCTGCCGGCTGCAACATGGTTACACCGAAGGCAATGGATGAATAGTCAGATCCGCTATTGATAAAGCTGGTTGGAAATGGAAGGTTAGCCTTGTTGAAAGTCCATTTGGCACGAAACCCGCTATCACTCACTTCTCTTTCCACGGGCAAGGCGTTGCCATCAAAGGAAGGGCTGGGCCAGCGCGATTGCAGGATGTAACTGCTGTTGCCCGCCAGCGGTAGGAAGTGCAGTTCTTCACTTCCTTTTAATTTCATGTTGGTTTCAAAAGTGAACGATTTGCCAAGGTCATCTGGCGACAGCGTGATAGGAGCGGAGAGGCCGCTGAAGCCCGATACGTTGAGTAACCCGGGCGACAACTCGTGTTCAACGCCATTTAATTTTACCACAATCCTTTCTTCAATGCCTTTGAAATCACTGAGGCCGATACAAAGGGTCGCGGATTGCCATTGTATGTTGGCCGAGTCGATGTCTTTCGGAATTTGAATAACGATGTTGCCTTTTTCGGCAAGGGACGCGCGATAGAGCAGCACCTTGTAAATGGATCGCTGGCGCAATTCGTGGTCGAGTTGACCGGTGACGTTGAGATTATCAGGCAGGATCAAAATTTCCTCCGTCGTCACAACCGTTTTCTGGCCATTGTATTCGCTGCTGTATTTTTTATAGGGCAGGTGTATATAAGGCCCCGACAGGGTTTGGGAAGAAGCCCATTTGCTGCTCACTTCTTTGGTTATCCCTTCCTGGCGTTTTTGTCTTTCCTCCACCAGGTTATTGATGAGCAGGGTGGGAATCAGCAATCCTAAAATAAGGCCTGCGGTAAGCAGGCCTTTCAGGAAAATTTTATTGGATCGTTCTGTAGGTGCAACTGTCGAAGGTTCTGTTGGGTAACTGTCCATATACTTGTTTTGATTGTTTGCAAGAAGGTGACCAAACTGTTGTTTAATGTTGTTCCGTTGAATAAAAACCGCCAGGCATGCACAGGAATAAAGTGCCGCCGTGGCGATTCCCGCGGCTTCAAAAAAGTCATGACGGAATACGAAATGATTTTCATCGAAAGAGTAGGCGAAGCCAAATGCGATTCCGTAACACGCGCAACTAAATAGATTTGCGCTGTGCAATGCGGTAAAAATTCCGCTGACGGTCTTTCCATTCTTCCGAATGAAGTATAGCGCAATCAGCAGTACAATCAGTGCCGGAATGGAGCCTACCAGGGCACCCACGCCAGCCAGCAGGGCTATGCCAACATGCTCTACCCGGCCCAGGTACAGGGCATAAGCCAGGAATCCGAGGGTGAGGAAGAATGCGGTATACATCCATATCCGAAAGCCGATGACCGCTGTTTTTCTCATATTACAAAGTACTTTGAAAAACAAAGTAAAGGATGATTTTTTGATTTTGCAAGCATCGCCCGGAATATTTCTGCAAATCCGTTAATTGGGTAACCGCCTTCAGTATTGTGAAATCTTTAATACCGTCATCCAATCATTATAGATAAATAGCGATTAACTTTTCCATACTTTCAATCTTCATGTATTTCACGCGCAATGCATTCTTCGTGGCACTGATGCTATTGGCATCGGGTCCATTTGTGATTTATAAACTGGTCTGGTTGTCGCGCTCTGAAAAGACAACCGGCGTGGCTTGTTTTACAGGTAAGGAAATATCCGGACAAATTGTACACGAATACACCGTGATCCGGTACGCCGTTCAAAAAGATTCGCTTTTTATGAACGGTAACGACAACTTGTTTTTTGCGCCTCATACAGCCATACCCATTCGATACTTACGCTCCGACCCGGCAGACGCCAGGATAGACCAGTTTATCGGCATATGGGGAGATACACTGGGATATGCGGGAGCACCCGCCCTTGTGATCCTGATCGTTTTTCTGCGTGGTGATATCGTTAATCGGCGTGCCCGTTTTAAATGCTCAGGCAGGTATCCTTTTTTATCAATGGATTGGCCAAGCGCCCGCGACACTGTATTTTGAACCTGCAAAAACGCAATTCAACACAAGCTGTTTGCAAACCGGTTTGAACCGGGGGCAGGCAGAACCAAAAAACCAAGAGACGATGAAAAAATGGCTGTTGTTATTTCTTCCCCTGGCATCACTGGCGCAGGACAGGAAAACAGAAATTGAATCCATGATGGCGAAGGCTGCTATTCCCGGTCTGTCATTGGTATATGTAAAAGATGGAAAGATTGCTGAAAGCTATGCCCTCGGCCTTCGCAGCAACGACACCAGGTTGCCGGTTGATTCCAACACCGTATTCGCCGCGGCATCATTAAGCAAATGCGTATTTGCCTATGGTTTGTTACAGCTGGTTGACCAGGGCAGGATCAATCTGGATTCCCCGCTTGCACGCTATGTGGATTATAAAGATGTAAAACACGATCCCCGCTATAAACTGGTAACGGTACGAGAAGCGCTAAGTCACACAGCAGGGTTACCCAATTGGAGAAATGGCAGCGAGTTAAATTTTCAGTACGATCCCGGCAAACAATTCAGGTATTCGGGTGAGGGATTTGTTTGGTTGTCAAAAGCCATGGACACACTCACAGGGGAGTCTACCGAACAATGGATGCAAAAAAACGTGTTCGCAAAACTGGCCATGAACAACAGCAGTTATTTATGGCAGGAAAGGTATGCGGGTGACTATGCGCAGCCGCATAGTGAGATTGGAAAAACCAGGTCGAAGTATTATCCGAAAGAGTCCAATGTGGCGCACAGTCTGCAAACCACCGCGAACGACTACGGCAGGTTCCTGTTGGCGCTGCTGAACAAAAAAGGTCTCAAGCCCGCCACTGTTGCGGCACTGAACCAGGCGCAACCACACAGCGCCTTTGCCGATTATGGAGGCAAGCTAGCATGGGGATTGGGTTTGGGATATGGGCAGTCGGACCATGGCGATTATTTTTGGCAGTGGGGCGACAATGGAACTTACAAAGCCTTCTTGATCGGATTTCCCGGGAAAAAAGAAGGGCTGGTATATTTTACGAACAGCTCCAACGGACTGGCTATTGCGAATCAATTGTTGCAATTGTTTTTCACCTGGGATGGCCAGGCATTGAAATGGCTCGACTATGCAAATTATCAGTCGTCCTCTTTTCAAATGTACCAACGCATGGCAGTGATGCCTGCAAAGGAAGCGATTAAGCCTTACCTCGTTGCCGATGGATCGATCGCTGATTCAACAATGATCAAGGATGATTATTATGGTGATATAATTTATATGTTGATTGATCAAAAAAGATGGGATGAAGCGAAATGGCTGGCGCAAATGAATGCAAAAGCCTTTCCGAATTCTTCGAACGCGTACGCAAACCTGGCGCTGGCCAGTTTGCGTTCGGGCGATCGTGCCGGCGCCGCTGACGCGTGCCTGAAAATGTACGCGATCGATTCAAGCCGAAAATCACCCAAACTGGCGGCCGATCGCTTGTTGGAGAAGCCAGATACGTCCGCCGGTGTTTTACACGAGTTTAGGCTGCCCAACTTTGGTGATGCCCGGAATGTTCAGTTGGTGGGGCAATTCAATGACTGGAATGATTTCACGCTGCCAATGAAATGGCAGGACGGTGCATGGACCATCAAGATCCACCTGAAGGCTGGGAAGTACATGTATAAGTTTATTGTCGATGGCATTTGGATTCCTGATATGGACAATAAACAGGTGAATGTAGACGACAACTTTAATTCGATTGTAGAAATAAAATAAAAAGAAGCGTATGGAAACGCAAAAAACAACAGTGCAACTGGAAATTCAATATGCGGTGGAAAAAACCATTTCAACAGAAGAATTTTTGCAGGTATTGCAGGAAAGCGGTCTTGCTGAAAGACGGCCGGTAAATGATCCTGTCCGGATAAAAAAGATGTGCGACAATGCCAACCTCATCGTAACTGCGCGTTACGAAGGAAAACTGGTGGGCATCGCGCGGTCGGTAACCGATTATTCCTTTTGCACCTATTTATCTGACCTGGCGGTGAGCAGGGAACTGCAGCACCAGGGCATCGGTAAGCGGCTGATTGATGAAACCAGAACCGCTTCACCCGAAGGGATGCTCATATTGTTGGCAGCACCCGCGGCCGTAGACTATTATCCCAAAGTGAACATGGAGAAGTTTGAATGGTGTTACATCCGGAGGTAAAATGTCTAACGCTAAGACGCAGCGCTTAGCTCAACTTTTGCGATTCGGCGTGAAACTCGTCCGTGGATTTTTACTTATATTGTAACCTCCACGCCTAATCGCTGTTGGTCGATGAGCTTGCTATTCAGACGCTGTGTTATCTTAATTATACTGGCCCTTTCCTGCCCGTACATCGGGCGCGGACAATGTGCCGTGCCGCAAGGTCCACCACCACCGCTCGAGGAATTTTATACCGGCACCGGTAATCCCGGCGGCCCTGATAAATTCTGGCAGATTTCTCTGGATTCACTCAGCTATACACCCGCCACGCTGATGGAGCACCTCGACCCCGTTTATTTCCTGAGCTATGCCTGGATCTCCTTTAGTTCAACTGGGGAACACGCCAGCAATCGATATTTCTGGTATAAAAAAAGTTTTGACCTGCCCTGCAACAATCCCTGTGGCAAAAGTTATAATTTGGATAATTCGTTCTGTCTGAACCTTGCCCTTTACGCCGACAATTCAGTGTACGAAATTTATGTAAACGGTGTGCCGCAGAGCGCCAACCTTGGAAATATTCCGCTGGTCAATCCTTTTAATCCCCTTAACCATTCGCAAAGCGATAAAACGCCTATTCAACTTTGCAACAATTGGAAAGCCGGTCCGAACGAACTGATTATAAAAATCGCATCTTCAGCAACGGTTGCAGGGTTGATGATCTATAAGCTGGATACGCCTCCGCCACCGCCTGATGCATTTGCCATTGCCGATACCATTTGCGAAGGCGATCATTATAGTTTTGGAACCATGGACCTTACAGAACCAGGGTCTTATTCGCGCGTCATTCATGACCCTGGCGGATGTGATTCCAATATTGTACTGAAACTGGCGGTAACGCCAATCCCGCGATTGAATATTGACCAAACCATTTGTGAAGGCGAGAGTTTCTTCGGACATACCCAGTCGGGAACCTACATCGATAAATATGCGGCGCCGGGTGGTTGCGATAGTGTAAGAACGATTAAGCTAACGGTTCAATCGAAACCGCATCCCGACCTCGGCAATTTGAAAGCGATATGTCCCGGCGATACCATTTCCCTGAATCCTGGTGCTTTCAACACTTACCAATGGCAGGATGGTTCATCGGGCAACACTTTTGCCGTTAAGGCGCCGGGTTTGTACGGAGTAACGGTTACGAATAGTTGTGGAACAGGAAGCGCACAAATCCAGATCGGAGGCGGACTCTGCGAAGCATTTTTTCCGACTGCCTTCACGCCCAACAACGATGGATTAAATGACAGTTTTGGGATCCTCACCCATTTTCAACTGGAAGACTATCATCTGAGTATTTACAATCGCTACGGACAATTGGTATTCGAAACTGCTGATCCTAAAAAAGCATGGGATGGCAGTTACAAAGGCAAAGCGCAGGCCTCCGGTGTTTATGCCTGGCGCTGTTATTATCGATACCAAAGTGTTGATCATCGCACCAAGGGAACAGTTACATTGGTGCAGTAGCGAGTGGTTACTTTGCTCGCCTTTGCGTGAAGCCTACTTACTTGCTTTTTCCGGCCAGGCCGTTTTAACCGGCTTTGTCGTTTTCAAAAAATTATATACAGCCGTGAGCTCCTGGTCAGTCATATGTTTAAAAGCGTTCCATGGCATTGGCGTTCCAGTTTTCAATTTACCCGCGCGAAAGCGATTGATGAAGGTTTCTTTTGTCCAACCGAACAGTTTGCCTGTTGAATCGGTTGTCAAATTCGGCGTGATGAATCCTTCAATTTCATTGCCACCGGCGAAGGGCTCACCTACAAAACGTCCGGCCATATCTCGCTGGGTGTGGCAGCCATTGCATTCGGCAATACTCATGGCAATATAACTTCCATAGGCCGCTGTGGAATCTGCCGGCACTGTTGCCGGCGGTTCTGCCACCGGTCCAACCGGCTTCACCAAAAACGCATTCACTGCTTTCCCCATAAAATTCAGTTCATTTTTTGGCACCTGGTTGTGCACAGGTTTTTGCATGCGGATATATGAAATGATGGCTGTTAAATCTTCATCACTCAGGTCGTGGAAAGGCATAAAATCAAAAACGGCAGCGCCATCGGGGTGCACACCGAACCGAAGCGCGCGCGCAATTTCCTCATCTGAATATTTTCCAATACCGGTCTCTTTGTCGGACGTAATATTTTTAGAATACACTTTTCCAATCGGCAGGTCAAACATCACGCCGCCATCCAGCGGCACTTCCTGGCCCAGCGCTATCAAAGAATCGGCATTGCCTCTGTTGTGGCAATACACGCAATGAGCCATGCTATATACAAGGTGTCGTCCGCGTGCAATCACGGCCGTGTCCTGCGATGCGACAATCCTGGGATAGGGCGCCGTGAATTTGAGGTTTTGGCGTGCAAAGACTGTCGCTACCAGTCCAACAACGATAAATAGTATGACCAGTCCGGTCCATTTTAAAATTTTTGTGAATCGTTTCATATTATATCTAAGGGTTTGTCGATACCAAAATAATCCATTGGTTCAACGTCCGCCAGTAAAATGGGAATGAACTGCGGGAATTGCGCAATGGATTGTAATCCCGGTTAAAAATGCGAAAAATTCGCAGCGCCGGCACTGGTATTTTTGTACCTATTGGTCTCCGCCCGCCGGTGATGTGGAAAAATCGGGCATTATCCGGAGGCCCTACCCATAATAACCAGCCATTTAAGTTCGTTTTATCATACCCTCTTCCCTGTCTATTTCTTAATCCAATTGGTACCCATGAAAAATGTAAGATCGAAATCACTCCCCAGGTATTTATATGATAGCCTCACCGGCAGCTTTCTTGGATTCCTCGTTGGAAGCCTGGCAGCCAGCCTGGTTTCCCGCTTCTTTGCCACCCGAAACATCAACAATTTGTGGGGACTGACCTCCCACAAAGTGATCGTAGACAAAGCCACTTTTGGCCGGTTGGAATGGCTGGTTTCTGTATTGATTGGATTTGTAGTATTTGAGTTGGTCAATACATGGCTGAAAAAAAGAATGGGCCCCATTAAGATAAAACTCCTTCGCTTTTACGTGGAAAGGATCCGCCCTAAGACGCAACGATTGGCTTAGACGGGCGCTTTGCCCGCAAACGTTTGCGCTGTAACCCGCTGAAATTATTCCCTCATCGGCGTCGAAATTCGCCGAATAAAGGTTATTTTACTACTCCTGAAAAAGGGCAGTGTAACTGTCTATTCCCTTAAAATCAGCATTCACTCACTAAAAAATTATCCTTTATGCAATCACAGCGCAGATCAGTATTAAAAAAATTATTCGCGTCTATAGCGGGTATTGCCGGCGTGTCACTGGCAGCAAAGGCCATGGGCGAGCCCGAACCGCAAAAAGAAGTGTTTAATGTGCAATACGACCAGGATATTCCCCTGTTCTCCAGCGCTACAAAATTTGCCGGGATGGTCTTTGTTGCGGGTAAGGGCGCGCATTTTGTCGGCGATATCAAGTCGCATACTGACCACGTGTTAAAAGAGTTGGAATCAGAATTGAAGAAGGCCGGATCTTCCATGGAAAAAGTATTAAAAGTAAACGTATATCTCAACGACATAGCGGACTACCAGGGCATGAATGAAGTGTTCAAGGGCAGGTTTGGAAAAAATCCTCCCGTTCGCACTACTGTGGCCGTTGCCAAAGGTGGTGTGCCGGGTGACTCATTGGTTGAAATGGATTGTATCGCAATCGCAGGCTAAACCGTCCGCATTTTTTATTTAATTAAACGTTCGCCAAATGAAAAGAAGAGATTTAGTAAAAGGACTTTCCCTGCTTCCTTTTGCCGGCGCGGCCGCGCCAATGCTTTTGCCCGAAACCGCCAAAGCTGCGCCAGCAACGCCACCCTCGAAAAGGGATTTGTACAAAGAGCTTGGCGTGCGCACCTTTATTAATGCGGCAGGAACATACACCTTCATGACGGGATCGCTGATGCTGCCGGAGGTGCTGGATGCCATAAACAGTACCAGCAAAGATTTTTGTTTGCTGGATGAATTGCAGGACAAAGTGGGTGAAAAGATTGCCAAATTGGTGCATTCCGAATCGGCCGTCGTTACTTCCGGTGCTTTCTCCGGAATGACCCTTGGCCTTGCCGGGATACTAACGGGGACGGATACCCAAAAAGTAAAGCAGCTGCCCCACCTGGAAGGCAGCGGCATGAAAAGCGAAGTGATTTGCCAGAAGGCCCACGATATCGATTACAATCACGCGTTCCTGAATACCGGTTGTAAAATTATTCCCGTTGAAACGGTGGAGGATTTGGAGAAGGCCATCAATGAAAAAACAGCCCTGCTGCATTTCCTTAATATTGAAGCCGACAAAGGCAAGATCATGCAGGAAGAATGGGTGGCGCTGGGAAAGAAGCACAATATTCCTACTTCTATCGACATTGCCGCTGATGTACCACCGGTTTCCAACCTTTGGAAATTTAATGACATGGGTTTTCACTTCGTCGTGATCTCTGGTGGCAAGGCCATTAAGGGGCCCCAAAGCGCGGGCTTGCTGATGGGTAAAAAATATGTCATCGACGGCGCGCGTGTTCACATGCCTCCGCGCGGATTTAATATCGGCCGGGGAATGAAAGTGAACAAAGAAGAAATCATTGGCATGTATGTGGCGTTGGAGCATTACCTGAACTACGACCACGACAAAGAATGGAAAACCTGGGAAACCAATATTGGCATCATTGAAAGCGCGGTGAAGGGAAAAGACGGCGTTACTACGCGCATCTTTGTTCCACCATTGGGTAACATTACACCTACGTTGGAAATTGCCTGGGATCCTGCTAAAATTAAAATGACGAACAAGGAATTGCAGGATAAACTTCGCATGGGCGATCCTTCTATTGAAGTGATGAGCCACCAGGATAACTCCATCCATATCACGGTTTGGGTGATGAGGCCCGGCGATGAAAAAATAGTGGCGAAGCGACTGAAAGAAGTGTTTGCCTGAGTTCAAATCATCTGTAACGATTGCACCCAATTCAACCGCACATGCGCTTACTGAATTTCAAGAATGGTTCAGCATTAATCATCGTATTGTTAGTCCTTGGCCAGTTTCTTCCCGGATGTAAAAACAACAAGCCCACAGCGCAGGGCTGGACGGCGCCGCCTGAAGCGGACCAGTTGTTCAATCCGCTGATCAATCAAATGGTGGCGGAACAAAAAGGCCGGGAATTGTATGTCGTGTATTGCAGAAGTTGTCATGGCGAAAACGGCTACGGCGATGGAGCCGCCGGTAATGCACTTGGCCAGAAACCGGCCAATTTTCACGATGAAAAAATGAGGAAGCAAAGGCAGGGCGCCATTTTCTGGAAAATCAGCAATGGCAATGGCATGATGCCGCCTTTTAAGGAATCACTTTCTGATGAACAACGCTGGCAACTCGTTAGCTATATCCGAAGTTTAACCAACAAGGCAGAAGCCGCAGTTGTGCCACCGCGTGCCTTGCGGCCCGACATCAAAATCAGTCATTACAAAACGATCGGACCGCTGGCCGTTCGCATTCTGAAACATCCTGTCACCAACTCGCTTTATTACACCACTTTTGATGGCGATGTTTTCCAGCTGCGTCAGCAAAAAGACAGTACCATAGATTCAGTTCGAATCATTTCTCTCGCTGACCATGGCATTAACCGGCTGCAGGGTGCCGAATTTTTTAAGAACAGCCTCTTCCTTTGTGGAAATGTAGATTCCGATGACAAGAAAAGTACATCGGGGCGGATGGTGGTGATCAACCTCGATTCAACCGATACGCCGCGGGTTCGCGTGGTATTCAACACAGTTAAATATGGTGCCAACAAGACCATTTATGACCACGGCTGGAATGCGCTGGCTTTGAGTCCGGATGGGAAATACATTTACGCCAACAGCGGTGCGCGAACCGACCATGGTGAAGTGCAGGATAACGGTGGACTGTACCCGAACGCACGCGACAATGCATTAACCGGGAAAATTTTCCGGTTCCCGGTTGGCGCCCGTGACCTGATGCTAACCGACGATGAAGCGAAACTGAATGCAGACAGCCTGATTTACGCGGAGGGCATTCGAAATGCATACGACATGGCCTTCGATGGCAAAGGACATTTGTTTGCAGTTGTAAATTCATCTGACTACGATAGTCCTGAAGACATGTTCTGGATTCGCCAGGGTCACCACTTTGGATTCCCGTGGATCATGGGCGGGGTAGAAAACCCACAACAGTTTCCCGATTGGAATCCGGACCCCGCCACGGATTCATTCATCAATAAATTCTCGCATTCCTGGCAAGTGCGTTATTTTCATCGAGATTCCAGTTTCCCCAAGCTGCCGCCCGGGGTTAAAATATCGGCCGGTGTTCAGAATGTGGGACCAGATGCCAATGAATACCGGGGCCATTCAGGCCGCGTAATGGATGGCGACACCACCGGCGTAGCCGTGAGTACCTTTACACCGCACGCCTCGCCACTGGGAATTTTTTTCGATACCCACGGTGCACTTTCCAGCGATCTTCACAATGATGGCTTCGTGATTCGATACAGCTTTGGCGCACGCGACGCCATGATGGGAAAATTCACGAAGGAGGGTGCGGATATGCTGCACCTGCAGCTGAGCTACGATTCCATCATGAATAATTTTATGGTTAGAACAACCCGTATCGTGGATGGATTTGCTGAGCCCACCGACGCGGTGCTCATTGGTAACGACGTATACGTAATTGAATACGGTGGCAGGAAGGGTGAAATTTGGAAAATCTCCCTGCCCGGAAAACCAGTAACTGCCGGCCGCAAAACCAGCGCTTCCAAACCCGCTCATTAAACCATCAACATGAAGAAGAAATTGCTTTTTCTCCCCATCCTGTTTTTTGTCGCATTCAATTTGTACGCACAGCCTTATAGCATCGTGATTAAAGACGGTCACGTGATCGATCCGAAAAACAATATCGACGCGGTGATGGATGTGGCCATTGCAGATGGCAAAATTGCCCTGGTGGCAAAATCGATCGATACGAAACAGGCCGTGCAGGTGGTGAATGCGAAAGGATTGTATGTGGTTCCGGGTTTAATTGATATTCATTGCCACAACTTCTTTGGAACGCAGCCCGATCATTATCTCAGCGACGGATTGGTTGCCGTGCCACCAGATGGTTTTACTTTCCGCGTTGGGGTTACCACCGTGGTGGACGCCGGTGGCGCCGGTTGGCGTAGTTTTCCAACCTTCAAAAAAAATATCATCGACAATTCCCAAACAAGGGTGTTGTCATTGCTCAACATTGTAGGAGAGGGGATGCGCGGCGGCGCTTACGAACAGAATCCAAACGACATGGATAGCAAGATGACGGCGCTGGTTGCGAAAGCAAATCCCGGCGTTGTTGTAGGTGTGAAAGTGGCCCACTTCGAAGGCCATGAGTGGACACCTGTTGATCGCGCTGTTGAAGCCGGAAAGCTCGCGAATATTCCGGTGATGGTTGATTTCGGTGGTAGCAATCCACCACTGTCGATCGAGGAATTGTTTATGAACCACCTGCGGCCCGGCGATATTTTTACCCATTGTTTCGGACACGTGCGCGGACGAGAACCTATCGTTGATTCGGCCACACAAAAAGTGAAAACTTTTGTTTGGGAGGCGCAGAAAAGAGGAATTATTTTCGACGTGGGCTATGGCGGCATCAGCTTCGCTTTTGAACAAGCCATACCTGCGCTGAAATCCGGCTTTTATCCCAATTCCATCAGCACCGACCTGCACGCCGGCAGCATGAACAATGCGATGAAGGATCAGCTCACCACCATGTCGAAATTTATGGCGCTGGGCATGGACCTGGTTTCGGTTATTCGTGCCAGCACCTGGAACCCGGCCAGGGAAATCAAACGCGAAGACCTTGGACACTTATCTGTTGGCGCCGAAGCCGATGTAGCCGTTTTAAATGTACGTGAAGGGAAGTTTGGCCTTTTTGACTACACCGGCTACCGGATCGACGCAACCAAAAAGCTGGAGTGCGAACTCACCATCCGCGCCGGCAAAACCGTATTCGACCTGAACGGTATCGCCAATCCCATATTTGCGCCGGCAAAACCGAGGCCGGTGGCACACTAGTGATCACAACTGAATAACATGAAACTAAAAATTATTTTGGCGCTTCTTTGTTTCGCGACCATCGGCACTTACGTGCATGCACAAACGATGTCGAAAGAAGAATTGATTTACCTCACTTCCGAATGGAAGGGCGAGCGTTTTCCCGATGGCCGGCCCAAAGTTTCCGACGACCTGGTGAGCCGCGCCAGGAATATTGGTATTGAAGAAGCCTGGACCGTGCTGAGAAACGAAGGTTACAACAACCAATTTGAAGGAGGCTGGAAGCTGGTGAACGACACGGTGAAAGTGGTTGGACGGGCACTCACCGCTACCTTCATACCCAGTCGCCCGGATGTTGAGAAACTCATCAAAGACCGTGGCCGTCAACAGGGCAGGATGGGCAACACCAATGCATGGCCCATCGATATGCTGGGCAAGGGTGATGTTTATGTTGCAGACTGTTTTGGTAAAGTAGCCGGCGGTACACTTATCGGCGACAACCTGGGCAATTCCATTTTTGCAAAAACGGGCAATGGCGTCATCTTCGACGCGGCCGCCCGCGACCTTTCCGGATTGGCTGATATCAAAGGATTCAATGCTTTTGTCCGCGACTTCGATCCCAGTTACCTGGAAAATGTGGTGCTCATTGGTTTGAATGCGCCTACACGCATCGGCAAAGCGATTGTGATGCCTGGTGACCTGGTTATTTCAGAAAAAGAAGGCGTTCTATTTATACCTGCGCACCTGGCTGAAAAAGTAATTTCTGTGGCCGAGTTCATCGGACTACGCGACAGGTTCAGTCATGCCAGATTAAAAGAAGGCAAATACACACCGGGTCAAATTGATAGCGACTGGACGGAACCTATTAAACAGGATTTCCTGCAATGGGTGGATAAAAATGCAAAAGACTCAAAGCTGTCGAGAGCGCAGTTGGATGAATTCATGAAGAAGAGAACCTGGTAATGAAATACACAGAAGAAACCGATTCTCTGCATTAAAAATTCTTCGTTTCAAGTCATCTGCTTATATTAACTGAACTGAATACTTGCCATGTATAAAATATTTCTGGCACTTGCCGCATTGAGTCTGGCGATTGGAATCACACTTGTGGGTACTGATCACGCACACCAGGCAGGCCCGTTTTTAATCGCATCTTTTATTTTAATCGCCATTGGTTTTCGCGGCTATCCGTCGCTGAAAGGGTTTTCTTATACCGTTACTATTTTTGCCGCCGTTACAACGGCACTGTTTTATCCCGGTTATTTCCAAACCTGGAATGGATTCAAATTACCAACGCTTATTACGCCATTGTTGCAAATCATCATGTTTGGAATGGGCACTTCTATGAGCTTCGGCGATTTTACGGGAGTGGTTAAAATGCCAAAGGGCGTATTTATCGGTGTGTTCAGCCATTTTGTAATCATGCCATTGCTGGGTTTCACCCTGGCCAAGCTGAGTGGCTTTCCGCCAGAGATTGCAGCAGGTATCATCCTCCTGGGTTGTTCCCCCAATGGGATGGCTTCAAATGTTATTTCTTATCTCGCCAAGGCCAATTTGGCGCTATCCATTACCATCACCGCCATCTCCACCATGCTCGCGCCGCTGGTTACACCTTTGCTGATGAAGTTGTTGGCGGGCGCATTCATTCAAATCAATGTGGGCGATATGATGTGGGACATTGTGAAGATTGTGGTGATCCCCATTTTAGTGGGCCTGGTTTTCAATAAACTTTTTCATGGCAAGGCAGTTTGGCTCGACAAGGCCTTGCCTTTGCTTTCTATGTTCGGCATTGCTTTTATTATCGTAATTATCACGGCCGCCGGCCGTGAAAGTTTGCTGACAATCGGACCGGCGCTGATGGCGGTAGTTTTGATTCATAACCTTACCGGGTACACACTGGGATATTGGACAGGCAGACTATTCCGAATGAGTGAGAGAGATTGCAGGACCATTGCCATTGAAGTGGGAATGCAAAACGCTGGACTGGCATCTGGATTGGCCAAAGCCATGGGAAAAATTGCGACGGTTGGATTAGCGCCCGCGATATTTGGTCCCACGATGAATATTACCGGTTCCATACTCGCCTCTTACTGGCACAGAAAGCCTATTCCGGAAATAGAAGGGTTGGCCAAAACAAAAAATGTTGATGTTGTAAGTAACCATCCATAAAATTGAAATCATGAGGAAAATTTGCACCGCGTTCGTATTCCTGCTTTTCATTTGCTCAACGGGGATTGGTCAAAACCGCGATGAGACAGCCATTAAAACAGCGGTTGAAACGCTGGACAAAGCGCTTGTTGATACCAACAAAGTTGTGCTGGAGTCGATTGCCTCTGATGAGCTGAGTTACGGGCATTCAAACGGAAAGGTGGAGAATAAACAGGAATTTATTGCCGGCGTATTTGCCAGTCCCATCAGGTTTCAAAAAATTGACGCAACAGATTTTACCATTAAATTTTATGGGAACATTGCGGTTGTGCGGCATTTTTTCCAGGCATCCGTTTTGGATGGCGGGAAACCCGGCACCATTAATCTGAAAGTATTGCAGGTTTGGCAAAAACAAAAAGGAAGCTGGAAGCTTTTAGCCCGTCAAGCTGTTCGAATACTGTGAGTTTTTAACTCAGGTATTGCTGCTTCAGGAAGCAATAAGGATCAATTGAAAAATAGAAATCCTTAGAGCCTGGTTTCTCACCCATTTCAATTTCCAGGAAAGATTGCGCCTGCTTGATTTGCCAGAGGCAAAGTGATTTCAGATCGGTAGACTCCCTGAAAATTTCAGGAAACAATTCAGGCAACAAACCATTCCAGCATGCTTCTTCAAGTTGCTCACGATCTGTAAGTTGCTTTCGTTTGCCGGTGTCGTCTCTCTTCTGCCATTTGCGGTCTGAGAAACTTGTACCAGTGATAAACAGTACTTCGTATTGTGTAGAATTCTTGCTCATACCCAAAGGTTTAATTCCTTTATTATATAGACGTAAAAGGCGGGTGACTGGTAAAGTGCGGTACCGGCAAAATTCTGTTAAAACCAACCCGCTGCGATGTAGTTATAGCGCAGTGAATCCGTGCTTAACGGCTTGATTCGCGGGGCCGCAATCTTATCTTTCCTGGCAGAAAAATGGGATTAACTTTAACCTCTTGCCTGATGCAACCCCTTTTTCCATAAGGTATATTCAAAACGAAAAAAAAATGGGAAAATTTTATCACATGATAGAAAGCGCGAGGAAATTGCTTTTATCGGTTATTGCCTGCTTCGGAATTTACGCATTTGCCAACGCGCAATTACTCAAAGTGGTGGTGGTGGGCCTGAACCACGACCATGCACATACCATTATGCGTCAATTCAAAGAGGGGAAGGTAGTGGTGTTGGGAATCGCCGAATCCAACCCGGTGCTGGTTGAAAGGTATAAGAAGAGCTACCAGGTTCCCGACTCTCTTTTTTATACCAGTCTAAAACAAGTTCTCGACAGAAAAAAGCCCGATGCGGTGCTGGCCTTTAACGCCATTGTTGACCATGAAGCAGTAGTAGAAGAATGCGCGCCCCGGGGAATTTCGGTGATGGTGGAAAAGCCGCTTGCCACCACGGTACGTGCAGCTGAGAAGATGGCCGCGCTGGCCAGGCAATACCATATCCTGTTGCTTACGAATTACGAAACCACCTGGTATAAAACCAACCATGAAATTTACGATCTCGTATACACCCGCGATCAAATTGGAGGCATTCGAAAAATGGTGGTGCATGATGGTCACCAGGGTCCCAAAGAAATTGGATGCAGTCCTGAATTTTTGAGTTGGCTTACTGATCCTGTCAAGAACGGTGGCGGTGCAGTGATGGATTTCGGATGTTATGGAGCTAACCTCATGACCTGGCTTATGGGCGGCAAAGCGCCCATTTCCGTGATGGCTATTACCAAACAAATCAAGCCTGACATTTATCCAAAAGTAGACGACGACGCCACCATTGTATTGGGTTACGAAAATGCCACGGGTATTATTGAAGCATCCTGGAATTGGCCTTATGGCATCAAAGACATCGAAGTATTTGGAAAGAAGGGATACCTGCACGGACTAAATGGAAACGACCTGGTGCAAAAAGCCGACACCGGCACTTATCGTCCCGCGCCGGTTGGGGAATTAAAATATCCAGACAATCTCAG
>Ga0163162_10002735_pt1 | contig 16742 bp, 13 predicted proteins | sample S55metaG_FD_115310 | JGI IMG/M metagenome (GOLD analysis project Ga0163162, IMG submission 115310) | Switchgrass rhizosphere microbial communities from Kellogg Biological Station, Michigan, USA - S5-5 metaG | ecosystem: Host-associated > Plants > Roots > Rhizosphere > Soil | place: USA...
GCAGCAACCTCGTCGCGTTTATAATTAAGCGACGAGATTGCCGCGCTTGCCCAGGCAACGCACTTCCCGCTCGCAATGATATAGTTTATTACTTTTCATTTATAATTTTTCCTACCTTCGTTTTGCTAATATTTTTATCAAAATGAGTGCTGCTATCTTAGTTGTTTTAATAATCCTTGTTGTATTTGTTGTATTGCTTTACCTGAAGAAGCCCGGGTCTGTAGACGGAATTTCGGCCGACGAACTTGTGCGCTTAAAGAGTGAAAACAGTTCTCTTTCTATATCCTTAGCAAAAGCGGAGCAACAGGCACTTGGATTATTAGCTGAAAAAGAAAGTATTACAAATCTCCTAAAAGAAGAAAAAAATAGGCTATTAGACGAAATTAATAAAGAACGGGAACTTCTTGCAGCAGCTAATCAGTCCTTGGAAAGCGCCCGGTCTTATTATAAATCACAACAGGAAAAAATACAAGAACAGAAAATAGAGGTCGAGCAGATACGCGAAAAATTTCAGCTCGAATTTCAAAATATAGCCAATAAACTACTGGATGAAAAATCTCAGAAATTCATTGAAACCAACCGCACCAATCTCGATATTTTATTAAATCCACTGAAAGAAAACATTAAAGCTTTTGAAGATAAGGTGGAAAAAGTTTACAAAGCTGAATCGGACGAGCGGAATGTTTTGCGGGGTGAGATCACGCAGTTAATGTCGCTCAATAAACAAATAAGTGAAGAAGCAAGTAACCTCACCAAGGCTTTAAAGGGCGACAATAAAAAACAGGGCAACTGGGGTGAGGTAATTTTGGAACGCGTTTTAGAACGCTCGGGCTTGGTTAAGGACCAGGAATATCGCCTGCAGGCTAATTTGAATAGTTCAGATGGTAGTCGTTTCCAACCTGATGTAATTATAAACCTACCCGATGATAAACACCTGATAATTGATAGTAAAGTTTCCCTGATTGCCTACGAACGCCTGGTTAATTGCGAAACCGAAGACGACCGCAAGTTATTTTCAAAAGCTCACGTTGAATCCATCAGGGCTCACGTACTTGGTTTATCCTCAAAAAACTATCATGATCTGCATCAGATCAATTCACCGGATTTTGTGTTGCTATTTATCCCTATTGAATCGTCATTTAGTTTTGCTGTGCAGCTGGATGCAGAATTATTCAGCGATGCATGGGATAAGCGGGTAGTTATCGTTAGCCCTTCGACCTTGCTGGCTACTTTACGCACCATTGCCAGTATATGGAAACAGGAGCGCCAAAACCGTAACGTACTGGAGATTGCCCGTTTAAGCGGCGCTATGTATGATAAATTTGTTGGTTTCGTTGGCGATATGGAAAGTATCGGCAAAAACATCAAGCAAAGCCAATCATCCTACGATAATGCTATTAACAAACTTATTGATGGCAATGGCAACCTTACCAAAACTGCGGAAAAAATAAAAAGCCTGGGTGCTAAGGCTAATAAGCAACTGGACGCTAAATATCTAGACGGGGAGGACTCCCAGCCTCCACTGATTGGCGGAGAAGCTATTGAATAACAGCTTCTAATTAAAAATGTAATCGTCATACCCGAATTATTCTTGCTAATTTGTGTCGTGTTCTGATATGATCGAAAAACTAAAAATAATACCCGTTGATCTTTTGGATGAATACTGTCGTTTGGTTAGTGATAATCTTCAGGCCTCTTTCGACAGTTTAAAGGATGCTGAGATCTCTACGAATAACTTTAGCTTTTATACGTCGGTATCAGCAATAGCATCATCACGGATAGAAGGGGAGCAAATGGATATAGACAGCTATATCAAACACAAAATGCTGGATATCGAATATCTCCCCGATCTTGTACAAAAAACCAATGACCTATACCAAGCCTACTTGTTTGCTCAGCAAAATCCTTTAATTAAGGTAAATTTACTTAAAGCGCATAAAATAATAACAGCGCATTTACTTCCTTCTGCTAAACAAGGCGCTTTGCGCACAGGAAATATGGTTGTGATGGAGCATAATACCGGACGGATACAATTTGAAGCCGCTCCCGGCAACGAGGTATCTGCGCTTTTAGAATATCTCTGGAGTGATATCGAATACTTAAAGAAACAAGCGTTATCCGTTACAAAAGTTTTTTTCTTTGCCTCTTTTATTCACCTGGTTTTTGTTAATATCCATCCTTTTGAAGATGGGAACGGCCGTACGGCAAGATTGCTTGAAAAATGGTTTATCGCCGAAAAATTAGGCAGTAAGGTGTGGTACCTGCAAAGTGAATTGAATTATTATAATAACATAAATAATTACTATAAAAATCTTAACCGGCTCGGGGTTTTTTATGATGAGTTAAATTATGCTAAAGCAATGCCTTTTTTATTGATGCTGCCGGATAGTTTAGATATTAATAAATTTGGGAGCTTAGGCCAATCTCAATAAACAGTTGGATTCTAAACATTTGGACTGCGGATTATAAACTAGTAACGACAGTCGTGTTAATATTGCTAATTACAGCTGTAGCGGTTATATTTAGTTTATCAACTGATCCTTTTAAATTTATATTTAATTCGCTTTCATACCTCGATGGAAAATGATTTTTTATATTATATGTCATCTTACCCGACCCTGTGCCAGATAGGTTTACTATAACATTTTTTATTGTAAGCGCCATATTTAAATCCTGCGACATATCAAAGTAGGCGTTTCCATCCGAGACACTAATTAACTTATAAATCACTTTTATCTTTATAGATATTGAATTCGCACTGATAGGTAAATTCAACGGAATTTCCTGAGTAAAGCTATCTCCTACTTTTAACGGATGCTCAGGAAATTTAACCTGATGTTGAATAGAATTTATCATCTGCGATATAAACTTTGTGCTTGTATCTTTTAAAGTTGATCCACTTACTGAATCCACTCTGTAAGTTCCGTCTTCTAAGGAATGCGCATATATTTTAGAACCATTACTCGGATGAGCAGGTATCGGTATAACTGTTCCGTTTATAGTTCCATTTATTTCAGCGTCTCCTTTAATAAAAGTTATCGGAAAACTTTTATTAGCATTTAACTTACCAGTGTTAACACTTGATTTAACATCCATCCCTATGTCTAAATTTATAGGTTGTTGGATTCCTTGTGCTTTAATTTTATTTATAATTGCCGTATCCCCACTTAAACTCGGATTAATTTTAAATTTTATCGCGCTCGACATTTGATAACTATAACCGGGCATATACTTTATTTTAAACAATATTCCATCCTGTGCCCTGGCCTTAAAAACAGATAGTAAAAGAAAGATATAGATAAGCTTTTTCATAGGTGTGATTTATTTTTTTTGTGTCACTGCATAATTAATTTTATAACACCCCTTTCAGGGCGCTGGGGGAAACGCGTTCCAACCCTGCGCCTTTAACGGGTGACTATTTCCCGATTTTGTAATCAAATTACAGCCTGCAGAAGGTTCGGTAATATAGCCGATGATGGTGATATCCATCTTGAACTTTATTTTGTCGTAATCGGCTTGTTTAACGGTAAACAGGAGTTCATAATCTTCACCACCACTTAATGCGCAAACGGTTGGGTCGAGGTTAAATTCACGGGCCGTTTCATAAGTCATCGGATCCAGTGGTATTTTATCCTCATAAATATTACAGCCTTTTTTACTTTGCTTGCAAATGTGTAGTATCTCGGAAGCCAAGCCGTCAGACACATCAATCATTGAAGTTGGCTTTACCTCGATACTTTTCAGCAGTTCAACAATATCCCTACGAGCCTCTGGTTTTAACTGGCGCTCAACTATATAATCTTTCCCCTCCAGGTCAGGTTGGATATTCGGGTTCTCTAAATAAATTAACTTTTCTCGCTCCAGTAATTGTAAACCTGTGTAAGCCCCACCCAAATCACCGGATACACATATCAAATCGCCTTCTTCTGCGCCATTACGGTAAACAATATCCTTTTCGTCAGCATAACCGATGGACGTTACGCTTATCACCAATCCTTGTTTTGATGATGTAGTATCACCGCCTATTAAATCAACATTATATTTTTCGCATGCCAGGTAAACGCCTTCGTATAATTCTTCCACAGCCTCTAACGGAAACCTGCTGGATATGCCAATAGAAACCGTTACTTGCGCAGCGGTTCCGTTCATAGCGTAGATATCACTCAGGTTTACTTGTACAGCTTTATAGCCCAAATGCTTAAGGGGTGTATACGCCAGGTCGAAATGAATTCCTTCCAGCAGCATATCTGTGGAAACCAATACTTTTTTTCCTTCAAAGTCAAGTACAGCAGCGTCATCCCCAACACCTTTAAGGGTGCTTTTTTGGGTGAGTTTTATATTTTTAGTAAGATGGTTTATTAAACCAAACTCTCCTAATTCCTCTATATTGGTTGTTTCTTTGTTGTCGAACATATAAGCCCCCTCTAAACTGCGTAGCACTCATGAATGCCACAACAAAATATTATCTTATGAATAATCTCCTCCGCCAACTGGCGGAGATACTTTTTTTTAATTTTTCTTTTTTCAAGTCCTTCCGCCAACTGGCGGAGAGGATTTAGGTGGGGCTCACAAACCCAACCGGGCTGATATCTCCAGCATTCTTTCTATCGGTTTTACTGCCTTTTCAATAATGTGCTGCGGCACGGTAATTTCGGGCATTTCATTTTTTAAGCACAGGTAAAGTTTTTCTAATGTATTCCTTTTCATGTGCGGGCAATCGTTACAGGCGCAATTATTATTCGGCGGAGCCGGTATAAAAACCTTATCCGGGTTTTGCTTTTGCATCTGGTGAATTATTCCTGCTTCTGTGGCTACAATAAATTCTTTATCAGGGTGTTTTGATGCATAATTCAATATCCCTGTGGTTGACCCTATATAATCAGCCATTTTCAAAATAACATCCTCACATTCAGGATGTGCAAGCAGTTTAGCGCCAGGATGTCTTTCTTTTAGTTTTGTTATCTTTTCCCTTGAAAAAATTTCATGAACCATACAGGCACCATTCCATAAAACCAAATCCCTTCCTGTTTTCTTGGCTACATAAGCGCCGAGGTTTTTATCCGGCCCGAATATAATTTTCTGGTCTTTCGGTAAACTTTCCACTATTCCAAATGCATTGCTCGATGTACAAACTATATCGCTCATCGCCTTCAGTTCGGCTGTACAATTCACATAAGTTATTACCAAATGATCGGGATAAGCTTCTTTAAACTTCTTAAACAAATGCGGCGGACAACTATCTGCTAATGAGCAGCCCGCCTTTACGTCGGGCAATAAAACTTTCTTGGTTGGTGATAATATCTTTGCTGTTTCGGCCATAAAATGCACACCGGCGAAAACGATAATATCGGCATCCGTTTTTGCGGCTTGCTGCGATAATCCCAAACTATCCCCAATATAATCTGCAATATCCTGTATATCAGCATCCTGGTAATAGTGCGCAAGTATAACTGCATTTTTTTCCTTCTTTAATTTTTCTATTTCTTCAAAAAGATCAAGGGTGGGATCGATTTCTTCGTCCACAAATCCCTTCAGGTTTATTTCTTCAAAAGTATCCATTTCAACAATTCAATTAATAACAATTACTTTTTATATATAAAATAAACTATTGTTATTGGTGTGTTAGTTATGTTTAAAAGTAGTTTAGCAGGAGTGGTAAAATGTTTTTTTTAATAATTTATCCACAAAAAAAGTAGCTTTTTTATTAATTATTTAACTGATTTTTAGGGTGATATAAGAAGCAAATTTATATTTAAAAACTTATTTGTTAATACTTTATTACTTTGTAAAATGTTAGCTTTGGCCGTTTACCGGCTCAAAAGTCGCTTAAAATTTAGTGAGATTTGCAGTAAAAATAGGGGTTATCCACTTTATAAAATATTATTAAGTTTTTGTTTACATAAAATTAACATCTTTTATACCCCTTATTAACATCAGTGGTAATTTTACACATATTATATATAAAGTATGAGCAGATCTGTTGATTTCCTTGTTGTAGGATCAGGTATTGCAGGATTGAGTTTCGCCCTTAAGGCGGCAAAACACGGTAAAGTTCTGATAGTTACAAAATCAAACGAAGACGAATCAAACACTAAATATGCCCAGGGTGGTGTTGCTGTGGTTGTTGATAAAAAAGAAGATTCTTTTGAAAAGCATATTTCCGACACTTTAATATCGGGCGACGGGCTTTGTGACCTCGAAGTTGTAGAGGCCGTAGTTAGGGAAGGCCCGGAAAGAATAAGCGAAATTATTGATTACGGAACCAACTTTGATAAAACGAATGAAGGCTTTTACGACCTCGCTAAAGAGGGCGGCCATTCAGAATTCAGGGTATTGCATTATAAGGATATTACCGGTTTTGAGATTGAAAGGGCTCTACTGGAAGAAATTCACAACAACCCGAACATCGAAATATTAACCCATTATTTTGCCGTCGACCTGATAACGCAGCACCATTTAGGTGTATTTGTTGATAAATCGAGCACTGATATTACCTGCTATGGTATTTATGCGTTCAATAATAAAACGCGTAACGTTGAGAAGATTCTTTCGAAAGTTACGGTGATGGCATCGGGTGGCGCAGGGCATATCTATTCAATAACTACTAATCCAACTATAGCTACGGGTGATGGGGTTGCGATGGTGTACCGGGCAAAAGGTAAGGTACGTAACATGGAATTTATACAATTTCATCCCACCGCTTTATATAACCCGGGTGAATACCCTTCATTTTTAATATCGGAGGCGGTGAGAGGTTTTGGAGGTATATTAAAACGCACCAATGGAGAAGAGTTTATGCAGGAATATGATGAAAGAAAATCACTTGCACCGCGCGACATAACCGCCAGGGCTATAGATGCCGAAATAAAAAAATCTGGTGAGGATTTCGTTTACCTGGATATAAGACATCGCAGTAAAAAAGATATACTGGCGCATTTTCCAAATATTTATGCCAAATGCCTGGAGATAGGGATAGACATGACCAGGGATATGATACCGGTTGCCCCAGCATGCCATTATATGTGCGGAGGTGTTATGGTTGATCATGTGGGGAGATCGTCGTTAATGAGGTTGTATGCCTGCGGTGAGTGTTCATCAACAGGTTTGCATGGCGCTAACCGGCTGGCTTCAAATTCCTTATTAGAGGCGCTTGTATTTGCTCACCGTATCTACGAAGACGCTATCGAGCAGGTGAAGGCTATTACTATACCTGATAACATACCCGACTGGGATGAAAAAGGTGTGCAATTATCAAACGAAGATATACTGGTTACCCATAACGTTCGTGAGATGCAGAAACTAATGAACGACTATGTGGGTATTGTACGATCAGATTTTCGTTTAGATCGTGCTATGCGTCGTCTCGGTTTATTGCATGAGGAAACCGAAGATTTTTATAAGAAAACCAAACTATCAGTAAAGCTTTGTGAGTTAAGAAATCTGATACAGGTATCATACCTTGTTGTAAAATCGGCAATGGCACGTAAAGAGAGCAGGGGGCTGCATTCAACCACAGATTATCCTTTTCATGCGGATGTGATTGAGGATACGGTGTTTTAGTTTTAGATATTCTGTTGATTAATTATTATAATGAAGAGAATTATTAGAAAGACTACTATAATTATTTTTTGTGGCATCATTTTTTTGTGCGGTTGTGAAGAAATTATGCGCAGAACTATTGGTGGATTTGGTGGTAGCTATCCTTTTGCCGAGAGTTGGGAGATAAATGCAAAAGAGTCGGTCGTCATAGATGCTATTAAAAAATTTACAGTTGATGGCGTTGGCGGTAAGCCGCACGGGTTAACAGAATTGGAATCTATAGCTAAACGAGATACCCTATATGATTGGCTTAGTCCAAAGATGGTAGAATATAGAAGGCAACTCGAGAAAGACTCTTTGACACCATTACCTAAATACAATTCGGATAACTCTTATCCGAATTATTGGCTTTTTATTGATTTTTATTATACAGATACAAAGCAAGTGGTTCATGCCTGGACAAGACCGGAAACGGATAGTACCAAGACAACCATAGCGTTTGTTAGTATTGGCGATCCTGGTAATCGTAGTCAAACTAAGTTAATAAACAAAGACTTTTGGTACTTTGAAAATAAAAAGCAAATAGTAAAATTCAAAAAATTTGTCGTTGACAGGATCGATTCAATAATTAAACAAAACAATAATCGCACTAGGTGAGCGGAAAACGGGATTCGAACCCGCGGCCTTCAGTTTGGGAAACTGATGCTCTACCAGCTGAGCTATTTCCGCTTAATTATATTCAAACATAAATAAAAATACCATTCAGTCGCCAATTATTTGAGAGATATTATGCAGCGGTCTTAAAAACGGTTAAAAAATTGTATGGTCCTGTAATTTGAATCTTTATAAAATTTATGCTGGGCGTATGCAACATATAACTGATCTTCTATGGCTCGCAATGAAGTTACATTATAGGGCGCAGGTACAACCGCCTGCCAGGCAGTATTTACAGAAGGGTCGATATTGAGGAAGTTATTAGCATCCAGGTAACCGGCAGCTTTAAGGGCGTTAAATATACTGGTTGAGCCTGATGAACTTATACCGGACGCAATGGTGAACCTGGATGGATATAGCGGCGTGGGATTATTTAAATAATACACACACGGTATCCCTCTGCCAGATAGTGTTGCATAATTAGCTTGCGCGTCAGTTTGCCGGTTCGGGTCTTGGGTAATATCTCTTGCCGCCATATTCCATATAGTAGGGACCGATGTCAGCGGGAAAACTTTTTGTATCCCGCCGTAACAATATAGTGCGCTGGCTTTAAATCCGTTCAGATAGGTTATTAAACTGCAAAAAGCGCTGCCGTTGCTCATTCCTAATCCATATATCGGCTTTCCGGCTGCAATAACGCCCGATGTTTGCAGGCTTTGTAGTATGGTGTTGATATTGGCGATGTCCACGTTACCCGATGCCGAGAGGTCCCACATCTTATTAACACGATCTGTGCTTTCTGTGATGACTACGGCATATCCATTTGCTGCGGCATAGCGGCAGAAATTTACATTTTCAGCCTGGTCAGTGGCCCAATTGGAGGCGTTGCCGCCCGTACCGTGAAAAGGCATTACAATTCCACGATAGGTTGCCGGGATGTAGTAGTACACCTGGCTTCCATTTATTATTACGTTTGCGAATGTGATATTTGCTACCGGTTTGTAAGTGGCTGTTATGCTAACATTTGATGCCGGCATTTTTAAAGTTGTCCTCCATTCGTTCGGATTGGCCAGTGCGCTGATATCTCCGGTCCATTTATCAAAAACCTGGGTTGTTGAAGGTGCGCTAGAAAAGACGTATGCGGTATCACCTGCTTTGTAATTGCCGGAGCCAACGCCACTATTAACCAGCAGTGAAAAAGAAGAGCCGGATGGTGGAGTACCGGATTTTTTACACCCGCCTAAACAGACGGTTAATAATGTGAGTATAAAAAAGTAAATTTGTTTCATAGATATGTTTTGCTTTTTTGACGGTAATGGCTGTAAATAGTTTAAAGTGAAATAGTTCCGGTGGACCGGTATTGAGCTATAAACAACTATTGTGCTTTAACGGCATATGTGAAATAAAAGATCGCCTGATTGTGTTTAACGAATAAAAAGAGTTATGCCTGTTATACTACCTGTTAAAAATATAAGCCCGACCTGGGGTGCTGATTGTTTTATTGCCGAAAATGCTACCATAGTAGGCGATGTTGTAATGGGTAACAATTGCTCGGTTTGGTTTAATGCAGTGATCCGGGGGGATGTACATTATATACGAATAGGCAACAACACCAACATACAGGACGGCGCGGTGATTCATTGCACTTATTTGAAGGCCCCGACCAACATAGGCAATAATGTTTCCATCGGCCATAATGCATTAGTGCATGGTTGTACGCTGCTCGATCATACATTAGTTGGAATGGGCGCCATTGTTATGGACCACGCCATTATTGAGCAATTTGTTATTATTGCTGCGGGCGCCGTAGTATTGGAAAACACGGTTTGCGAATCAGGGTATTTGTATGCCGGCATTCCCGCAAAGAAGATAAAGCCATTGACCGATGAGCAAATAGAAATGCTGAAGCGGCTGCCAAACAATTATATCATGTATTCCGGCTGGTTTAAGGAGTAAGAGTAAGTCGCATTGCGGAAGTTTGAATGCGGAATTGTTTTAAAATCATTCCGCATTTGGCATTCCGATTTCCGCATTTTATTATGGCGTAACGGGTTCCCTCGGTATAACCACAGGGGTCACCTGCTCCCAGTTTGGCCTCAAGGTTATTATAGCCTCGTCAACCCAAACATTTTCAGGCTGAAGCTTTTGTTTTACATTCCCACTGTCCCATTTCCCATTATTATTATCGTCGTAGATCACCCTCACCGAGTATTTTCCATTTAAGTAGTTTTTGTATACCAGTTGCGATTTCTTTTTAATAACATTGGTTTTAATAACTACTTTTCTATCGTTAAGGAGCTGCACAATATAGGATTTTGCTGTATCCGGCACCGTAACGTCTAAAGTTAGCAATCCGTAATTTTCGGATTTGTCTATACTAAATCTTTTAACCGACCGCTTATTTTTATCTCCGTAAATGTCTGTAAAAGCATTTTCGTTTATCGTGAGCGTATAGCCCACATTTTGCTTCCAACGGTAGAGTATCTTGAACAGCGATGCGTCGGAAGTATCCCGTTGAACATTAAAATTCACAATATCAGTGGAATCTTCCTTTAGTGAAATTGACGAAGCATCGAAGTTATCGATAGGGAAGTTGGTTTTCACAGTTAAATCGGTTCCGGGCTTTAGTCGCAGGTCGAGCGTTGTATTATACTGAAAAGCAAGTATCCGCGAAAAGGACTCCTTTCGGCCCTTTCTTAGCGAAACGGTATCTATCGGCTTATTCTTATCTGAAAGCACAACCCTTATCGAATCGAAATCCATGCTTTTCATGTAAATAGTCGCGGTGTCATTTGTTTTGCTGAAGCGCACTATTTTCTGCCGGTCCAGGTCGGCCGGGTAAAGGATCTTCATCGAAGGATTGTCGAGCTCTTTGTTAAAAACAAATGACATCTTTCCATCAGGATCGAAATGATGTTCCGTCATTCTGAATTTGGCTGGGGTTTGTTTGAAAAGCTTTAGTTGGATGCCGTCCGTATCTTTTGTCAGGTTGATAGTTTTTTTTGTGAAACCAATCAGTTCATCATCTTTATCATATATTTTATTGGGGGTGTTCTCTTTCAATGCATATATCCGGTACTCATCAGGGTGGAGGTTGCTTAAAGTAAAATTCCCGGAGGAGTCTGTAGTGGTAAAAATAGTCGGGCGTTTTTTTCCAAATATTAATGAGTCCTGTTTCAGCGTAAGGAGCATAACGGTTACGTTATTTTCTTTTAGCTGCGTAGCGTTATTTATTACGTTTCCGGATATGTTCAGCGAATCGATATGGATGCCGGTAGAAAAGACGTAGGTAAAATTTTTCATTACGTTGCCTTCATTTACATCGGCAATTGCTTTTCCGAAATTGATGACATAAGTCGTGTTTTTTTCGAGGGTGTCCTTTAGGTCAATTACCAAACTCTTTTTACGGACTTTGTACTCCGGTAATTTTGCAGGCGTCGGGCTAATACTGATTTCGGTGTAGGTGTTATTTAATTTAAAGAATTCATCAAAGTCGAGTATAATTTGTTTTGCGTTAAAATTTCGCGTCATGTTGGCCGGGGTCGCCTTCAGTAATTTTGGTGGCGTGTGGTCGCGCGGGCCTCCCTGGGGCAGTTGGCGGTTAGCGCAGCCAAAAATCATAAAACAAAGGGAAAATATGGCGATATGAAGAGCGAAAAAAGAGGCTTTTTTATTTGACATTGATTTTAAACGCTATAATCGATTTTTTTATTTTAATGATATTTGATATTAAAAATTAAAAATATTTGATTTAAAGCAGTGTTTTATAACATGCTTATTTTCAATGGTTTATGTGTTATCTGGATATGTGAACCATCAAAACAGAGATATCTGATGGTGTAACACCCGAAATCCTGGAAGCCTGGCCTAAAGTTCTTGGTTTTATTTTCATCAATTTTTCGCGTGCCTCTTTCGAGAGGGAAACCATGTGGTTGTAATTAAATTCAGGATTAATTTCTTTGTCCTCCATTTTTTTCATTCGCTCTACAATGTCCAGTTCCTTTTCGAAATAGCTTTCATATTTAATTTTTATTTCTGCCTGCTCTATCGTTTCCTTGTCGAACGTCGACAGGAGATTATTTAAATTGTCGTCCGCTTTACGCAGGTCTTCAAATCCAATTTGGGGCCTGCTTATTAAATTAAAGAGTTTCGCATTTTGGCTGATACTACTTGTGCCAAGCTGTTCTAATAAATTATTGACATTTGACGGCTCAATGGATTTTGTCCGCGTAAAGGCCACAATGGCATCAGAGTTTTTTATCTTTTGATTTACCTTTTCTAAGCGCTCATCATTAATTAAACCAAGCTCGTGTCCAATAGGGCTTAAGCGGATGTCCGCATTATCCTGGCGCAACAGCAGGCGGTGTTCGGCACGTGAGGTAAACATACGGTAAGGCTCTTCGGTCCCTTTGGTAACCAGGTCATCAATCAAAACACCAATATACGACTCTGATCGTTTCATGATCAATTCATGTTTATCCTTTAGTTTTTGGTGTGCATTTATGCCGGCGATGAAGCCCTGGCATGCGGCCTCTTCGTAACCCGTGGTGCCATTGATCTGTCCGGCGAGGTAGAGATTGCTGATTAATTTAGTTTCGAGGGTAAGGCCAAGCTGCGTAGGGGGGAAGTAGTCGTACTCGATGGCATACCCTGGCCTGAACATTTTCGCATTTTCAAATCCCGGTATTTGCGTCAGTGCCTTGTATTGTATGTCTTCGGGAAGCGAGGTTGAAAAGCCGTTGACGTATATTTCAACAGTATTCCAGCCTTCCGGCTCAACAAATATCTGGTGGCGCTCGCGTTCGGCGAAACGGTTAATTTTATCTTCAATGGACGGGCAATACCGTGGGCCAAGCCCCTTGATGCGGCCAGTAAACATCGGCGATTTTTCAAACCCTTCCTTTAGTGTTTCATGTACCGCGTTATTAGTGTACGTTATCCAGCAGCAACGTTGCTCTTTTGCAAGCTCAACATTTGTATAGGAGAAACGACCTCTTTCTTCATCACCCCACTGTTCTTCCATTAGGGTATAATTCAAACTGCGGCCATCCACCCGTGGCGGCGTGCCTGTTTTCATGCGGCCGGCTTCAAAGCCCAGTTCTACCAATTGCTCGGTTAACCCGGTTGCTGCCTTTTCGGCGGTACGGCCGCCACCAAACTTCTTTTCGCCAATATGGATCAGTCCGTTCAAAAAGGTGCCGTTGGTGAGCACCACAGCGTCTGCTTCAATTTCGATTCCTAGAGAGGTGCGCACGCCCGCTATAGTGTTATTCTTTACCAATAACGCGTTCACAGTGTCTTGCCAGAAATCAACATTAGGGGTGCGTTCAAGCGCCAGGCGCCATTCTTCGGCAAACCTCATGCGGTCACTTTGCGCACGCGGGCTCCACATGGCGGGGCCTTTTGAGCGGTTTAGCATCCGGAATTGAAGGGACGTTTTATCTGTAATGATACCGGAGTACCCGCCCATAGCATCAATCTCGCGCACAATTTGTCCTTTCGCCACGCCGCCCATGGCAGGGTTGCAACTCATCTGTGCTATTACCCCCATATTCATAGTAATGAGCAAAACGGACGAGCCTAGGTTGGCCGCTGCTGCCGCTGCTTCACAGCCGGCGTGACCGGCGCCTACTACTATTACATCGTATTTCTTAAACATGTTTCTACCAATGTTTGACTCCGATAGAGTCGCCTTTTTTGTAATGTTCCACGTGGAACATTGTAATTTAGACTTACGAAGTTTATAAGCTTCGTAAGTCTATTATGCAAAATTATTTATTATTAGCTGATGTTCCACGTGGAACATTAAATAATGACAATAACGCCACTGTTGCCCACACAGCTTCCAGCACAACAAACGGATAAAAATTAATCATCCACGAGGATAAGCAGCAAATTGCAGCGCCAACCAGGTTTAAGAAGCTGTACATTTTTGATCCCTGGGGTAGCCTGTTATATAAGTTAAGCAAAAAAGCGATCAATAAAATGATTACCCCAACAGAAGCTAATATGTCCGAAACTTTCATTTATGACTCCTTTAACTCGGTTAACTCAATCCAGCGAAAGCTTTTCTCATCAAGCTTGCTGGTTAAAGCGGCTATTTCCTGTAATATGTCGTTTAATTTGCCCGGGTCTATACCAACAGTATTTAACTGCTCGTTTTTCTCTTTGAGTTGACTTTCTACCATTGCTATTTCTTTCTCAAGGGTGTCAAGCTCTTTCGCCTCTTTAAAACTTAGTTTATTTTTTTGGGCGATAGACTTGGGTTGCGGGTCGACAGTAGCGTTACGCTTAACTTGTTGCTTGTTCTCTTCCAGTTCGAGCCGGTATGAGGAGTAATTGCCGTTGTATATTTTAACATGGCCGTTTTCTTCCATGATGAAAAGCTGGTCCGTTAACTTGTCCAATAAATACCTGTCGTGCGAAACCATCATTAATACGCCTGAATAATTAGTTAAAAAATCTTCGAGCACATTTAATGTGTCAATATCCAGGTCGTTGGTAGGCTCATCAAGGATCAGAAAGTTAGGGTTCTTCATCAGTATGCTCATCAACTGCAATCGTTTTTTCTCGCCACCGCTTAATTTAGATATGAAGCCATACTGTTTGGCAGGAGGGAAGAGGAACAACGTAAGCAGCGCCGATGCAGAAATTAACTTGCCATCGGCCATAGTTATAAATTCTGCAACGTTCTTTACCACATCGATAACCCGTTCATCCTCTTTGAAGGTTATGCCCGATTGGTGAAAATAGCCTATAACAGTCGTTTCGCCCTTATCTACTTTTCCTTTATCAGGCTCAAGCGCGCCTGTAATTAAATTTAGCAAGGTGGACTTTCCGCTTCCATTTTTACCGGCAAGGCCAATCCTGTCGCCCTTCTTAAATACGTAGCTGAAATTATTAATGAAGGTTTGGCCCCGGAATGATTTGTAGAGATTGGTCATCTCCATTATTTTGTTTCCCTGGCGCGCGGTTTTAACGCTTAGTTCAACTTTTTGGTTTGGCCCGGCATTTTTTGTTTTCTCTTCCAATTCATAATAGGCATCTATCCTGGCTTTCGATTTTGTTCCGCGCGCCTGGGGTTGCCTGCGCATCCACTCCAACTCTTTGCGTAATAAATTTGAATTTTTTTGAAATGCGGCTTCATCTGCGCTTTCGCGTTCTGCCTTTTTCTCCAAATAATATTCATAATTTCCGAAGTACGGTATGATCTTTCCTCTGTCGATCTCCAGTATTTCGTTACAAACGTTATCCAGAAAATACCTGTCGTGCGTAACCATCAGGATAGTTTTTGATCCATCAGTTAGTAGCTTTTCCAGCCACTCAATCGTGTCAATATCCAAATGGTTGGTTGGTTCATCTAAAATATAAATATCAGGGTCTTCTATAAGCAGCTTTGCCAGCGCGAGCCGCTTTTTTTGCCCGCCGGATAAGGTTTTGATGGCCTGGTTAAGATGGTGAATATCGAGTCGGCCTAATATGGTCTTAATTTTATACTCATATTCCCAGGCGTCAACCTCGCTCATTTCTTCCATTGCTTTTTCGATCGCTTTGGCATTGTCGGGCTCGTTTTCCAGCAGCTCTTCGTATTTGCGGATAAGTTGCTGCTGGATGTCGTCCGCATGGAAAATATAGTCGCTGATGGTTATAGCATCCTTAAATCCCGGATCCTGCTCCAGGTATCCCCAGTTAAGGTCGCGGCTTTGCACTACTTTACCTTCAGTAGGCTTTAAGCTGCCAGCTAATAATTTTAATAAGGTGGATTTGCCTGCGCCGTTTATGCCCACAAGCGCCACTCTTCTGCCGCGATTTATCCCGATAGCAATATTTCTGAATAGCCAATGGTCATGAAAGGAGTGGCCGAGGTTTTCGGCGGATATATAAGTACTCACGATAGTTGTTTTATTTGGTCGGAAGGATAAATGAATACGCCTTCCTCATTTTTTAACGATTGTTTATACATGGCCATAGCCACGGTTGTTGCGGGGATACTGCGATATTTTTTCAATCCACCGATTAGCAATGGGTTTATCAGCTTCATCGCAGCTACGAATACCTTTTCGGCAAAGCGATGTTCCCGGCGGTCGCCTGTAAGTAACGATGGGCGATAAATGTGTAATGATTTTAATCCAATATTACTAATATCATCCTCGGTTTCCCCCTTCATTTTGATGTAGAAATTAGAAGACGAAGCGTCGGCGCCCAGTGCGGAAACTAAATGATATTGGCGAACGCCATTTAAAGCGGCAATTTTGGCCAGTTCAACAGGATAATCATGGTCTATCCGTCTATATAAATTAAGATCAGGCGTCTTTTTTCGTGTCGAACCGAGGCAGCAAAAAATGGCCGCTCCGGTTATTAAATCCGAATAATCATTTACCTTATCAAAGTTTACAATTGCCTGTGTTAATTTAGAATGCCGCAGTGCAAGTTCCTTTCGTACCAGGATCAACACCTCATCATACCCAGGTTGATCCAAAAGGATATTCAGCAAACTACTGCCAATTAGTCCGCTTGCGCCCGCTACGATTGCCTTATTGCCCACAGTA
>Ga0163162_10002737_pt1 | contig 16735 bp, 17 predicted proteins | sample S55metaG_FD_115310 | JGI IMG/M metagenome (GOLD analysis project Ga0163162, IMG submission 115310) | Switchgrass rhizosphere microbial communities from Kellogg Biological Station, Michigan, USA - S5-5 metaG | ecosystem: Host-associated > Plants > Roots > Rhizosphere > Soil | place: USA...
TGCTTTGTACTTGGTGCTTTGTACTTGGTGCTTTGTACTTGGTGCTTTGTACTTGGTGCTTTGTTGTTGTAGAGGTCGCTTGTTCTCGGTACGTCTCGTTCGCTATCGATCGCTACCACAACGCACAAAGTACAAAACACAAAGTACAAAGTACAAAGCACCAAGTACAAAGTACAAAGCACCGAGTACAAAGCCCAAAGATCTAACTCATCTGTAAAGCCTTCCCAACAGATGGATCGCGACGCACGCGCCAGATTTTGGAATCCAGATAATAGTGAATGAAGGCATAGCCCCACAGAAACGAAATGCCCAGCTGAAGCAGTAGCGATTGCTGGGTAGAGTCGCCCTGTTGCAAATTGAGATAGCCTAAGATCTGGCGCGGACCTTGATAAATAATTCCGAAGATAATCCCAAAACCAATGTAATAAGCGAGGCGGCGGCTAATAGTTTCAGCCGCACCAAATTTGTTTCGCACTTCAGGTGCAGGACCTCTGTACTTTTGATTGTGAAACCAGATCAGACGGTGATATTGAAGGTTATGGTAGATGGTTAAAATTGCGACAATCGCTATTGGTTTGTGCGGCATCGGGGTCAGCAAGACGATCCAGTGCATCGGAATTGCCGCCGCAAGCAAAAGATATTTTGGAAGGTCCAACGGTTCACCCGTCAGAAAACGCTGAAGTTGTCGAGCAATCCAAACGATCAGCAACACCATCGTGGCAGCGAACAGAAGCCTGGCGAGATCATTAACGCCACCTCGCAAGGCGGCCGGTACTCGCGCCATAGCCTCAGGATCGCGTGCGATGAATTCTACGAACGGATAGTTGAAAGCAGAAAGTAGAAGCAGGCGATCAAGAAAATTATCAATGGTCGCGAGATCGCCGTTCTTTTTCTTATATAGCACCATGAACCCGTAGTGTTGTTTCACTAAATGATAGTAGGCCCACAGCGCGGCAACGAAGAAGAAAACGAAGCCCGCACCTGACAGAACCAACAGCGGTCCAATTAGAAAGAAGAGCAACGAGCCCCAGAGTAGGCGGGGTCTGTTTTGTCGTTCGGTGCGATCGAAATAGGTTCGTGAGAATGTACCAAAGACGTGAGGTGCATCAATCAGAATGGCCCACACCGCAGCCATCACGACCAGCGGCAAGATTCCTGAAATATAGAGCAGCAATAAGATATAGCTCGAAGCTACCGAGCCGATAAACCAGAGCAGATCGTCGCGGGCGCTAATAATCCACCGTATCGATAAAGCGCTCGATATTGGTTTAGCTGTAGCTTGAACACTAGCTGCCATGACTGTTTGTATTCAGTGGGATGGCATTCTATCATCGACGGGTTGGAGCGTAGTAGGAGGGTTTGCACTTTGTGTTTCTTTAGTAATAGGCCCTATATATCCTATAGGCCCTATCCTTCTACCGATGGCCATTAACGACCACTAAATGACCACTAAAGCGAGAAAACATCTCTTTCAATCGCACCCGTGGCATGGCGTGACGCCAGGACTAAAAGCCCCAGAGCTGGTCAACGCCTATATTGAAATCGTTCCTACTGATGCGGTTAAGTACGAGTTGGACAAACCGTCGGGTCACTTACGAGTCGATCGGCCACAACGCTTCTCTTCTATGTGTCCGACGCTTTATGGCTTCATACCCCAGACCTACTGCGGTGTCGAAGTGGCAGAGCTTTGCGCGCAACGCACCGGTCGCCAGGGAATCGAGGGCGACAAAGATCCTATGGATGTTTGCGTCTTATCTGAGAAGACTTTTGCTCAGGGCAACTTCTTCCTCAATGCACGTCCCATTGGTGGTTTGAGAATGATTGATGGACAACAAGCTGACGACAAAATCATTGCCATTCTTGAAGCCGATCTTGCTTATGGGGCCCTTGGCGATATCAGCGACGTGCCTGCGGGATTGGTCGATCGTTTGAAGCACTACTTTTTGAGCTACAAACAACTGCCTAACGAGGAGAAGAAGAAGGTCGAGATTGTTGGGGTGTACGACCGGGCGGAGGCTTTGGATGTGATTGCCAGAAGTTTAAGAGATTATCAAAGGGAGTTTATTGTCGAAGAATAGGTCCTGTATGTCCTATAGACTCTATCCCTCCCTCAATAGCCTCTATCCCCTAATCTTTTCCTCAATTCCACACCGGGGACAGGTCAAACCATGATGCTCTTCATCAATCCACTTCGCCAGAGCAAGGTTTGGTAGCTTTCTCTGTTCGCGATCATGAGGATGATAATGCTTACGTTCGCTGTTTTCGGCGCTGCAGTGTTTACACAGCCACCCGTAGCCCAGATTAAAGAAGTGCGTGGTTTGGTGCATTTGAGGATAGACCCTCTCGGACGATCGACCGGATCATCCGAGAGGCTTGCCTTTCTCAACTGCAGGCATCAAACCCGCTAGTGATGGAGATTGGAAAACGCCTTAACGACGTGAATCAGGCGAATCCATCAACCGTACTGGAACGGTAATTTGCCTGCCGTTGCGCCATATTTGAACCTGAACAACTTCCCCAATTTGATGTTTATCGAGAACGCGGAAAAGTGCGTCTGAATTTTCTACTTTATCGTTGTCGATTCCGACGATGATGTCTCCCAACTCTACATCACCCATTTCCGTCTGTTGCAGCCCGCGCAGACCCGCTGCCGCCGCGCCGCTCCCACGTGCTACCTGACGAATGATTACACCTTCCTTAATCGGTAAGTCGACCTGACTGCGAACCGATTCAAGGTCAAGAGTACCTATGCCTAGTTTTGGCCGGCGTACTTTTCCGGTTTCAATTAACTGTGGAACGACACGCTTAGCGATACTAACTGGCACTGCAAACCCGACTCCGGCGGAACTGCCAGACGGTGAAAGTATCTGAGAGTTAATACCGATCATACGACCTCTGGAATCGAGTAGTGGACCTCCAGAGTTTCCTGGGTTAATAGACGCATCGGTTTGAATCGCGCCTTCTATCAGGCGATTGTTCCGAGCCCGAATTGGTCTTTGTAGACCACTAATAACTCCTGTGGTCAACGTCCGATCAAGACCAAATGGATTTCCGATTGCGAGTACCTTTTGCCCCACAACTAATCGGTCTGAATCTCCAAGCGGAATAACAGTCAACGCACCAGCTGGTTTTTCGACAAGCTTGATGACCGCTAGATCTGTATCCGGATCGCCACCGACTACCGTTGCCGCATAATCTTTCCCACCGAGACTAACTGATAACTTCTGGGCGCCTTCTATCACGTGGAAGTTAGTCAGAATATTACCCTGTTGGTCCAGGATTGAGCCAGAGCCCGAACCCTCTTGTGGCTCGACATAACCGAAGAAATCGCGGCTATACGAGGTTGAGTGGATGAACACCACACCGGGACTCAACACGCGATAGACTTCGATATTGTTTTGTTCGTCGGTAACCGTGGCAGGATCAGTAATACCTGCCGGCGGAGCCTCAGAGAGTGCTGCACGAGAAGGTTCCAATCGATTATATAAGTGATCAACGACTGCTACTGTGCCGGCCGCGACTAAAGCTGAAATAAAAGCGATTAAGATAATTTGACGTGCGGAAAGTTTATACATACTTGCCTTTCTAACTCGTAATTCATTGCTTCGGATTTAGCCGAAACAGTCTTAAGATGCCTTAATTGGCACTCATCGTTGTGCTGAGAAGGATCTAGGCTGAAATTGCGGATTCAAGAGACAAATGTAGAACCAGAGCGCCCTTTCCGGCAAGGAAAGAAGCCCTGGTTTCGGTCCGATTCGCCCGCTTATTTCGTAGCACCCCGGAGAGCTCATGCGGTCATCCGGCGGACTTCAGAATTCTAAGTAAGAAGTCCCAAGCTACCCGGCAAACCCGCCATTGAGAACTCTCGCGAAGATGAAACGCAGTTCCGGAAAGATAGTTTCTTTTTTTAGGCGAACAAGTATGAGAGAACTTGTGGAAGCCGCTCGACGAGTACCAGTACATTCATCGGACCCTGCCACCCGAGAGCAGAAAACCCGATTGCGGCATGAATAACCATCAGGAAGAAATAGACGACTAGCACTACCGACATACCCTTTCTCGCGAGAGGGATATGGGCGCAGCGATAAAGCGTGTATGCCGCGAACGCGCCAATTGCTAATTTAAAGACGAGAAAGGAAGATTCGCTGTGATTGATGATTCGGGCCATCAGGCTATTGCCTTCAGTAGCCACATTCGTGCGAATCCAGAGAAGCGTCAATTGAGCGTCGAGCCAGTTAAGCGTGAACAGCAGCAGGCTTTTGGACATTGAACCCACGGGCGACTCCAGCACCAACATTGTTAAACTGCTGTCCTTAATACGTCAGAACCCCCGGGCTTCTCAGCGCGGGGGTTCGTAACGTACACGGGAGGAACGAGACTCGTTCTTTAGTACCTAAAAGAAAGGATGAATTGCCTTAAGCTTCCGAAAACTCTGTTCGGGCTTGGTGTACTCATCGCAACTACCCTTGATGTATGAGCCAAATTATAGAGAGGTCGCTGAAATAGGCAAGTTCATTGATACTCTTTGAGGTTAAAGGCCTAAACTCTTATGTACTCGATCAAGGAATCAGTTTCTCAAGCAGCTTCGATGTTACAAAAAGCGGGTGTGCCTGAACACCGTCGAGAAGCTGCTTCTCTTTTGGCCCACAAACTATCGAAGGATCGAACTTTCTTATTTACGCATGGAGATGAGCGGCTCAGTGATGAGGCGTTTGCTCAATACATCGCCATGGTCCAACGTCGTGCCGCCGGCGAACCTTTGCAATACATAACCGGAGTTCAGGATTTCTATGGTCGGCAATTTCACGTTTCACCTGACGTGCTGATTCCTCGCCCCGAAACGGAGCTCCTGGTTGAGGCTGCATTGAGATTCATTGGTCCAATCCAGTCTCCTTTAGTTTGCGACGTCGGGACCGGCTCCGGGTGTATTGCGATTTCTATTCTTTGTGAAATGCCGGAAGCGCATGCAATCGCAATCGACATTTCGCCCGGCGCAATCAACATGGCGCGACAAAATGCTGAAACTCTCGGAGTGAAAGAGCGAATCGAGTTTATCCAATCGGATGGTTTTAATGGACTCGAGTCGCCCCTGGAGTCCTTCGACTTAATAGTCTCGAATCCTCCTTACGTTTCCGCGGATATGGTGTCGGGCCTACAAAGAGAAGTCAGAGATCATGAACCCCTGGTTGCTTTAAGCCCTGGAGGCGACGGACTCGGAGTGATTCGACGTATTCTGAAAGATGGCCTTGGTTTCCTTAAGTCCGGCGGATATTTGCTACTTGAAATAGGCTTCGACCAGGGGGAAAAGGTCACTCAGCTAATCGAGAATCCCTGGCATCTGCTTGAAATCCTTCCTGATTTGCAAGGCATTCCGCGAATAGTGATCCTGAGAAAATCGTAGGCCCTCGAGTTCACTTCAGCGGCAAATTCAATTTGTTGTCACAACCAACAAGCGAGTGGTGTTCTAGCATCAGAGCCGCGAATTAATTAAAAACTCCAAACGACTTTAGGAGATCGAAGCCATGAATAGCTTTGCCAGGAGAACTGTGTTCGTCGCCGGACTTATCGTCCTTGCGGCAGTTAGTGCGTTAGGCCAAAACAGCAAGGCCGGCTCGTTGAGCTGTCGTGAAAATAATTGGTTTCCCGACAGACTTATCGGGAATTGTGAAGTACGTGAACAAACTTTAGCTCCAAATGGAGGACCCATCGTCATCGATGGACGTCAAAACGGGGGCATCTCGGTCAAGGGTTGGAACCAGAGTCAGATTCTGATTCGAGCGCGTGTACAAGCTGCTGCACCGTCAGCAAGTGAGGCTGAAGCTCTGGCGAAGCAGATTCAAATTGAAACGGCAGGCGCGAAGATTTATGCAAGTGGACCGGATAACCGGCGCGACTACCACTGGGATGTCAGTTACGAAGTCTTCGTTCCCAGACATTCGGACCTATCACTCGAAGCACACAATGGTGGTATCGCGATCGCTGACGTATCCGGTCGAATTGATTTTCGAGTTACCAATGGGGGCGTGGTTTTAAAAAGGGTTGGCGGAAATGTTAAGGGTGGAGCAACCAACGGTGGATTGGTCGTCGAGCTGAGCGGAGATCATTGGGAAGGTGATTCGCTCGACGTTACTACGACCAATGGTGGGATCGTGATGTCGATACCAGAGAACTACTCAGCTCACTTGGAAACCGGAACAGTCAACGGAAATCTTAGCGTCGATTTTCCTGTTACGGTGCAAGGTCGAATCAGTAAGGAACTCGCGGTAAACCTCGGTTCGGGAGGCGCGACAGTTCGAGCGATGACCACCAACGGTGGCGTAAAGATCAGAAAGACATCAAACGAGTAGCACCAAGAGAGAGCGGTGTACTATCGATGAAGCGCGGTGGACCATCTGCCGCGCTTCATGATTTTGAGGGGACTCAGTCGTTAGTGGTGTCCTAATCTGAACTCTCTCTGTGCTGCCCTCTGAGATCTAGGTCTCCGTGGTGATGGTTTTCTATTACTTGCTACAGTGCCGCGAGCGAAGCGACCGGATGCCACACTCAACAATGCGATCGTGAGAATCACAGCGGAAAATTGAGTGTGGCATCCGGTCGCTTCGCTCGCGGTACTGTACTGGTTGCTCGCGGCTTGGCTAAATTTGAAGTTTTTGGTCGCCATAACCTCATTCCAGCAACTCCTTTAACTCTCACAGCACTCGCCGATGCCAGGTGCCGGCCTTTTTTCTTTTCTTCAGTTCCTTTTCATGTCGTACTCTGTCTGTCGAGATCCGTTTCAGTCTTCGCCACTGCGATCACCCGGGATTGAAACGTTTGTGAGCTTAGCGGTCTATACGTAAGGTCGGCTAGCCACCATCGCTTTATCCTTTGACTGTTTTCCTTTAATCTGTCGCCATCGTGGATAAATTTAGAATCATCGGCGGCCGTTCATTAAACGGTCGCGTTTCTATTAGCGGTGCCAAGAACTCCGCCCTTCCCTGTATGGCTGCCGCGCTGCTAACACCTGAAACTGTCACGCTTCACAATATTCCGTATGTTCGCGACATCATTACGCAACGACGCCTCCTCGAGGATATTGGCGCCACTGTTCTGACTCCCGAACTAAGAACTCACAAGATTACTGCATCACACGTTGAACTCTTCGAAGCTCCATATGAACTCGTGAAGACGATGCGCGCATCGGTGCTGGCTCTTGGACCGCTGCTCGCACGTTTTGGAAAGGCTAAAGTTTCGCTGCCAGGCGGATGTGCCATTGGAACACGACCTATCGATTTGCATCTCACCGGTTTTGAACAGTTTGGCGCCGAAGTCAAACTTGAAGCTGGAAACGTTGTGGCCAGGGCTCCAAAGGATGGAAGGCTCAGAGCAGCCGATATTCAATTTGGAAAGGTAACGGTTACCGGTACTGAGAACTTGATGATGGCTGCAACGCTCGCTCGTGGCGTCTCAACGCTGCGCAATGCGGCACGCGAACCCGAGATTGTGGATCTCGCCGACCTCCTCAATAAGATGGGCGCTCGCGTCAACGGCGCCGGTACCGATACGATCGAAATCGATGGGGTCGAAAGTCTTGGTAGTGCGGAACACACCATCATTCCCGATCGCATTGAAACGGGAACTTTTATCGTGGCGGCGGCGATTACGAGAGGCAAACTCGAGATTAAAGATTGTCGTCCCGATCACCTTGGCAGCGTGATCGAGAAACTGAGGAACGTGGGAGTCAACATCAAGGAAGTCAATCCTACTACTCTGCTGGTCACCGGTGATGGAGAGTTACGAGCAGGAGATGTCATGACTGCGCCATATCCGGAATTTCCAACAGACATGCAGGCACAGTACATGGTGTTGATGACTCAATCTGGCGGTCGATCAGAAATTGTAGAAACGGTTTTTGAAAATCGGTTCATGCATGCTTCGGAGTTACAACGCATGGGCGCTCACATTCAAATTGATGGAAGCAGTGCCGTCGTTGATGGCCCAACACAGCTGACCGGAGCGCGCGTCATCGCATCCGATCTTCGCGCATCTGCTTCACTGGTCCTCGCGGGACTCGTTGCGTCAGACGAGACCATAATCGACCGCGTTTATCACATAGACCGCGGCTACGAAAAGATAGAAGCTAAGCTGAGAGCAGTGGGTGCAGAAATATCGCGCATTAGAGCTTCAGTTACAGCGAATTTGATTTCAGAGTCACCGTCGATTCCTGAGCCGGTCTAAGGTTTTCACGTCAGTTTAATCCGAGGGGTTGGAAAAATGGCAGAAGCGAATTGCTTGTTTTGTAGAATTATTGAAGGCGAGATTCCGGGCGAACTTTTGCACCAGGACGAACGCTGTATTGTGCTTCGCGATCTCAATCCCCAGGCGCCCACTCATATCCTGGTGTTGCCGCGCGAACATATTGAGTCGCTAGACGATGCTTCCCAACGTGACGAATCGTTGTTGGGCCACCTCCTCAGGGTTGGAGCGCGAATGGCTAACGATTTGGGTCATACCGAGTCAGGCTATCGAACCGTAATCAATACCGGCGCAGGCGCTGGTCAGTCAGTATTCCATCTCCATCTCCACGTCATGGCGGGTCGCACATTTAGCTGGCCACCAGGTTAACCACTGCGAAGAGGCAATGAGGACGAGTAGAGAACTACTAAGGTGCTTGTTCCTGGTTGCGTCAGTACTTGCCTGCGCGACTCCCGCGCTTACGCAGGCCCTGAGTCCGGGGAAAGTTAACGAGCAGGTCGTAACTCAAACAGACCCGGAGCAGTCGTATGCTGCATTTCTTCCACCAGATTACGATTCTCAACGATCATGGCCCACAGTTTTTTGTCTGGATCCACGTGCCCGTGGCGCCACCGCCATCTCACGCTTTGTACCGGCGGCGCAAAAATACGGCTTCGTTGTTCTTTGCTCGAATAACTCACGAAATGGACTTGATGGCCCAACCATAACAAAGATTTTTACTACGTTTTGGGAAGATGCTCACCGCCGCATTAACATTGATCAAAAGCGAACCTATGTTGCCGGCTTTTCAGGTGGAGCTCGACTGGCAGCTTCATTTGCGGCTCGTTGCCGAGGTTGTCTGGCCGGAGTGATCGCTACTGGCGCCGGTTTTCCACCCGAACCTCAACCTGATCAAAATATTGCGTTCGCCTATTTTGCGGCCGCCGGTGTTGATGATTTCAACGCCGCCGAACTCTGGGAACTCGAAAAGAAGTTTCGCAGCTTGAAAGCGCCATTCCATTTTGAGTCGTTCGCTGGGGGCCATGAATGGGCTCCGGAAGCAACCATCGAAAGAGCGTTACTCTGGCTAAATCTTCAAGCAATGAAGACTGGTTCATTGGCGACTGATGACAAGTTTATCGAATCGCAGTTCGTTTCAAGGACGAACGGTGTCGACCAGCTAATGGCTCAGAAAAATTACAGCGAAGCTCAAAGAGAGCTATTGTCGATCATTCGCGATTTCAAGGGCCTCAAAGACTCGAACGCAACGCAGGCGAAGTCTGATGAACTGGCGAAATCGAATGAGTTGAAAAAGGATGAAAGGATTCACGAGGCAGCATTCAAGCAACAACTCAACGAAGCTGGTGAGATCTACTCGCTTTGGATGAAAGCTCCCAATCCGGATGAAGTGCGCTCGCCGAGATACGACGCTTCGTCAAGAATTGCGGACTTTCGAAAGCGGCGAGATGAAGCGGCAGATTCTCCAGAGAGAAGATTGGCAAGGCGTGTTCTATCGCAGCTCCTGATTCAATCGATCGAAAGCGCGCAGGCCGCCCTCAGAAGCAACAAGGCCGAAGTGGCGGTCATCAATCTTCAGTTGGCTAAGGAGATCGATACTAAGAATCCAAATCTGGTTTTTGAGTTAGCACGCGCGTTTGCGATTAAGCGCGATAAGGGCTCGACTCTGGATACGCTTGAAGAGGCGATTTCGCTCGGTTTTAAAGATTCCGTGAGGTTGCGATCCGACGAGGCTTTTAGTTTTGTATCAACCGACGCTCGCTTCCGGAAATTATCAGAACAACTCAACCCATAATTGTAGGGGCGGCACTCCGTGGCCGCCCCTGTTCCGTTCGCGCTTAGATGTTAACTAATAAGTCAGAACTTGTCCGGAACGCCTCGACCACCCCGTCGGATAGCTAATCAATTAAGAGGGGCGCCCACGGAGTGACGCCCCTACATCTTTGGGGCGACCGCACGGACTGCGGCGGAGACGCCGGCCTCGTACTTTTTGAAATTCTTGTTAAAGCGTTGTGCGAGGTCCGTTGCCTGCCGGTCATAAGCCTCTTTGTCAGCCCAGGTGTTCCGAGGCTGCAGCACCTCCGCTGGAACTCCAGGACATGACACGGGAACATTCACGCCAAAGATGGGATCCGGACGAGTTTCCACCGAAGCGAGCTCTCCACTCAAGATCGCCCGAATCATCGCTCGAGTGTGAGCAATCTTCATTCTTTGGCCGACACCATATGGACCACCACTCCACCCGGTATTCACAAGCCAGCAAGCAGCATTGTGTTGGGCCATTTTCTGGCCCAACAAATCTGCGTAAACTCCCGGATGTAGGACCATGAAAGGAGCGCCGAAACAGGTCGAAAATGTTGCTTCTGGTTCTTTGATACCACGTTCTGTCCCAGCAACTTTTGCCGTGTATCCGGATAAGAAGTGATACATCGCTTGTTCAGGACTTAAACGCGCAACCGGTGGCAGCACCCCGAACGCATCAGCAGTGAGCATGATGATATTGCGTGGATTCCCGGCATGACCTTCCGGAACAATGTTGCTGATGCTGGTTAGCGGATACGAAGCACGTGTGTTTTCAGTCTTTGCCGGATCATCCAGATCAATAATTCTGGTTTCCGCATCGTAGACCACATTCTCCAGAATGGTGCCGAACATTCTGGTTGTCTTGTAGATATCCGGCTCGGCTTCAGCTGAGAGTTTTATAACCTTGGCGTAACACCCGCCTTCAAAATTGAAGACTCCACTATCGGACCAGCCGTGCTCGTCATCTCCGATTAATCTACGTTCAGGATCAGCCGAGAGAGTGGTCTTTCCAGTTCCTGAGAGCCCAAAGAAGATCGCAACATCGCCAGCGGCACCGACATTCGCTGAACAATGCATGCTCATAACTCCCTGCTGTGGAAGCAGGTAGTTCATGACTGTAAAAGCGCTCTTTTTTGTTTCGCCGGCATATGAGGTTCCACCGATCAATACAAGTTTCTGGCTGAAGTCCATGAGAATAAACGTGGGCGATCTGGTTCCATCACGTTCAGGATCTGCCATGAAGCTCGGAAAATTTATTATCGTGAACTTTGGCTGATGAGGCTCCGCTTCCGCGCTACTGATAAACATAGTGCGAGCAAAAAGTGAGTGCCAGGCCAGTTCATTTATGACACGAATGGGCAACCGGTATTTTTGATCTGCCCCGACAAACGTGTCCTGAACGAAAAGATCTCGTCCCGTGGCGTGGGCCATCATCCGATCTCGAAGTGCGTTAAACTTTTCTTGAGGAAATTCCTTGTTGACGTCGCCCCAGAACACCTTATCGGCACTATTAGGCTCGCGAATAATCGCTTTGTCCTTGGCAGCCCTCCCGGTGAATTCCCCGGTATCGACGATTAAGGCGCCATGATCCGAGAGCACTCCTTCGTTGCGTCTCGCAATCTCTTCGTATAGTTCCGCAGCGTTAAGGTTCCAGTACACACGACTGGGGTTTCTGATGCCGTAGTTATCCAATTCGTAATTTGTGTTTTTGCGACCCAGGTTTTCAGTTACTCTTTCGGACGCGATCGAAGCCATAAAGATTCTCCAGCGGGGTAATTTCGTGTATTCGAGTCGGCTGTGCTCAAGCGCCTTGCGAACTGTCTTTGCGATGTTGAGCGAGCTGACGTAGCGCATCTGCGAAATCACGTGCGGCTCGCTCAATTCTGTCAGCACTGGCGCTCAGAGAGTCGTCGTCGACAGGTGAGCGCACTGCTACTATTGCCAAAGCCGACTCCACCTGTTCGATAAGCCGGTTTGCTTCATTTTCGGTTTCTTGCTCGGCGCGGGTCTTTTGGAAAGCTTTTGCCTGCTGGTTCATGCTTGAATTCATTTGATGTAAAAATAAGTAATGATTACTGCCGTTGACGTTTATCAAAGCAGTAAGTCTTACATTTTGAATCGATTCAGGCAAGTCCACCCTTTGGAGTGCGCCTGACTGGCGGCGCTTTGTAGATTTCGGCAAAAACTCGGCTCGTTGAAAAGCGCCGCTGGGCCGGGCGCGCTTCAAAGTCCTTTCCTTTATGTTTGAGTCAAAAATCGAAAAACCCTCAGAAAAAAAATTTTCGGCGGCCGAGTGGAAGGTCGTCAGCAAGCTGAATACGCCCGCAAAGGTTCAGCGGTTTTTCACCCGCCTGCCTTATAACTGGGAGCGGTCGGGAGCCACGATGCGCTCGTTCAGAGAAATGCTGCGCTCTGGTGAGGCGCATTGTCTTGAAGCGGCCGTAAGTGCAGCTGTAATCCTGGAACAACATGGATATCCGCCGCTCCTATTGGACCTCGAGTCACAGGACTTATTGGACCATGTTCTATTCGTTTTTAGGCACCAGGGGCTATGGGGTTCGGTGGCGCGCTCGCGTGACTTTGGACTACATGGGCGCCGACCCGTGTTCCGGTCCATCAGAGATTTGGTCTGGAGCTATTTTGACCCTTATGTTGATCTAACAGGACGGCTCAAAGGCTACGGCGTGACGAATTTATACGAGTTGGGAAATTATGATTGGCGGTTTTCAACTCGAAAAATGACCAAGATCGAAGACCATCTCCGAGCGATTACACACAAAAAACTACGGTCATCAGATCTGAGATACGCCGCTCTATTGACGCGTTATCAGGACTATAAGAAGCGATATCCGACCCGCTCCCCCAGGTATTATCGCGGCCGCGATAAATGGATGATGTAATTTGTCCTTAGGTATTGGTCCTAAAGGTCAGATAGGTCCTATAAGCCCAATTTGTCTCTTCTCGCGAGCATCAGCGAGCATGTGAACTACAACAGCGAGAATAATAATTCCCCCGCCAAGTAACGCCCACTGCGACGGTCTCTCACCCAGCACTAGAAACACCCAAACTGGATTTAACACCGGTTCGATATATCCCATAATTCCTGCGTCGAGAGATCTCACTCCTCGAGCCATCGCAACGGTGAAGAGGGTATAGGCGACTCCAATCTGGACCACTCCGAGATATATCACACTCAACAGGTCGTGCGAAGTGATGCCGTGTACTGCTGCAAGTCCCCATGGAGCAGTCAGCAGGACAGCTAATAAGTTTCCATAAATAACTGAAGAGGCTCGGTTTACATCTCTTGCGCGCGGATGTCTCAACAGCAGAAAGTAAAGGGCAAAGCAAAATCCGGAAGCGAGCGCAAGGATGTTTCCAGTCACATCTTGCGGGCGTAACTGGCCCACAAAAAACAAAGCCATGCCGCCAATACAGATCAATACCGTGGTGAGATCTCGAAAGCGAAACTTCTCTTTGTAAAAGAGTGGCTCAAAGATCAATAGATAAACTGGTGCAGTGTATTGAAGAAAGATTGCATTTGCAGCTGTCGTCTCTTTCGTGGCCAGCACAAAGAGGATTAAGAGCACCGCGTAAAGCACGGCTCCAGCGGCGCTAACCAAATTGATCCCGAACCCCTCGCGTCTCGTGAAAAGGGCAACTGTGAAGAAGGCGAAAAAGGATCTGAAAAACGAGAGCTCAAGACCAGAGAGTTTGGTCCATTTGATGAAAAGGCCTCCCGTGCTCCACAGCAGGGCAGCAGCCACAACGTAAAGTAGCGGGGAGAGCTTAGTGGATTGGGTCAAAGCTGATTTTGCGGAGACTGATCATTTTTCATCGATCATTTTCCACTTCTCATTTTTCATTTGCTGAAGGTTTCAGTCGCCAAGCATCAGTGTAAATGAATAAGTTGAATGATCAATAGTTGTTTCGGTGTGCTCATGCCGACATTACAGTACCGCGATCGCAGCGACCGGATGGTACACTCCACGAACCAATCATCAGGATTAGACCATAAAGTTGAGTGTGCCATCCGGTCGCTGCGCTCGCGGTACTGTACTCATCGGGACAAAGATTTGAGTTTCTGTGGCAAGCCGTTTCGGTGAAACGATCCCTCTTAAAAATCGGCGGCGGAAGTGCCGTCGCTTGTCTCGCTTGTAACTGGAGCCTCCATGTTGTTCACTTGCGAACGGAGGTACTTACCGAAGACACCATTCCAGGGCGGAATGACAATAGAAACAGCACCATGCGCCTGAGCCTGACAAGCGAGCCGAATTAACGGCTTTGGTTCCGGTGAATCGATGTAGCCGAATTCTTTGATCTTTTTACCCTCACGTGCGGCCACATCCGACAACTTTTCGGCTCCTCCTAGTATTCCAACCCAGCAAGTGCCGCATGACGCTGAGCGGCATTCAACGGGGATTGGGCCTTCCGAGCGGCGTGGATCAAGCTCTCGCCAATTTCTTGAATCATCACCGGCAGCTCCCCAGGCGAGATCCTGGATGTTGTTCATACGATAGTGAGCGCGGTTGTCGTTTTCATCGTAAGTGACGGTCCATTTTTTATCTATTGTTTTGAGAAACCCAAGCAAGCCCTGACCGTCATCCTTTGCACGCTCACTTAATACCTGACCCGGAGATTTCCGCGCATGCTTCTTATCGAGCAACATCGTGCCTGGACCATCGAAAGCTGAGGCGCCTACCTGCTGAACAGTCATGAATGAAACCGCAGTGATGCCGGCGAGGAGAGAACTATCTACCTTCAGCTTTTTAGCGACGGCAGTTGCCACTGCAAGTATTTGATCAGACAACCGGGTCGTTGAATCGTTTTTAAATTCCCGTGCATGCTGCTGGACCGCCGCCTTAACTTGCGGCCAGTAACGATGTCCATAGAGAAACGTATGCGAAGAATCGATCTGATTTCGCAAAAGGTAAGTTCCCTGCAACAGTAATACTCGAGCGAGCTGCTCTGGATCGTCAGCGTGGTTAAGAGCTTGAAACAATCCGAGCGGATAAAAGGCGAACCAGATCTGCGTGGCATTCCGATCCACCTCATGAACGGACCGAAGCAGGATTGTTAAGGTTGCCGCCCACGCCTCCTCATCATGTTCATTCAAAAAGTTCTCAAACGAGGTCAAATCATTAGTCATAGTAAAAACAGTCGTCCTTCAAATTACAGTCAATATTTTGTCTATTTAACGAACTTGTAATTAAACCATATCGACGGGTGAACGTCTCACCGCCCCGGGTCACAGTTTTGTTTTGATTTGTTCGCCTAAGCGACTTATTCAGGCCGCAAACATTGACAATAACCAAGCCGCCGGAGTAAAAGTCAATTCTAACCTTCCCCAAGGCGATCTTCCCGAACGTTCAAAAACTCAGGAGGTCTTTTTGATATGGATGCGAATCGACCAGAAGTAGCGAAAGAAGGACGTACTTTCGATAGTGCCTATAGCTTCTCGTTCAGCATTGCCCTTGGCTTACTTCTATTCTTAGCGGGCCTGGTCATCAGCCTTACTCTCGGTCAAAGCGCTACCATCGGCCTGATTTTTGGTATTCCTTTACTTATTGCGGGTCTGGTGCTTCCTCTTTTTATGATGCGCAATCTTTTCCAGCGCAATGAGATCACCGGGGACTGCCCATTTTGCGGAGCACCCATCAACACTACGGATGCAACTATCCGTCTTAACTGCCCGTCCTGTAAAAACTTGATTGAGGTGCGAGACTCAACTTTGCACCGCGGCGAGTAAGTTTAGAGACCGACCGGCAACCAGCCACGCGTCCAATAATCGGCGAACGTCAGGGCGAACATTATCGCCATCCAAAACAACGCAGCAGCCACGATAACCCAAATCAATCGTGAGCTGTAACGCACGTGCATAAAGTAAAGCACGACGAAAGTAGCCTTTGTGGTTGCGATCGCGAGCGCAATAGGTGTGTTGAGGGCAATTGTTGACTTGCCGATATGGTAAGTGAAATCGTGGAATGCGGCCCACACAGTAAGCATGGTACCAAACAGCAGCACCAAAAAGATGGTCAAATAAACCCTTATTGAAACTATGTGTTCGCTCATCGCTAACTCAAACTAGCTCACCCTACTCAAAATGTCTGCCAAGCAAATACAGCAGCGGGAATAAGAAAATCCAAACGATATCGACGAAGTGCCAGTAGAGGCCGATAATCTCAACCGGACTGTGATACTCAGGATCAAAGCGTCCTTTCAAAGAGTAGATCAACAGGAATGTCAGCAATCCGGCGCCGATAATCATATGCAGCGCGTGCATACCCGTCATCGCAAAGTAAATCCAGTAGAAGAGCTCTACCTGACGAATCGTCGCTCCCGGCAGCAGCTCAATCGCATGCGGATTTGGCGGGTCACCCTCGTGATGGATGTGTGGACCAAACGGATGACTGGGAATCAGGGAGCCCGGAATCAGAGCACTTTCGTACTTATCGTAATACTCGAACGCTTTTACACCCAGGAATGTCAGTCCCAGAATCAGAGTAAGGACCAGACAAAGGATCTGTGGCTGTCGTTTTCCAACCTGAGTGAAGTAAACAGCCAACGCCATCGTCAAACTACTCAAAATCAGAACACCTGTGTTTAGCGCCCCCAACTTGATGTCGAGGTGATTGCTGGCCGAAGCGAATGCCACTGGATAGGTGGATCGGTAAAGCGTATAAGCCAAAAACATCCCACCAAA
>Ga0163162_10002738_pt1 | contig 16735 bp, 10 predicted proteins | sample S55metaG_FD_115310 | JGI IMG/M metagenome (GOLD analysis project Ga0163162, IMG submission 115310) | Switchgrass rhizosphere microbial communities from Kellogg Biological Station, Michigan, USA - S5-5 metaG | ecosystem: Host-associated > Plants > Roots > Rhizosphere > Soil | place: USA...
ATTTTTGGGCTGCACGCTAGACCTTAAATGTCCGACAAGCTGGTCGCCTCCGCTTCTAATCGACTCCAGTTTCGACCATTTATAGCGCCTCTGGTTGGAGCAATTTTCCCGCTACCGCCCACATTGGTCACGACTTTTGCCTGCACCCAATGCAGAAGTTAACCCACCGTTACCGGTAAAAACTCTTGACGTGGAGCCTGATTGGTATTATAAGTCCGGGTCGATTTAGTGAATTGTTATGACCAATCCACGAGGCGCGCATTTGCAGATTATTCAACCGGTTCGTTCCGCTCAGAACACCGAGCAAGTGGTTGCGCGGGTTTACGAACTTATCAAACGCGACGATCTGCAGCCTGGTGATCGGCTTCCTCCTGAACGTGAACTGGCCAAGCAGTTAGGTATCAGCCGTCCCTCTTTGAGAGCCGGTCTGGGATCTTTGATATCGATGGGCGTGCTGCAGTCGCGACAGGGCGCAGGGACTTTCATTGTTGATGGACCACCGGCACTCGATAGTGAGCCACTCCGTCTGCTTGCTGAGCTTCACGGGTTTAGCTACGACCACATGTTTGAAACACGATCAGTGCTCGAGGTTGGGGCAGCGGGCCTGGCGGCGGAACGCGCGACAGGCGATCAACTCGCAACGATGTCTGAGGAGATCGCGGAGATGTTTGCCGCACTCAAAGATCCACAACAGTTCCTGGTTCACGACATTGCGTTCCACCGAGCGGTAGCAGCAGCATCAGGTAATCCGACTCTTGCGACGTTGGTCGAAATGGTTTCCGCGATTCTTTACGAGCGACGTCGCGACACGATCGAACGAGCACACGACTTCAACGAAGCACTCGAACTGCATCGCCGAATCTATCGGGCAATTCGATCTCGTAATCCTGATGAAGCTCGAGAAGCGATGCGTGATCACATTGTTCGAGCTCAGAAAGCGTTTGCGCTTGAAGAGAAACAACAACAGGCACGACAGCAAAGAATTGAATCTGAATAGTTAGTGTTCTCCGGGGCGAGTCGAGCGCCTCAAGCTGCATCAGCGGCTCAAGCAACTTTCGACACTAAACAGAAAATTCAAGGTAGGAAAGTTCCGATGACGGTTTCGAACAAATTGTCCCAACTGCGGACAATTTGAGTTTACCCAGCGAACGAAATGTTTCTTTAGTCTCCTTGGTGGACAAACAGCCTAAAGCCTTTGCCAAAAATTGAAGGAGGAGTCCCATGTTTAGTTCTAAGCGTCAGCGGCTGGAAACCTTTATTGTGCTGCTTGTGTTATGCGCTTCCTGTGTCTATGTAAGTGCGCAAACAATTACCGGCTCGATCGCAGGTGCGATTTCAGATGCAACGGGTGGCTACATCCCTGGAGCAACTGTCACGGTTACCAGCGATAAGACGGGTCAGGTAAGAACCAGCCCCACCAACGACGAGGGTCGATTCAGTTTTGCCGCTCTCCAACCAGGTGCATACTCGCTCAAAATCGAAAAGCAGGGATTCCAAACTCTTGAACAGAAGGGCGTGATTCTGAGTGCCAATGAAAACCTGTCACTTGGTGTTATCAAACTGCAAACGGGCCAGGTAAGTGAAACCGTTAGCGTTACGACTGAAGGTACGTTGGTGGAAAGAGAGACCAGCGATCTTACAGCTCGACTTACCTCCGATCAGCTTTCGCTAATTTCAACCAAGGGCCGAGATGTTACCTCGTTGCTTCGTCTACTTCCGGGTACATCAAATATTCCTGATGTTGAAGCTGTCGGCAATGGCTTCGGTACCACCCTGCCAAACTTCTCCGGACAACGCTCACGCTCAACAGTTGCAACCGTCGATGGCTTGAACGCCAGTGAACCAAGCGGTAGCAATCTCTTGAGTTTGACGACAAGTCTCGATGCAATCGGTGAAGTCAAAGTGTTGCGCGACAACTACGGCGCGGAGTATGGCAATAACGGCGGTGCAATGATCAATATCGTCACCAAAGGTGGTGGCAAAGATTATGCGGGCACTGCTTATTACTTCATCCGCAATGAAGCTTTAAACGCCGCGAACTTTTTCAACAACAAAGCCGGCTTAAAACGCGCCACATATCGTTTCAACTATTGGGGGTTCAATTTTGGCGGCCCACTTCCGTTACCGCGTTTTGGCGAAGGTGGACCAAGTTTGCTGAAGGGTAAGGCCTTCTTCTTTTTCAATCTGGAGAAGCCGCACACTATCACCCCAACCGATCCAGTTTTCGTGACGGTGCCGACGGCTCTCGAAAGAATCGGTAATTTTTCGCAGTCGAGGAATTCTAGTGGCGCGCTGCCGATCGTATTGGATCCTCAAACTGGTGTTCAATTTCCCGGTAACATCATTCCTAATGGTCGGATCAATCAAAGCACACAGAACCTGCTGAACTACTTCCCGCTGCCGAATTCTCCAATCGCGAGCAATCCGGGACGCTACGTGTTCCAACGCAGCGTTGACGTTCCCAAACACAGTTATTTGATCCGCTTCGATTTGAGACCTTCAAATAACGATAGCGTTTACTACAAAGCACAATGGTGGACTTCTGACAACGAAGGAACCGCAACTTCAGGTTGGCCCAACGGAGCAAACGGTGTCGATCGCTGGGGTATTCGTTCTCACTATCTCTACACCGACGATGGCATGTCCGTTAACTGGGTCCATGTATTCAATTCTGCTGTTGTGAATGAATTCAACGTTGGTTGGCGAACAGACACGGAAGGCTTTATTCCAACTACTGGTTTTGCCGAGGGATTAAGACGCGATGCGTTGCACTACACAGCTCCGCAACTGTTTCCCAGCAACAATAGTATGAACCTTGTTCCGATCGTTACCGGTTGGAGCAGCGTTGCCGGCAACCCGGCAAACATCAACTGGCTTAATCGCTGGGGTGAGGTTGGTGAAGATCACATTCGACCATCACTCTCAGACAATCTTTCTTACACACGTGGCGATCACAGTTTCAAGTTTGGTGCTTACGTCGAACGTCTATTCAATGAAGAGGCGCCAGGTGGAACGTGGTCAGGGCAACTCGATTTTGGTACCAGCACGACAAACGGCTTCACTACCGCAGCAGGTAATACAAACTTTGCTTACGCAAATGCTCTGCTGGGTAACTTCAACACTTACACGGAACAAAGTTCGCGACCGTTCACTAACCTGCAGCTCAATCAAGTTCAATGGTATGCCCAGGATCAGTGGAAAGTTACTCGAACTTTCAGTCTCAACTATGGAATGCGTTTCGGTTACACATCTGGTCAGTTCCAACTCGATGGTCAGGGTTCAAACTTTGATCCGTCGAAGTTTAATGCGAGCGCAGCGCCATTGCTTTACGTCGCCTATTGCAATGGACAACCCAATGGCGTTCCACCTTTTGGAACTGCTTGTGCTGCCAACAATCAATTTGCAATCGATCCGCGCGAGCTAAATAACCCGGGCAGAACGTTGCTCAACAAAAATCTGGTACGCGCAATCATTCCCAACACCGGAGACACGTTGAACGGTCTTGCGCTACCGACAGATCCGTCTACACCACGAGCTTATCGAGAGACACCGACGATCTACTATGAACCGCGCGTTGGTTTTGCGTGGGACGTTTTCGGTAAAGGCAACACGGTAATTCGTGGAATGGGCGGCCTGTATCACATGCCACGTGTCGGTGGCGGCACTGGTGGCGCTAGTAGTTTAGGAAACAATCCACCCCAGCAGCGAACGTTCCAGATTCTCAATGGGAACATCGATAACCTTACAAACCTTACCAGTACTGCGGCGCTGTTCCCGGTCACTATCAGCGCCCTCGAAGCCCATTCAAATATACCCAGCACTGCAAATTTCTCGTTGGGTGTGCAACAGGAGATTGGGTTCAAGTCAGTAGTTGAAGTCAGCTACGTCGGCGCTTTTGCGAGGCATCTTGGTGAAAGACGAAACATCAATGCCGTTCCTGACACCTATCGCTTTGTTGATTGCACCATCACGGCGAAATATGGTGTGCCTTGTCACCAGGAAAATCGGGATCCATTGACCGCCAGTACTGCGAAGAACAACGATTTCCTGCGTCCATATCGTGGTTATGGCGACATCAACCTCGTGATGTATTCAGGCACGTCGAATTACAACGGTCTGCAGGTACAACTCAATCGTCGTTACACCAGGGGCTTTCAGTTTGGGGTGGCATACACCTTCTCCAAATCGTTCGACTATGCCAACGACGACTCGTCGGATGTAGCGCTGCCGCGACCTTACAAGTCATTCAACTACGCTCCATCAGACTTTGATCAAACGCACATATTGACGGTCAACTACATCTACGATATTCCGTCACTAAGTCGGAAGTTCAACAACAATAGCGTCGTAAAAGCGATCTTCGATGACTGGCAGTTGTCTGGAACCAGCTCATATGCGACTGGTCGCGTGAAGAATCTGACGGTGAGTTTCACCAGCGGTACAGCGACAGTCACGGCTGGACAAACTTGTCCGCCGGGATCAGTACTCACCTCAGCAACCGTTTGTACGATGCTTACTGACTTTACCGGCGGTACTGTCAACGCACGTCCAAACATCGTTTGTGATCCGACTAAGGGCGCGAGTGGTTCGGACTCAACCGGTTCAGCCTATGTAATCAACGTTGGTTGCTTTACAAATCCAACTGGGCTCGGACAGATTGGAAATATGCCGCGCAACGCTGTGCGCATTCCCTCCATCCTCAACAACGACATCGCCATGTTTAAGAACTTCAAGATTGGTGAGAGTCGTGGCATCCAGTTGCGTTGGGAAGTCTTCAATGTCTTCAACCGCGCAAACTTTGATGACATCGATGGCTCAATGACGTTCGGCATTGTCCAGGTGAATCCAAATCCGAGTCAGGCTTGTACTGTGGCTGGTAATACTTGTACTGCAGCGATCAGGCAAACGAGATCTTCGTTCGGTACGCCAACAACTGCACGTACGCCACGTGTCATGCAGGGCTCAATCAGAATTAACTTTTAGGAAGCTTTTCGAGTTGGGGTTCTAACAGGAAGACGCGACCCCAACTCGTTAACTCAACTTGATTCGGCGGTGATTGAATGGCTCAGTCACCGCCTTTTAAATAATGTGACTTGGGTGAAGGCGTTTTCTGATCCGCCAAAGGGCGGTGAACTCATGCGATTGTTTTATATGTCACTGATACAGGTGGCGAGGTAGCGGGAATTCGAGAGGCGCGACGTGTCATGGGAAATAATAAAATTTTGATCGCCATAGTTTTGACGCTCATCAGTTCTTGTGCTGTTACTGGCCAGTCATTGTCGCGTGATCAATGGGGCGCGATGCCGGTCACCGTGACTCATCGTGGCGATAATTGGTTGATTTCAGGCAAGGCAAACAGCGTTGTCCTAAATGAGAAGAGTCTTGCGCTCACCATCAGTGCATCGAGCAAGCTCTGGGCAATGATGCCCTCGAAATCGGGTGATACTCTCGTCAAGTTCAATAGTCATAATTATTCGCTCCGGCTCGCCGACGCAAAAAAGATTGCGATAGTTCCCTATGACACTGGTTTCAAAACGGGGGTGAAGGTCACGCTTTCCGATTGGCAGCAAGGTGAATCAGCGATTCCGTTGGATATATTTCTGACGATTTGTCTGGAAGGCAACGCCGAGGAGTTAGTGTTTGATGTGGTTGCGAATGAACGAGGCGCCACGTTGAGGCAGTTGGACTGGCCGGGCCCGCTCGACGCGACCGAGGTTGATTACACGTTGTTGCCAAATGGGCGTGGCACTTTGTTACCTCGGAAGTGGCCCAAAGAGTACTACCCGATCAGGACGATCACGCCTGAAGGGAAAATTGCGGCTACCGATCATAGTCTTTTACAGAGTCACGTCATTGAGTCGTGGTCAATGTCATGGTGGGGTTTCCAAAAAGGTAAGTCGGCGATGATGTTGATTGTCGAAACGCCAGATGACGCGAGTTACCAGTTTTCTCATCCTGCGGGTGGACCAACTGTTATTGGACCACGGTGGCGATCGCAACTCGAGCGCTTTGGTTATTTGCGAAGCGCGCGCATGGCGTTTGTCGCTGACGGAAATTATGTCGATCTGGCAAAGCGTTATCGTCGCTATGTTAAAGAGACTGGTTTGTACGTATCGCTTAAAGAAAAGATTGCGCGTACCCCGACAGTAGGTAACCTGTTTGGCATACCGCAAACACGGGTCAGCATTCTTCGCAATCTAGCTCCGACAAGTGATCGTTACGACACTAAAGACACTGCAAAGAATTACAGCCTGACAACTTTCGATGAACGAGTAAAACAATTGCAGGCTTTGAAGGCCAGGGGAATAGATGAGCTACTCGTATACGTTTCGGGTTGGGCACATCTTGGTTACGATAGACAGCATCCGGATTCTTTGCCTCCACCTGAGCAGGCTGGTGGTTGGGAGGGAATGAAGCGGCTGATCGACGCGTGTCGCGAACTTGGTTACCTTGTAATTTTCCACGACCAGTATCGTGATTATTATCTCGATGCTCCTTCTTACAATGAGCAATTTGCTGTTCACGAGGAGGACACGTCACTTCCGCCACAACAGTTTCCCGGGTCGCGCTTTGGTGATTCAAAGCAGGGACAAATCCCCTTGATGCGACACTGGGATGGTGGACCACAAGCGTACCTCAATGCGCGTTTTCAACTGGGACATCTGCTGAAGAATTATCAACTGTTTTCTGATCACGGTATTTCAACCCAGGGAATTTATATCGATGTGATCGGATATGTGCCGCCTGATCAGGACTTCAATCCGCAGCATCCAACAACGCACTCTGATGCGATGCGTGGTCAGATCGATATGATGAACTGGTCGCGTCATAATCTTGGTATTGTGGCGACAGAGGCTGGCGCCGATTGGGTTATTCCTTATGTTGACGTCATCAATCAATCTGGTGGCGGAAGCAAAGCGATCCTTGTGCCGCTTTATCAACTCGTTTATCACGATGCTGTGATCACTTCGTTTGGTGCGCGCGATCCGAAGACGTTGTTACAGGGAATCCTCTTTGGTGGCCAACCAGAAATGCCTTTTGGTGAGGTGGATGAAAAGACTACGCAGTTGATCAAGGTAATGATGGAGCTGCACAAACGTGTCGGGATGTTGGAGCTGACGAGGCATCAGTTTCTGGATACAAATTACCGGAAAGAGCGAACAACGTTTGCTGACGGGACGACAGTTACGGTTGATTGGGACGCTAACAGTTACAAGATCGAACCTGAGTTGAAGTGAAAGTACGAGCGTGAATAACGTAGCAAAGTTTCCAACCGCGGTGACTACGATCGTTGTAATCATCCTTGTGTCGCATCCGCACGTCGCTGCACAGCGCACGACTCTCGACATCGCTCGTTTTGATCGCATTCGTGTTCTACAAGCCGCTAACCAGTATCTGAAGGAACAACCGATAACCATTACTGCCTCGAGTTCTCCGCGTAGCGCCGGCGGTCTGCACGACTTCTTTTCAGAAGGTGATTACTGGTGGGCAGATCCACAGAACCCGAATGGGCCATACATTCAGCGTGATGGGATGACGAATCCGGATAACTTCGTCGACCATCGTCGTTATCTGATGCGTTTGAGTGTCCAGGTGCCTGCGCTGGCGGCTGCGTGGAAACTTACAAGAGACGAGCGATACGCGCGCCACGCGATCAAACATCTGCACGCATGGTTTATCGATGAGAAGACGAGAATGAATCCCAATCTGCAATATGCCCAGGCGATTCACGGTCGTTTTACCGGACGAGGAATCGGAATCATCGATACGATTCACCTGGTGGAAGTCGCTCGCGCGATAGATATTTTGAAAGACTCAAAAGCGCTTAACATGAATGAGCTGGGCGGTGTTCTTCAATGGTTCATCGATTATTTAGAGTGGTTGACGACAAGCAAAAACGGAATTGAGGAACGCGAGGCTAAGAACAATCATGGAACATGTTGGGTTATGCAAGTAGCGGAGTTTGCTCAGCTGGTGGGTAACCGGGAACTGCAGGAGTACTGTCGCAATCGTTTCAAGACGGTTTTGGTCCCGCATCAGATCGCTATTGATGGAAGTTTTCCGGAAGAACTCAGACGAACAAAGCCTTACGGATATTCGCTGTTTAATCTGGACGCGTTAGCGACGATCTGTGAGGTGTTGTCTTCGGAGAAAGATAATTTGTGGACCTTCATGACCGCCGATGGGCGCGGCATGGCTAAGGCGTTGGTATACATGTATCCGTTTATTAAGGACAAGAAGAGTTGGCCGTTGAAACCGGATGTGATGTACGACGCTGAGTGGCCGCGTCGACAGGCGAGTTTGTTGTTTGCCGGTCGAGCGTTAAATAAACCGGAGTACATCGAGTTGTGGAAGAATTTGCCCGGTGATTCCAAAGTTGATGAAGTTATCAGGAATTTTTTCATTCGTCAGCCAGTGTTGTGGGTAATTGGTTAGGGTACCGCACTCCAAAGTGGTTGCGTCGCAAGTACGAGCAGTTCCTTGGAGTGCTGCGGCCAGGCGCAGCTTTGTTAAAGAGCGTCCTGGGAGCCTTGCTAAAAAGACCTTGACGGAGAATTTATTCCGACCTGTAACAAAGCGGTACCAGGCTACCGCACTCCAAAGTAAAACGGCTGGCCTGTGGGCTAGCCGCGTGTACGCGGCAGATATGTTCAAAACTTACACAACACGAAAGAAACACATGAAAATCCTGATCACCATCTTGCTTCTGATCTTTGTCGGTGCGGCAGTCGCGCAACCGACGATGTCTAACTCCGAAACTAAAGCCCAACACGATCAGCGCATGCGTTGGTGGCGTGAAGCACGCTTTGGCATGTTCATTCACTGGGGTCTCTACGCAGTGCCCGCGGGTGAATACAACGGTAAGCGCTCCGATCGAATTGGCGAGTGGATTATGGAGTGGGCCAACATCCCGCGTGCTGATTATGAAAAGTTTACTGCTGACTTCAACCCAGTAAAGTTCAATGCCAAAGAGTGGGTGACAATCGCAAAGAACGCGGGAATGAAGTACATAGTTATCACTTCAAAACATCACGATGGCTTTGCCCTGTACAACAGCAAAGTAAGTAACTACGACATTGTCGATGCGACTCCTTACCATCGTGATCCAATCAAAGAGCTGGCGGCAGAAGCCAAAAAGCAAGGACTCATCTTCTGTTTCTATTATTCAATTCTCGATTGGCACTATCCCGCAGCTTACGTCGATGCGCCGGGAAAAGATCCGACGGCGGGAAATAGAACGACCAAACTTCGTCCGGGTGGCAAAGAAGAATATTTGCAGTACATGAAAGAACAGCTGCGGGAGTTGGTTACCAGTTACGATCCCGGCGTACTTTGGTTTGATGGTGAGTGGCAAGACTGGTGGACGGAAGAGGATGGCAAAGCGCTCTACGCTTATGTTCGCAGTTTGAAGCCAAGCATTATCATCAACAATCGTGTGGGACGTGGTCGAGAAGGTATGAAAGGTTTGAGTAAGACTGACCAGACATACGCCGGTGATTTTGGCACGCCGGAACAGCAAATTCCTCCGAGTGGACTTCCAGGGGTCGACTGGGAAAGTTGTATGACGATGAACACGACGTGGGGCTTTAAGTTTTACGACGACAAATGGAAGTCACCAGAAGTAATTATCCGCAACCTGATCGACATCGCTTCCAAGGGTGGCAATTACCTGTTGAATGTTGGTCCAACCAAAGAGGGAATCATTCCCGCGCCGAGCGTTGAACGCTTAGCCGCAGTGGGGGCCTGGATGAAGATCAATGGCGAGTCGATCTACGCGACAACAGCGAGCCCATTTTCAAACCAGCTGCCATTTGGCCGAGCGACAAGCAAAGGCAGCCGGGTTTACCTGCAAGTGTTTGATTGGCCGGCCGACGGTAAATTGACCGTGCCGTCGTTTGGAAAAGAAGTGAAACGAGCTTATTTGCTTATAAAGCCTAAGTCGGCTCTAAAATTCGAACAACTCGATCGGGCCGGAACTTTCACAATTGCATTGCCAGCTTCAGCGCCTGACCCGATCGCGAGTGTAGTTGTATTAGAAACGCGGTAGTGTGTCTGTCTAAATTCCGCGATACGATGATGCCAAATGAATAGAGCAGACTTTTTGTCAGATCAACTTCAAGGCGTTTTTGCCGTCCCGCCATTAGCACGAAGTCGCGACGCGCGACGGTCAATCGACTTTGAGCAGAACAATCTGATCGTCAAACATATAGCTGCCGGCGGCATTAGGCGCATGATCTACGGCGGTAACGCATTCCTCTATCACGTCACGCTCGCTGAGTTTGAATCGATGTTGGAGTGGCTCAGCAGTGTCGAGGGAGACCTTTGGTTAATTCCGAGCGTTGGTCCTTCATTTGGTAGAGCATTGGACCAGGCGCCGCTCTTAAGGAGTAACGGTTTTCGAGTGGCGATGATGTTGCCATGCAGTGATCCGCGAGATGCGGCCGGACTCGAGAACGGCTACCGCGAATTTGCGTCTGCCAGTGGGTGCAAAATAATTGTCTATCTAAAAGAAGAGAACAACTTTGGTTCAGATCGCAATGCTGGATTGGATGCAGTCGCACGTTTGGTAAACGATGGTGTTTGTATAGGAATCAAGTATGCAGTTGTTCGTGAAGACCCGAAACAAGATGCATACCTCGAGTCGTTACTCACTCGTGTAGATCGAAAGTACATCATTAGTGGTATTGGTGAGCGACCTGCAGTGATTCACCTGCGCGATTGGAAGTTGACTGGGTTTACTACGGGCTCTGGTTGTGTCGCGCCGGGTTTGAGTCAGAAATTATTTGAGACTCTGCACGCGCAAGATTACGAGACCGCGGAACAGATTCGATCGAAGTTTATTCCATTGGAAGATCTACGCGACGCATGGGGACCAGCCAGAGTTTTGCATCACGCAACGGAACTCGCGTCGATCGCAAAGACAGGGTCTATTGCTCCTTATATTTCTGGGTTGAGTGAAGAACAGTTGAACGCACTGGCGCCCGTGGCGATAGAGTTGTTGGAAGGTTCGAGGGCAGATAGCTAAAAGAGAATTACAAGCACGAACGCATCATGCATCCTTCTGAATTAAGAAACCGATTATCCGGTGTCATCGCGTTTCCAATCACGCCCTTCAACGAAGATCTCAGTCTCAACTTACCTGGTCTACACGAGAACCTTTCCAAACTCATCGAACATCCTGTTTCAGCTATTGTCGCTGCCGGTGGTACAGGGGAAATGTATTCGTTAACTCCGGCCGAGTATGCGCGCGTGATTGAACTTACCGTGCTCGCTATTGAAGGACGAATCCCCGTCATCGCCGGAGTCGGCTTTGGTCAACGCCTCGGTATTGAGATGGCCCAGGCGGCAGAAAACGCCGGTGCCGACGGCATTTTGGCGTTTCCTCCGTACTATCCACAGGCTGATGACGTTGGTCTCTTTGAGTACTACCGGAGTATCGCTGCCGCCACGAATCTCGGCATGCTTATTTATAGCCGCGATTGGGCCACGTTTAGTCCGGCGACGGTCGAACGGTTAGCGGCTGCAATTCCGTCGTTAGTTGCGTGGAAGGATGGACAAGGCGATATCCGTCGTTTGCAATCAATCATGAATCGCGTGGGTGATCGTTTGCACTGGATCGGTGGAGCGGGCGACGACATGGTTGCGGCTTACTACAGCACCGGCATCCGCACCTTTACCTCCAGCATCGCGACAGTTGCGCCGAAGCTTTCATTGCGACTGCATGAACTTGGAGTGATCGGCGATGGCGACTCGCTGGCAGAGTTGCTCGATCGTTGTGTGATACCGCTCTACGCAATGCGTTCCCGACGCAAGGGCTACGAAGTCTCGACGATGAAGGCCATGATGGACATGGTCGGGATGAACGGTGGACCAGTGCGTCCACCGTTGGTGAATGTCACGCCTGAGGAAGAAGACGAGTTAAGAATGATCCTGGCTTCCTGGGAAAAATTCCTTTGATGTTTGAGGATTGTTTGCCGCGGAGCGGCCTAAGCTAACTAGGCTCTTGCAAAAGTCACGAAGGGTGGTTCACCCCCGCTGCTAACCACCAGGTGCTCGGTTTGTAATCGGCGGGGGTAAACCACCCTTCCTAACTGCTCTATCCAAGTGGCGCTTGAGTTGAATTGATGCCGATAAGCTAATAAAGCTTACGGACACTTTGAAGGTCATGAGCACTGTTTCATTTGGTCTAATCGGCTGCGGCGACATTGCCCGCAAACGTGTTGCGCCAGCGCTTCGCGATTTGTCCAATTGTGATCTCGTTGCCGTAAGCCGCGCGCAGTCGCAGCTCGCAGAGTCTTTTGCGACAGAGTTTGGCGCAAAGCGTTGGTATGCAGACTGGCGCGAACTCTTAACCGACAAAGAAATTGACGCGGTCTATATTGCTACGCCGGTTAATCTGCACGTCGACCAGACCATCGCGGCGGCGGAGGCAGGCAAACACGTTTTGTGTGAAAAGCCGATGGCCCTTGACGTTGCCGAGTGTGATCAAATGCTGGCTGCTTGCCGGCAAAACAATGTCACCTTAGGTATTGCTTACTACCGTCATTTTTATCCAGTCGTGCGACGTATGAAAGAGATCATTGACTCGGGTGAAATCGGCGCGCCTGTGCTGGCCCAGGCCAATGCCTTTGAATGGTTTGATCCAGCACCTGATAATCCGCGCGCCTGGTTGTTGAATCGGACGCAGTCAGGTGGTGGGCCAATGTTTGATTTTGGTTGTCATCGAATTGAGGTGTTGCTCGATCTGTTTGGCGACATCAAACGGGTCCAGGCTTCCTGCGCTAACGGTTTCTTCAAAAGAGAAGTTGAGGATGTGGCGGCAGCCGTTTTCCAATTTGAACAGCAGACCATCGCGACTTTAACCGTGGCCCATTCAGTAAAGGAGCCGAAGGATACGTTTGACGTATTTGGTTCGCGCGGCTCGTTACATATTCCTGTTCTGAATGAAGGAAATTTGCTGGTGGTGACCGAAAAGGGTGAAAGAGTTGAGCCGCTGCCTCCCGCGGCGAACATACATCAACCGCTAATTGAAGACTTTGCGAGTTCGATTTTGGAAAATCGTCAACCAATAGTAACTGGTGACATTGGGCGCAAAGTTTCAGTAATCGAAGAGCAAATACTTTAAAGTCTGAAGCCCACGTTCCGAGATGAAGAAAACTTCTGAACAACTACGGAGTCATCGTTGGTTTGGCGTAAACGACATGCGTTCGTTTGGTCATCGTTCACGCACCAAGCAAATGGGTTATGCGCTTGATGATTTTCAAGGTAAACCCGTAATCGCCATCATCAACACCTGGAGTGATCTCGCCACATGTCACAGTCACTTTCGGACGCGCGCCGACGAAGTCAAACGTGGTGTATGGCAAGCAGGTGGTTTTCCAGTCGAACTTCCGGCGATGTCAGTCACCGAGACTTACATGAAGCCGAGTCCGATGATGTATCGCAACTTTCTCGCGATGGAGACCGAAGAGCTGCTTCGCAGCCAACCAATCGACGGCGTCGTGTTGATGGGTGGTTGCGACAAGACGACGCCAGGTTTACTCATGGGTGCGATCAGTATGAACCTTCCGGCGATCTATTTGCCGGCTGGTCCTATGTTGCGAGGAAACTGGAACGGCAAAATTTTGGGCAGTGGTAGTGACGTTTGGAAATACTGGGCGGAAAAAAAGGCGGGCAACATCAGCGACTGCGAATGGTCGGAGATGGAAGATGGAATCGCTCGTAGTCCTGGTCACTGCATGACGATGGGCACTGCTTCAACCATGACCGCAATCGCTGAGACGCTGGGCCTGTCACTTTCAGGCGCCTCATCAATTCCCGCAGTTGATGCGAGTCATTCTCGTATGGCCACGCAGTGTGGGCGACGAATCGTGGAGATGGTTTGGGAGGATCGCAAACCGCGTGACATTCTCACCGTGGCATCGTTTGAGAATGCGATCACCGCTGACATGGCAATTGGTGGTTCGACCAACGCCATCATCCATCTCATCGCGCTCGCTGGTCGTGCCGGCATTCAACTCGACCTTAAAAAGTTTGACGAGATTTCTCAGCGGACACCAATGATTGCGAACCTCCGACCTTCAGGTGAATTTCTGATGGAGGACTTCTATTACGCTGGTGGGTTGCGTGCACTGCTCAAAGAGGTTCGCGAGTTGTTAAACCTCGATTGTCAGACAGTCGCGGGAGAAACACTGGGGAAGAGTATAGAAAGTGCGCGCGTGACGAACGACAAAGTTATTCGTTCGTTGACAAATCCGGTGTCAGCTTCAGGTGGGACCGCGGTGCTCTACGGTAACCTCGCGCCAGACGGTGCGGTGATTAAGCCGACAGCAGCCGAGTCGCACTTGCTCAAACATCGAGGTCCGGCAGTTGTGTTTGCGGATTACAACGATCTCGCCGCACGCATTGACGACGAGGCACTGCTGGTCGATGAGAATTCTGTGCTGGTACTGCAAAATGCCGGCCCACTCGGGGGCCCGGGAATGCCTGAATGGGGAATGCTTCCGATTCCGAAAAAGATTTTGCAAAAAGGGGTGCGCGACATGGTGCGAATTTCCGACGCACGTATGAGTGGAACGGCCTATGGTGCTTGTGTCCTGCATGTGTCGCCTGAGTCATTCATCGGCGGCCCACTGGCGTTGGTGCGTGATGGCGATTTGATTGAACTCGATGTTCCGTCAAGAAAACTTGAGTTACTCGTAGAGGAGAGTGAATTGTCTACCCGACGAGAAAGTTGGCAGCCTGCCCCGCCTCATTATCAACGCGGTTTTGGTGCGCTCTATGCTGCGCATGTCACGCAAGCACACCGAGGCTGTGATTTCGATGTGTTGGAAGCCGGACCTGCAACACCCGAACCGGAAATACATTAGTCTGATGTCTCGAATTCGCATTTCGAACACAACAAGGAGCCCCATGAAGCATTTAGTCCTTAGTCTGCTGTTTGTTCTCCTGTTTTCAATTTCTGTATTCGCGGCACCGAGAACTCTCGACATCTATTTCATCGACGTTGAAGGTGGGGCGGCAACCTTGATCGTTACTCCGTTAGGTGAGTCGATGTTGATCGATTCAGGGTTTCCGGAAGATCGCGACGCGCAGAGAATTCTTCATGTTGCTCGCGATGTCGCAGGTCTCAAACAGATCGATCACTACATCACCACTCACTGGCACCGCGACCACGTTGGTGGCATCACTCTTCTTGCCAAAATGTTTCCAGTTAAGAATTTTTACGATCACGGGATTCCGGCAACTCCTGGCAGCGACGTTAATCCGCAGCAGTTGGCAGCGTATCGAACGATTAGTGACAACAAGTCGACAGCATTACGGGCTGGAGATGAACTCAAGTTTCTTGCGGACCGAACTATGCCTCGTTTGCGTTTCCGCATACTTGCGTCAAATGCCGTTGTCGTGGGAGAAAAAGTAGGAGAGCCACAAATCAAACCCTGCGGTGACGATTTCAAACCAATTGATGAAGACAAGACAGACAACGCCAACAGTTTGGGAATGCTTTTGACTTATGGGCCATTTCGTTTTTTCGACGGCGGTGATCTCACCTGGAACGTCGAAAACAAACTGGTTTGTCCAAAGAACCTGGTTGGCGAGGTCGATCTATTTCAGGTTAATCACCACGGTGCGGCCAACAGTAACAACCCAGCACTGGTGCGCGCAATCAGGCCACGTGTTGCGGTTATCGATAATGGACCACGCAAGGGTGGCGATCCAAAATCCTACACGACGCTGAAAAGTGTTCGCGATATCGAAGCTATCTATCAGCTGCACAAAAACGTGACGAGCACCTGGAACGACAACACAGCTTCCACCTATATCGCCAATGATGACGAGAAGTGCCAGGGCGAATTTATCAAGGTGTCTGTGAATCCGAATGGGCGTTCGTACCGCGTTGAGATCCCCAGTAAGAACTCTAGTAGCAACTACGCAGTGAGATGAACCGCTCTTTGGAGTGCGGTGAGCTCTCACCGCTTTGTTAAAGTGAGACTCGTAGACCACGAATTCAGATTAGTGTTATTCGCTGCTGCGCTATAACAAAGCGACGCCAGGCCGTCGCACTCCAGGGTCACCGCTTTGTTAAAGTGAGTCTCGTAGAACTCAAAGTTAGTGTTATTCGATGTTGGGCTATAACAAAGCGACGCCAGGCCGTCGCACTCCATATGAAAACCATTCCGCTCATTCTCGTCATTTCGCTTCTCTTAACTTCTTTTTCGCAAACCGCAACAACCAAAAAAGAGATCTACCATTCAGGATGGATCGATCTGAATAAAAACGGCCACATGGACGTTTATGAAAACCCAAAAGTCGACATCGAACGGCGCATAACCGACCTGATCTCACAAATGTCCCTCGAAGAGAAGACATGTCAGACGGCAACGCTCTACGGCTACAACCGCGTGCTCAAAGATGAATTGCCAACACCGGATTGGAAAAATCAGATCTGGAAAGATGGCATCGCCAACATCGATGAACACCTCAACGGTTGGGGACAAGGTTCGAAAAGTATTTACGCCACCGACATAGAGAAACACGTGTGGGCCATGAACGAGGTGCAACGGTTTTTCATCGAAGATACCCGTCTCGGAATTCCCGTCGATTTCACAAATGAAGGATTGCGCGGCGTTGCGTATCCCGCCACCACAAGTTTCCCCTCTGAGTCCGGACTCGGTCACACATGGGATCCGGAGTTAGTTCGTGAAGTGGGTCGGATTACTGGACAGGAAGCGCG
>Ga0163162_10002739_pt1 | contig 16724 bp, 18 predicted proteins | sample S55metaG_FD_115310 | JGI IMG/M metagenome (GOLD analysis project Ga0163162, IMG submission 115310) | Switchgrass rhizosphere microbial communities from Kellogg Biological Station, Michigan, USA - S5-5 metaG | ecosystem: Host-associated > Plants > Roots > Rhizosphere > Soil | place: USA...
GCTTGAGGATTTTTCTGAGGAGAGGCTTAGAGCAGCTCTGACAGAGTGATAGCAACGGCGGCGATCACTGCAGTCTCCGCGCGCAGGATTGCGCTTCCCAAAGACGCGGCGATCCAGCCCGACGATTGGAATAAGTTAAGCTCTGACGCAGTCCATCCGCCTTCGGGACCGAAGGCCAGAGTTATCTCGCTCGACGGGTTGGCTTGCAGGACATCCTTCAACATGATTTCTTCTTCGGACTCAGCCAGCACGATTCGCGTGCCCTCGAACTCAGACAGAGCTGATTGCAGGCTCAAAGGGTGAGGGATTTCCGGTGCTGATGCCCGGCGCGACTGCTCGGAAGCTTGCAGGGCGATGCGCTGCCAGCGTTCTACACGCTTCTCTGCGGCTTTGGCGAGGTGGGACTCGGTGCGTTGCGCGACAACCGGGACAATTCGAGTGGCGCCGAGTTCGACGCACTTCTCGATGGCCCACTCCATGCGATCGAATTTAAAAATGGAAAGGAGGATCGTAAGATTGGGCGCTTGAGAGGTTGGAATGACTTCGCCGAGATCGAACTCCACCCGGTCGTTCGTGATGCTTGTGATACGGCCTCGGCGGACACTGTCACCGGTCGCGATGTCGAATTCCTGGCCGACGCGCCCGCGAAGCACGTGCGCGAGATGCTGGGCGTGAGCTCCGGTTAGGGCGGCGCGACTGCCTGAGACTTCGTCGGCGATCCAGCGGCGGCGGGTCATGCGAGTGATGACACTATCCGAAGATGTCTTTGACTTTGCCCAGCAGGGTGCGGCGTTGGGGACGATTCTCCACTCGTGTGGTGGCTTCCAGTTCGTGCAGCAGGTCGCGTTGCCGCTTGTTCAGCTTGCCCGGAGTCTGCACTCGCACCTCTACGTACAGGTCGCCTTTGCCGTGGCTATTCAGGATCGGTACGCCCTTACCCTTGATACGTATTGTGGTGCCGGACTGCGTGGCCTCGGGAACTTTCAGAACATGCTCGCCTTCGAGTGTGGGGACTGTGATCTCCGCACCGAGAGCGGCCTGGGCAAACGATACCGGGATCACGCAGTGCAGGTCGTTGCCTTCCCGTTCGAAGAAAGGATGTTCTTTGACGTGCAGAACGACGTACAGGTCGCCCGGCGGGCCACCGTGAAGACCACCTTCTCCGTAGCCGGTGAAGCGGATCCGGGTGCCGTCTTCCACGCCGGCGGGAACTTTTGCGTCGACTGTACGCTGGCGCAGTACGCGGCCTTCGCCTTTGCATTTCACACAGGGGTCGGTGACCACGCTGCCCGTACCCTGGCAGGTAGGACAAGTGCGCGCGATGCTGAAGAATCCTTGTTGATAGCGGACCTGGCCTCGTCCGTTGCAGGAACGGCAGGTGATCGGAGCTTTCCCCGGCGCTGCGCCTGAACCTTTACATTCCTCACAACTCTCGTGGCGCCGCACTGTGACCTGGGCCTCGGTGCCGAAGACTGCGTCTTCGAACTCCATGTTGATGTCTTCGCGCAAGTCCGCGCCACGCTGTGTGCGGCTGCGCCGGCGATTGCCTCCGGCGCCACCACCAAAAATCTCACCTAAGCCGAAGAAGTCGCCGAAAATATCGCCGAGATCGGTTGCGTCGAAGCCGGCTCCGGCACCCGCGCCTCCGCCGCCCAAGCCGGCGTGACCGAAGCGGTCGTAGACGCTGCGCTTTTCGACGTCCGCCAGAATGGCGTAGGCTTCGCTGCACTCCTTGAACTTCTCTTCTGCGTCGGGGTTATTGGGATTGCGGTCGGGATGGAATTGCAGCGCCAGTTTGCGGTAGGCGCTCTTGATCTCCTGCTCGGTCGCGGTGCGGGTAACGCCCAGCACCTCGTAGTAGTCGCGTTTTACGTTGCTGGTCAGAATGGCCTTTCCCAAATCCTTTCAGGTTCACACTGCAAATCTCAATACTGGGTTCAGTGCTTGGGGTTGCGAGCGACCCTCACCATCGAGGGACGAAGCAGGCGGTCTTTCAGTTTGTAGCCGCGTTGCAACTCGTCGAGAACATGATGATCCTCGGCCTCATCGGTGTCTACCATTTCAATTGCCTGATGAAGGTGAGGATCAAAAGGTTCACCCTTCGCCGGGATGGGACGCAGTCCCAGTTTGCTGAGCGCGTCCTGCAATTGTTTGTAGATGAGTTCGACGCCGCCGCGGAATTCCGACTTGTCGGAAGCGCTGGTCTGCAAGGCGCGCTCGAAACTGTCGAGGCTCGGCAGCAACGCCTTCAACGCGTCGGATACTGCGTACTCGCGGAACTCCTGCTGTTCACGCGCGGTTCGCTTGCGGGCATTCTCGAACTCGGCCTGAAGACGAGCCAGACGCTCGATGAGCGAATCGCGCTCGCTTTTCAACTTGTCGAAGTCGGAGCCCTGCCCTATAGGGATGGCACCATCCTGCGTATCGTCGGATGCCGGCAACTCGTGCTCGGGATCCAACTCCGCGGGATCGACTTCAGATTTTCCGTTTCCTCTTGCCATAAATGTCACTCAGATTCGTTCAAAATTTTGTCAAACAGACGGGCGATGTACGAGACCGCCGTCATAGTGTGCTGGTAGTCAATGCGGGTCGGCCCGATTACGGCGAATGAACCCATCACATCTTCTCCAACACGCGCGGGAGCGCCGATCAGCACCAGATTGCGCATCGAGGGTAGAGCTTCGTCCAATCCGATGACTACTCTTACAGCTTCCTGCTTGGCATCGAGATACGCGCCGAGCAGTTCAACGATCTTTTGTTTTTCTTCCAGTGTCTGCAGCAGTTCCTGAAGGCGTTGACGGTCCTGCTCCCCGGATACCAGATTGGATGCACCTTCGACGAAAACGACTTGCGCGGATTCGTCAGCCGTCAAAGCTCCCTGCTTGTAGAGCTGTTCGACCGATTTCATCAAGCGGTCGTACTCGCCGCGTTCCTGCTCGAGGCGGCGCGCCAGTTCGGCGCGCAGCGATTCCATGGTCCAACCGCGAAAATTCTCGTTGATGAAGCGGGCGGCCGCGTCCAGGTCAGACTGCGGAAGATCGAGACGCAGGATCCGATCGCGTACCAGGCCCGATCGCGTGACCAGCACAGCCAGGACTTTTTGATCGCCCAGCCGGGAAAAGTAGACGTGCTCGAGGGCGTTCTTGGGCCCACCGACCGCTACGGTAATCCCAACGTTGTGGGATATTAAGGAGAGCACATGTGAAGTACGCTCCATGAACTCCTGCACGTCGGAAACCCCGCGCAATGAATCCTTAATAATGCCCTGATCTTCCTGCGACAGACTCGCCTTGCCCGTAAGTTGTTCTACATAATAGCGATACGCTTCGGAGCTGGGCACACGGCCGGCCGAGGTATGGGGCTGTTCGAGGTAACCGGCGTCGGCCAAATCCGCCATTACGTTGCGGATTGTGGCCGCACTTAGGCCTTCGCGGTTCGACCGGGCCAGTGTTCGAGACCCGACGGGGTCTCCTGTGGCGATGAAGGTCTCCACGATGGCGGTCAGAATCTCCCGCTCTCGTTCTCCGATGGGTGATCCAGGCGGCATATTAAGTACTTTTAATCCAGAAACTTACGGTATGGCAACCCACAATACCCCAGCTTCGATTCTAGGAAGGGGCAGCCCCACTGTCAAGGGTTAGCACTCTTAGGGCCAGAATGCTAATACCTAAAATTTTGATGCGGGGGTTCGCGGTTCTTCAGGCAGGCTCGATCTAGAGCGTAAACCACTAAGGACACGAAGGTTCACGAAGGAAGGCCTTCAGATTCCGGCTTTGGTTGTTCATGGTCTGTGCGTGTAACGGTGTAGGGCTGACCGGTACAGGTTTGTGACAATATGTTGGAACATGGCTGCTTTTTCCCGCCGATGGTTGTTGAAAGTGGTAGCCGCAACTGGCGGGCTTACTGGCCTCCCGGCGCAATTCTCTTTCATGAATTTCTCCTCTACGAATATCCTCAAGCAGGCGGATGACCTGGGAGCGACAACTAAGTTGAAAACGAAACCTCATATCGCAGTGATCGGTGCGGGCGCGTTCGGCGGGTGGACAGCACTTTATCTTTTGCGGCGAGGGGCGCGCGTGACTTTGCTGGACGCCTGGGGGCCGGGCAATTCGCGGGCATCATCAGGTGGCGAAACCCGGGTGATCCGCGGGACCTATGGACCGAATCAGCCTTACACAAAGATGGCGGCGCGGGCCACGCAACTGTGGAAAGAGAACCAGACGCGCTGGAACATGAAGCTGATCCGCCAGACCGGCGTGCTTTGGATGGTGACCGCCGGCGACGATCACTTCGAACGCGAGTCCTTGCCCGTGTTACGCGATGCCGGGATTGATTATCGGGAATTGTCAGTACAGGAGATGGCGGCGCGCTGGCCTCAAATCAATCTCGACGGAGTTCATTGGGGAATCTACGAACCCGAAGGAGGATTTCTTACGGCACGCGTAGCCTGCCAGGCGGTGCTGGCCGGATTTCTCGAGGAAGGCGGAGAGTACAGGCAGGCTGCGGTCGCACCGCGAGGTCTCGACGGTGGCAAGTGGGACAAGCTGACTCTCTCCGATGGATCGAATCTTACGGCCGACCAGTACGTCTTTGCCTGCGGCCCGTGGCTGGGAAAACTGTTCCCAGAAACCGTGGGCAATCATATTCGCGCGACCAAACAAGACGTATTTTTCTTTGGCGCCCCTGGCGGCGATACCCGCTTCAACGAAAACACAATGCCAGTCTGGGCCGATCATCGCGACCGGTTCATCTATGGCATTCCGGGAAATGCTGGAAGAGGCTTCAAAGTCGCTGACGACACGCGCGGCCCGGAATTCGATCCGACATCAGGCGAAAGAACAGTCAGTCCTGAAGGTCTCAAGATCATCCGAGATTACATCGCGCTCAGGTTCCCTCCCTTGAAGGATGCTCCCCTGCTCGAGACTCGAGTTTGCCAGTACGAGAACAGCCCGGATAATAACTTCATTATCGACCGGCATCCTGGGCGCGAAAATGTATGGCTGCTGGGTGGCGGGTCGGGGCACGGATTCAAGCATGGTCCCGCGCTGGGGGAGATGGTGGCTGAGCTAGTTCTGGATCACAAAGATCCCGATGCGTTGTTCCGGATGGCAAGATTCCAAAAATAATCGGTGCCATAACCACTGCCTAATCACTGGATCTGAATGACGCTCTCGCCGGCGTTGGCTTTGATTTCATCGACCCGCGTCACGACCTTGCGGGCGAAATCGTAGAGCGACTTGCCGGAGGATGACCCTTCTCCGGCAAGGACCGTAGGCTGGCCGCTGTCGCTGGCTTTGCGGATATCGGGATCGAGTTGGACCTCTCCGAGATATGCCACTCCGAACGTCGCTGCTGTCTTCTCCGCGCCACCGCGCGAGAAAATATCCGTCTGATGATTGCAATGCGGGCAGACGAAATAGCTCATGTTTTCGACCATGCCGACTAAGTCCACTTTCATCTGGCGGAACATCTCGATGGCCTTACGCGCGTCCTGCAACGAAACGTCGGACGGTGTCGAAACCACGATCGCGCCGGTAAGCGGAACGGTCTGAATCAGCGATAGCGCAACGTCTCCTGTGCCGGGAGGCAAATCCACGACGAGGTAGTCGAGTTCACCCCACACAACCGATCCCAGGAACTGCTTGATGATGGAATGCAGCATAGGGCCGCGCCAGATCAGAGGCTTGTCCCCGGGATTCAGGAACCCTACCGAGATGACTTTGAGGCCATGCGCTTCGAGCGGCTCAATGCGGTTGTCGCCAAGAACTTTGGGTTGCGCGTTCAGGCCAAGCATGAGCGGGACGTTGGGACCGTAGACGTCGGCATCGAGCAAACCGACTTTGTGTCCCAGTTTCGATAAGACGATGGCGAGGTTGACAGCGAGCGTTGTTTTCCCTACGCCGCCTTTGCCGGAACCGACGGCGACGATTGCGCCTACGCCGGGCAAGGGCTGCGGGGATGGTGGTTGCTGTCCTGGGCGTGGGGGAAGAGTAGTGCTCATCACTGAGATTATACGGGAGTGGTGGGTTTCGCGTACCGCGTCTCAACCGCAAGTTCTCAGTTCTCAGTTCTCAGTTCTCGGTTCTCAGTTCTCAGTTACTTTAACGTCCGGTGGCGAGTTTGCGTTCGATCTCCAGGCGACGGATTTCACGCCTGCGTCCGGCATCTTCGTAGCGGCGTCTTTGTTCGTCGGTTTCGGGAACTACGGGAGGGACTGGAAGGTGCCGTCCGGCGGCGTCTACCGCTACAAACGTCAGGTAGGCGGAACTTACGTGCTCGCAGTGATCCTGGATGTAATTCTCCACCCAGACTTTGACTCCTACTTCCATGGAAGTGCGATACACGCGATTGACCGACGAGCGCAGGATGACGAGATCGCCGACGTGCACCGGGACCTTGAAGTCGAGATGATCGATGGACGCCGTCACGACATAATTACGCGAATGGCGGTGCGCCGCCATGGCTGCCGCGAGGTCGATCCAATGCATGAGGCGTCCGCCGAGGAGCGCGCCCAGCACGTTGGAATCGTTAGGCAGGACGATTTCAGCCATCTCTGACTGCGAATCGCGGACGGGACGGGGCAACGCGAGGTCTTCGCTGTGTGTCATAGAGTTTCGCTTATGGTCGTGACAAACTGGATTTTGCGCTTTAAGTAAGATTTAACGTAACACTCCACCATCTTCTGGATACGCAGGTCGGCGTGTGACGAGATCCATTGCTGGCGATCCACGTCGTATTCCAAGTTGCCATGGCTTGCGGGACGATGTCCGGTCTCGCATACAAACCACACCTGCAATCGCGAACCTTGATCGCGAGCGACCGAGAAACGTACGGCATCAAAGTCGCGCTCCACGGGCAGACGTGAACACTTGGCCGCGTATCCCATGTTGCAGAATTCGTGGAGGTCCTGATCGGAAGGCTGGATACCCTCATGACCAGGGGCAGAGCAGTGACCGTCCCATCCACTACCTAGAGGCAGGCGGGAAGGATGCAACCAGCCGCCATCCAATTGCTGCAGCGGCATGAAAAAGGGGCAAGCCAAAGTTTCTCCTGAGTTTCGGTGATCGCAATTGTACTGTAAAGCAGCTCCTGGCTCCTGGCTCCTAGCTTTAACATCAGGACCCTTGGCCACACAAAGGCTGTAGTAATCTGATGTTTAAGCTAAGAGCCAGGAGCTAGGAGCTAGAAGCTGCCTTATGGATCGCATCGCTCTGCTGAACGAAGTCCTCTCGCAGAATCCTACGGATGCTTTCGCCCGCTACGGCTTGGCTATGGAGTATTCCAACTCGGGAGATGTTGAACGGGCGCTGGAAGAGTTCGGCAAGTTGCTGACAGCCCATCCCGAGTACACAGCCGGATACTTCATGGCCGCGCAGACTCTGGCGAAAGCGAATCGCACGGAGGAAGCGAAGACGATGCTGGCAGATGGAATTGTTTCCGCGAAGAAAACCAGCAACGGGCATGCGCAGGCGGAGATGGAAGGAATGCTGGCCGAACTTTTGTAGTCCGGCTGGTTAATTTGCCCGCCGTGACATTCTGACCATTGCCCTCTCCACCAGTGCGGGAAACAACTGGTAAACCTTGATAGCAGGATGCATGGTCCAGGGCACGATGACTTCCCTTTTGCCTTTCAAGTATCCGTGGAGTACGGCGCGAGCTACGCGCTCGGAGCTGATCCCGCGGACTGACGATGGGCGCACTGTCTTGGCTTCCCTTCCCTTGATCGCGTTGGCGCTGAAATCGGTACGCACGTAGCCCGGACACACTGTCATTACATTGACCCCGGATCCCTTGAGTTCCACATTTGCCGCTTTGCCGAAAGCGTTCATGGCAAATTTGGTGGCACTGTAGACGGCATGAAACGGAAGCGGAAGGTGGCCGGCGACGCTCGAGATGTTGATGATCGCTCCAGAACCTTGCCGCTTCATCACCGCCAGAGCAGCTTGCATGCATTCGACGGTGCCAAAGAAATTGGTGTCGAAGGTTTCGTGCACCGCATCCATATCAACGTTGGCGACCGTGTCCATGAGTCCGTGGCCGGCATTGTTGATCCAGACGTCGATGCGCTGGAAGTGGTGCAAGGTGAGGCTGACTACACGGTCGATCTCTTCCCGGTTGCGAACATCGCACGAAAGCGCCAGGGTGTTTTCCGCGTGACCGATGCGCGCTCGGGCAGCCTCGGCACGGGCCGCGTCGCGTGAAAGCAGTACCACTCTCGCATCTTCGTCCGCAAATAATTTGGCCATGGCTTCCCCGATGCCCATGGAAGCGCCGGTGATGACAACAACTTTTCCCGAGACAGTCGGGTTGCTGGAGTTCATGTTTTGGTTTCGCTTTCCTTCGCGATATTTGCGGCCGGTCGTCAGTCGTCGGTCGGCAGTCTTCAGTCAGAGCGACGTGCATCTACTGACGACTGATGACCGACGAGTGACGACTGCCCCGGCGTACAATCAATAAATCCTACCCGCATTTGCCGGGAAACTCTTTGGAGCCGCGTGCGTGAGCCTTCTCCCGCTGTTTCCGTTGGATCTGGTGCTATTCCCAGGAACTCCTCTACCCTTGCACATCTTCGAGCCACGCTATCGGGAGATGATCTCCGAATGTGTGGACCAGAAGAAGGCTTTTGGCGTTGTCCGTGCCAAAGAAGATGGAGTCGCCGAGATCGGATGCACTGCAGAGATTATCACCGTGGCGAAAAAATATCCTGATGGGCGCATGGACATTGTGACCGAAGGGCGCGAGCGTTTTGAGATCATGCAGGTCAACCATGAACGGTCGTTTCTGCAGGCTGAAGTGCTTTATCTTCAGGATGAGCCCGAGGAGGCCACCGCGGAGGATGTCGCCGAAGCGGGCAAACTTCGGGGCGAGATCATTGAACTCGCTGGTAGTGCGAGTCCCGCCGAAAACGATGTCCCGCAAAATTCTTTTAATCTGGTCGCATCTGTTCCGCTCGATCTGGATTTCAAACAGACTCTGCTAGGGATGAAATCAGAAGCGGAGCGAATACGAGCAGTCATTTCCTACCTGGGGACTATTTTGCCGAATTTGCGGCGGACGGTGCGAGTGCGGCAGAAAGCAGGCGGGAATGGCCACGTCCACTAGCGGTCAACGGCGTATAATCCGAGCAGAATCTGTATGCTTCGGGGGTTTTCCATCATGAGTCTGCCGCGCACGCTCGGCGAATTGCGCCAAAGTCCTTTCAACGAACAACAGTTGAATACCCGGCGCGTGAAGGACGAGATGCGCGACAACCTGATCGTGAAGTTGCGTCAGGGCGGTACGATTTTTCCCGGCATCGTGGGATATGACGACACGGTCGTGCCCCAGATCGTCAATGCGATTCTGTCGCGGCATAACTTCATTCTTCTCGGGCTGCGAGGGCAGGCGAAGAGCCGCATTCTTCGCGCCTTGACCTCGCTGCTTGATGCTCAGGTGCCTTACGTCGCTGGCTGCGAAATTCACGACAATCCGTATGCGCCGATTTGCCGTCCTTGCCAGGAAAAGATTGCGAAACTTGGCGATGACACTCCCATTGCATATCTCACTCCAGAACAACGGTACGTAGAAAAGCTGGCCACGCCGGATGTCACGATCGCTGACTTGATCGGGGACATCGATCCCATCAAAGCGGCCCGCGGCGGACACGAACTCAGCAGCGAGTACACCGTGCACTACGGATTATTGCCTCGCGCAAATCATGGCATCTTCGCCATCAATGAACTGCCCGACCTGGCGGGAAAAATTCAGGTCGGCCTGTTCAACATCATGCAGGAAGGCGATGTGCAGATTAAGGGCTATCCGATTCGCCTGCCTCTCGATGTTGTGCTGGTGTTCAGCGCCAACCCGGAAGACTACACCGCGCGCGGCAAGATCATTACTCCGTTGAAAGACCGTATCGGCTCTGAGATTCGCACTCACTACCCTGCCACTGTCGAGGAAGGCATCGCAATCACGGCCCAGGAGTCGTGGACACAGCGCAACGGTCACAAACTGCACCTTCCGAAATATGTGCAGGAGGTGATCGAGCGCATCGCCTTCGCCGCGCGCGACGATAAGAAAATCGACAAGCGTTCCGGGGTCAGCCAGCGCTTGCCCATCTCCACCATGGAAAACGTGATTTCAAATGCTGAGCGGCGGGCCATCCATCAAAAAGAAACACTGGTAGTACCGCGCATTGCTGATGTATACGCCGCTATGCCAGCGATTACGGGCAAACTGGAACTGGAATACGAAGGCGAGATGAAGGGCGCGGACAACGTCAGCCGCGAACTGATTCGATCCGCTGTGGCGAAGACTCACGACGCGTATTTCAAGGGCGTCGACATGCAACAGATTGTGCAATGGTTTGATCTTGGCGGAGAAATTCAACTTGCCGATACCGCAAGTGCCGCTGAAGCGCTGCCGTCCCTGCGAGGAATTCAGGGCCTGATGGAAAAAACAGTCAAGGTTGGCATCGGCCCCAAGGACAGCACTGAAGTTCAGGTTTCAGCGGCCGAATTTATTCTCGAAGGCCTGCACGCCCACAAGCGTATTGGCCGAAACGAGGAGCGAATATTCACCGCCGGCGAGAAACAGCCGAAGCAAACTGAAAAACCCTTTGAGCGAGAAGACATGCCTTTTCGAGGGCGCAGACCGTACAACTAACTAAGTCGTCAGTCGTCGGTCTTCAGTCGTCAGCAAAGGCGGTCAGGTTCGCTGAAGACTGAAGACCGACGACTGAAGAACTGCTTTTCTTATGAAACGCATCCGTTACAGCAAATACGTGCCTGACCCGGCCGGCGAGATGAGCATGGAAGACCTGCTCGGCGCGCTCTCTGATTACCTTTTGCAGAGCGGCTTTCAGAACTACATGTTTTACGACATGGATGGAGAGGGCGAGCAGACCCTCGACGATCTGCGTCGTGCCATCGAACAAGCGTTGATGGAAGGAAATTTACTTGACGAGGAAATGCAGGAACGGCTTCGCCAGATGCAGATGGATGGCACGCTCGATGAACTGATCGAGCAGTTGATCGAACGGATGGGGCAGGAAGATTACATCAGCGTCGATGATCCGCACGATCCGTCGCGGCAATCAAGCGTTGGCGGGCAAACCGGCGAAGCGCAGCAGGCAAAATTTGAGATCACCGACAAGAGCCTGGACTTTCTGGGCTTCAAGACGCTACGCGATCTGATGGGATCGCTGGGAAAATCGAGTTTCGGCCGCCATGACACGCGCGACCTGTCCACCGGAATCGAAGCCAGTGGTGCATCCCGGCCGTACGAATTCGGCGACACTTTGAACCTGGATATTACGGCCACGCTCTCCAGCGCAATCCAACGGGAAGGATTGCACCTGCCGCTGAACATCGAGTATTCGGACCTGCAGGTGCACCAGTGCGAATACCAGTCGTCGTGCGCGACCGTGCTAATGCTTGATTGTTCGCACTCGATGATTCTCTATGGCGAAGACCGCTTCACTCCGGCCAAGAAAGTCGCCATGGCACTTTCGCAGTTGATTCGGACACAGTATCCCGGCGACTCGCTTTCGCTCGTCCTGTTTCACGATTCGGCGGAGGAAGTTCCGCTGTCGCAACTGGCGCGAGTGAAGGTCGGTCCGTACTACACCAATACACGGGAAGGTCTGCGGTTGGCACAGCGCGTACTCCAGCGGCAACGGAAGGACATGAAGCAGATCGTGATGATCACCGACGGCAAACCGTCCGCGCTAACGCTCGAGGATGGCCGCATCTACAAAAACGCCTTCGGCCTGGATCCGATGGTGGTGAGCCAGACGCTGGAGGAAGTTTCAAAATGCAAGCGAGCGGGGGTGATGATCAACACCTTCATGCTGGCTTCCGACTACGGCCTGGTGCAGTTCGTGCAGAAAGTAACCGAGATGTGCCGGGGAAAAGCCTACTTCACCACGCCTTACACGCTGGGGCAATACCTTCTGATGGATTACATGTCGCGGAAGACCAAGACGATTCACTAGTGCTGCGATCAGGCAGTCATTGGTTCACGAACGAATCTCTAAATAATCAGTTTCTAGTTTTTTGTTCTCGGTTCTCAGTCCTGGTCTGATGCCGCACGGCGGTTTTTAGCTGGTACCATCGGCTTTCTTCACCGCTGATTCCGCTCCCTGGAAGCCGATGCGGCTGTGGGTGCCATCGCAAAATGGTTTAGTGACGGATCCGCCGCAACGACAGAGCGAGAATGCGGGTTTGCCGGTGAGATCGTATTTGTTGCCATCCGCGTCAAGCAGTTCGATCGTGCCTTCCGGATCTTCAACGCGATAAGGACCATTCTTGCGGATAGTAATTTTGACTGCAGCCATGAAGCCTCCTCAGGTCTATTACAGTTATGAAGATAGCAGAAGGTAGCTGTCAGCTGTCAGCCGTCAGCAAAATCTCAAGCCTTGTCAACGTTGGAGACTGATAGCTGAGAGCTGAGAGCTGATAGCTTTTATTTACGCCGCTGCCCATTTCGTCTGAAGCAGGTTGCCGTAGAGCTCGAGATATTGATCGATCATGCGTTTGGAAGTAAAGCATTCTCGCGCCCTCTGGTAGGCGCGATTGCCATAAGTGCGGCAGAGGTCGCGATGATCGCTCAGGCGGCGAATGGCGGAGGCTAGACTGGCAGCATCGTTTTCCCTGAAGTAAAGGACTGCGTCGCCCCATATCTCCCGGAATGGAGGGATGTCATTGGCCACGATGGCACAGCGCGAGAATGCCGCTTCGACTGCCGTAATATCGAAAGGCTCGTAACGCGATGTCGCGGCGTAAATGGCAGCCCGGCTGTAGAGGGTACGCAGTTGCGCTTCAGTCTGAGGACCCTTTAGCGCAACGTTCACCTGGTCGATCGAGAGTTTGACGTCGGCACTGATCGGAATTCTGGCGGCGCCGTGGAGAGGCGTTTCGGATCCCACGATACAAACCGGCAGAGGATGCGTGTGTTGGGTCAGCAGCGAAATCTGTTTCCCCGCGTCCCACAGCCGGCCAACTGCGAGGACGGAGTCATCCTTGCCAACATAGGGATTGAAGAAGATGGGATTGCGTCCGTTATAAATAACGGATTCGTGCGCGGCCCTGGTATAGCAGTTGCGGATTGCGTCCCGCATCCAGACGGACGGCGACACAACAACAGACGCTTCAGAGACTCCTCTGGTAACCACTTCACGGTACCACTGCAGCTGACGGTCCGGCTTGGGATCGCGGCCATGAACCGCCCGCCACCAGGTGATCATGTCTCCGTGCGCCACCACGACTCGCGGTACTGAAACAGGAAGAGCTCCGTAGCACAACTGGTTCAGGTGAAGAATGTCGGGCTTAATTTCTTTCACTACCGCCGTAAGGTACGCCGAGGAATCCTTGAAGTCCTCCGGACCTTCCTGCATCCAGTCCAGGCGAAAAGCCGTAGGACGATATTCCAAGCCGTGCAGGTTTTCCATCCAGAGAGTCTGTTGCGGAAGGGGAATCTCACCAAAACTAATGAGGGTCACCCGCAGACCTCGACTTACGAGCCCCGACACCAACTCACGGGTGTATGTCCACGTGCCACTTAAGGTGTCGGCTGTAACCAGAACGTGCACGCGTGTCCCCTGGAAGAGTGTTGCTGTTCGCGATCACACTGAGCGCAGGCGCGAACGCTTACCGCTGCGACATTGTAGTTCGGGAAAGGCTGTATTCGTAAGGTTTTTTGGTGGAGGTGAGTACGCAAAATATTGCACTTCACGGGTGATTCTCAGTGTCCGGAGAGTTAAAGGTTCGGTCAGCTGAAACGGCGTCGGGGTCTTCGAGCTTGGCGCGGACCTCCTGGGTGAGTTGGTAAACGGTCCGCAGTCTGGTTTCGACACCGCTTTGAAGGTTCGGGACTTGTAACGCCATCTCACAAGAGAGCAGGAGGGCCGTGATGGCATCCTTCAATTCGTTCCGCACCGCTTGCCGAGCTTCCTGCCGCACCACCAGAACAGCGCGCTTGTGCCGGGTCAAGGCAGCGCGCAGCTCGCGGGCCACCCGTTCCATTCCATTGATGGCAAAGTTTACGTGGACTGGAACCGCCATGCCGATGTGTGCGAGCACCATGTCGCTCTCAACCGGCTCGGTCTCCAGAAATGCCTGATCGATGAGAACAGCCACGTATTCCTGGGCGCGCAACCGGGCCAGCGCCTGGGTTGAGGTTGCTGCCACATGAGTTTCTTCAGAAGTGACTTGTTGAATCGTCTGGGCGCAACCTCGGACTTTGGCGGAAGGCGTTATGACTAGAAGCATGACGACTTACATTGCACGTTCTATACCGTGATTTCGGTGCTGAAAACAGACAGGTTATGCGTAAGAACATTCCGGCAACATTTCCCAGTGCGGGAAGCCAATTCAAAATCAGGAGAATATCGAGAGTGCATTGCTCAAGGACGGGCGAAAGACGGCATCAACAGGAGAAGATTACCCAGGAAACCCCTGCCGAACTTGCGCTCGGCCTGGACGGGGCCCTTCGACTGCCTCAGGACAGGCGCAGACCCGTCCCCACATAGTCCCGGATGACCGCTGCGAATTTAGTCCTGAGCGACGTACTCCTTGAGTTTGCGATAGAGGGTTGTCTTACCGATGCCCAGCATTCGGGCTGCCAGCAGCTTGTCGCCGTTGAGCTGGGCGATGGTGCTCAGGATCGTTTGCTTTTCCAGTTCTGCCATGGGAACGATGTGGGCCTTGCCGTTTCCTGCAGTTGACGGGGTCGCAGGGACACCATGGATCGCGCTCGGCAAGTCTCCCACCTGGATCACCGGGCCGGAGGTAAAGGCGCAGGCCCGCTCCAGGCAGTTCTCGAGTTCCCGCAAATTGCCCGGCCAGTCGTAGGCCAGCAGCGCTTTCATTGCTTCGTCGCTTAGGGTGCGCTCGTGTCCTGCGCTTCGCGACAGCCGCTCCATGAAATAGCTGGTCAGGAGCGGAATGTCCTGGCGGCGATCGCGCAGCGGCGGAATCTTCAAGCTCAGGACGTTGAGCCGGAAGTATAAATCCCGGCGAAAAATTCCCTGAGCCACTGCCTGTTCCAGATCGCGATTCGTGGCGGCGAGGATTCTTACGTTGATAGTGATCCGCTTGGTGCTCCCTACCGGACGAATCTCGCGCTCCTGGATTGCTCGCAATAATTTGGCTTGCAAGTCAACCGGCAATTCCCCGACTTCGTCGAGAAAAACCGTGCCGCCTTCCGCGATGGCCAGCAAGCCGTCGCGGGATTGCACCGCGCCGGTGAACGCTCCTTTCACGTAGCCGAACAATTCGCTTTCGATCAGCGTGGGGACGAGCGATCCGCAGTCTACCGGGATAAATGGCTTGTCATGAAAGGGCCCGGAGAAATGAATCGCGCGCGCCACCATCTCTGCCGGTGCCGCTCTCCCCTAGAATGAGCACAGGATGGCTGCTGTGTGCCGCTTTGCCGATCATGCGATAGAGTTTTTCCATTTCCGGCGCGCGGCCGACAATGCTGCCGAAACCCAGTTTGGATTTGACCTTCTCGCGCAGCGTTCGGTTTTCGGTCTTCAGCTTCAGGTGACCGGAAACCCGTTCCAGCAACAGTTTCAGTTCTTCCATGCTGAAGGGTTTGGTCACATAGTCGTAGGCCCCGTTTTTCATGGCCTGGACAGCGGATTGCACAGTGCCATATCCGGTGACGACTACAACGACCGCATCGGGCTTGCGCTCGCCAATCTGGTGCAACGCTTCCAGTCCGCCCACGCCGGGAAGTTTAAGATCGAGAAGCACAACGTCGATGTTGTGGGTGTCGAGCAAACGGTAGGCGTGCTCGGCGGAATCGGCGACGGCGGTGTTGAAGCCGAGCGATTGTGCCACCTCGCGGCAGACCTCCCGGATAGCGCGTTCGTCGTCCACGATCAGAAGGTTGAGAAAGTTTGCCCCTTCCATCTGTACCGGAAGGGATGCGCTGAGTGCAGCTGTGGTCATGAAATCACCTCTGGAATTCCTGAATGTTTGGACCGTGGGTTTCGACTCGCGGCAGGCGCACGGAGATCCGTGTGCCCTTTCCCGGTTCACTTTCCGCGGTGATGCTTCCACCCTGCAATGTGGCCAGACGGCGGGCCGTCGCCAGTCCCAGGCCGCTGCTGCGGCCGGGCTTCTTGGTGGTGAAGAAGGGATCGAAGGCGTGGTTCAGCGTATCGGCAGCCATGCCGCATCCGGTATCAGTCACTCTCAGTTCGACCCAGCGTGCGGTTTCCGTAAGCGAGTCTGCGGTCAGGGAGCAGTTGCGCGTTGCCACCGTGATCCGGCCGCCGTCGGGCATGGCGTCGCGGGCGTTGAGAACAAGATTGAGCAGGATTTGCTGGACCTGAGCCGGTTCCATTGCTACCGCGCCGAGGTCGGGGGCCAGCGACGTCTTCAGAACGATGTTTTCGCCGATGAGGCGGGTCAGCAGGTCCTGAATTCCTATTACTACGTCATTCACTGCGCATTCGCGAGACTCCGCGCCAGCCGGGCGGGCGACGTTGAGCAACTGCTGGACCAGCGCGGCGCCGTTTTCGCCGGCCATGCGCATCTCCTGAGCATGGCGGTGAGAGCGAGTGTCTTTCTCGAATTCGCCGATGAGCAAGTCGCAGTACAGCATCATCCCGGTAAGCAGGTTGTTGAAGTCATGAGCTACTCCTCCCACCAATCGCCCGACGGCCTCCAACCTTTGCGCTTCCCGTAGTTGTTCCTCAGTGTGTCGATGCCGGCTGATATCGAGGGCACGAATTA
>Ga0163162_10002741_pt1 | contig 16707 bp, 12 predicted proteins | sample S55metaG_FD_115310 | JGI IMG/M metagenome (GOLD analysis project Ga0163162, IMG submission 115310) | Switchgrass rhizosphere microbial communities from Kellogg Biological Station, Michigan, USA - S5-5 metaG | ecosystem: Host-associated > Plants > Roots > Rhizosphere > Soil | place: USA...
ACCATGGGTCTTTGCGCGCCGACGATTGTTCGGTTGAAATGTTCGTTTCGACATAGTCTCGAGTATCTCCTGTAGACGAAAACCCTAAGACTAATCGGCGCCTTAGGTTATGTCAAGAAACCAGGCCGTGAGTTCTATCACCGGCTTTTCGAGCTTTGCTATCGATTCTATTCACAGGCTAAAGTGACCCTCAGGCTTGGAGCAGTGAGGCTTCGGTCGATCTCAACTCGCGGTGCAGTGCCACCTCACATTTGTACGATTACGATACCCGACACCACTCCGGAGAAGCCCGGGGAAAATGGTTTGTTTTATTACCACGAGTCGCTTGATCAAGCTAAAAGTTCTATGTTAGTCTCCGCAGGCTTTCCGGCTATCGTACCTGTAAACAATTGATGGTAAAAGACTTTAATGCATTACTTTAACCGGTGAGGCTCCTTTTCCACTTGCTGTGGAAAACGCTGTGGAAAAGAAGAATCATAATTATCGGGGTACCACTCACAAGGTAATACTGGAATAGGGTAGGTTAGAGTTCTCTAAGACCGGTGTACGGTTCTGTTTCGCGGGCTTTAGTCAATTTGAAACCCCTCCAGCTTTAAGTTCTCAAATGAATCCATCCGTAGATAGCAATGTGTGGGGTGAAATTCTCCATTCATTAAGCGGACGCTTGAACCATCAAACACTTGAACGGTGGTTCGGTCCGATCCGATTTGAAAGTCTCGATAGCGCCGGCCAGGTTATTCACCTACGAGCGCCAAACCAGGTAATCAAAGATTGGGTAGTCAGCAATTACTCGAAACTGCTGGACGAATCACTCAGCGATCTCAGCCTCAATGGATACTCACTGGGCTGGCAGATAGATCGCGATTCTGAAACAGATTCAACTTCGACGTTTGCCAACACGATAACCGAGACGACTACTACAACATCAGATCGCGATATCGTCCCCGCCAGTCACCAGTTAAGCGTCAATGCTACATTCCAGTCGGAGCCTTCGCTCAGTTCCAGATACACGTACGACAGTTTTGTCGTAGGCTCCTGTAATCAATTTGCTCATGCTGCATCCATGGCGGTTGCCGAAGCGCCTGGACGAACTTACAACCCACTATACCTCTACGGTGGCGTGGGTCTCGGGAAGACTCACTTGATGCACGCATGTGGTCATGCAATCAAATCTCGCAATCACCACTTGAAGCTCTGTTACCTCTCATCCGAGAAGTTCATGAACGATCTTATTAATGCGATCCGCTATGATAAGACTCAGAGTTTTAGAGAAAAATACCGATCTGTAGACGTGCTTTTAATCGACGATGTCCAGTTCATGGCAGGTAAGGAGCGCACGCAGGAAGAGTTCTTTCATACGTTCAATGCGCTTTACGATCAACAAAAGCAGATCGTAATCAGTTCTGATTGTCCTCCGCGCGAAATACCAACACTGGAAGAGCGACTCCATTCTCGCTTTGAATGGGGATTGATCGCTGATATTGAACCGCCGGATCTCGAAACAAAAATCGCTATCCTTAAACGCAAAGCGGATCTCATGAATGTGAGCATTCCCGACGACGTTGCCATGTTCATCGCTGGACGCGTGAAGAGCAACGTGAGAGAACTCGAAGGATCCCTCGTGCGTTTGATTGCTATTTCATCCCTCCGCGGAGAGCCAATCTCAAAAACACTTGCGCAGGATGCAATTCGAAACATCGCTAAGGAAGAAGAATCTGGCGCCGTTACGATGCAGCAAATCCAAAAGCTCGTGGCATCAACCTACAAACTAAGCGTCGATGAATTACTATCCAAGAACAACGCACGTCACATCTCGCACCCACGTCAGGTGGCCATGTATCTTTGTAAGCAACTCACCAAACATAGTTATCCTGAAATAGGGCGCGCTTTTGGCGGGAAACATCACACAACCGTTATTCATTCAGTTGAAAAGATCGAATCGCTGGTAACCAGCGACGGTACTCTGCAACGTCTGATTAGCGAAATCTCCGAGTCATTACAAAAATAATCTTGGCGGAAGTTTTTTTGCACAGGCCCCGGAGAACGTTTTGTGGAAATGTGTTAAGGTTTGCGCTCCACAAACTTTTTCCTAAGATTGGAACGACGGCTGTCATTGTTTCCACAGCTAGTCGAAATAACTAAATTCTTCTGAGTTAGATTGTTAGCGCGTTATTCACAGATTCACAGCCTCCTACTAGTACTACTAGATCTATAAATGATTTAGTTTTGAGTTAGAAGAAGAAGAAACGTTGTGGGAATCACAACGTGAAGGGGTGATCGCAATGCAATTCGTAGTTAGTAAACAAAACCTTCAAAAAGAACTCGCCTTCGTTCAGGGGGTAGTTGAGAAGAAGAATACGATACCAGTCCTATCGAACATTCTGATCGAATCGGTCGGAGAGAGCACGATCCGAATAACCGGTACCGACCTCGACGTAACCATTCGTTGCGATATGGATGCGGAAGAGATAACGACGCCTGGATCTATTTGTATTCAAGCTCGTAAGTTGTTTGAGATCGCCCGGCTATTACCAGACGCTCCAGTGAGTTTTAAGAAAGAAGACAACGAATGGGTAACAGTTAAATGTGACCGAGCGCGGTTCAAGTTGGTCGGCGTTTCACGGGATGCTTTTCCAGAGGTTCCTTCGTTCAAATCAGCTCCGACGAAGATTCCGGCAAATGTTTTGAAGACCTTCATCGATCGAACGATCTTTGCAATCACCCAGGAAGAATCACGATACACCCTCTCCGGTGCGAAGTTTGTTCTCGATGCAGACTCAGCCAAGATGGTTACGACCGATGGACACCGACTCGCTTACGTTGAGCGCAAGAACGTTACGAAGAACGGTGATAGTCAGAGTATCGATACGCTGATACCGCGAAAAACCCTCGCTGAATTGACCAAGCTGACAGCAGGTTTTGATGGTGATATCAGTTTGGGTATGGATGAAAACCATATCTACTTCGACATTGGCCCACGACTGTTGATTTCACGCATGTTGTATGGCCAGTTTCCGAATTACGAAATGGTCATGCCTAAAAACAACGACAAGTCAGTCCAATTTGAAAGTTCACTACTGAATCTTGCGATTCGCAGAGTTGCTTTGATGGCAGACGAAAGGTCGCACGCAATTCGTTTTCATCTGGAACCCAATCAACTGGTAATCAGTTCCCAAAACGCTGAAGAGGGCGAGGCAAACGAAACTCTTCAAACTGAGTATGCCGGTGAGGAAACCGATATAGGTTTCAATGCCCAGTATCTTCAGGAATTCCTGAATGTCATCGGTGATACCAAGATAGCTTTTGAGTTTCGAGATGGGAACTCGCAAGCGCAACTGCAGCCGGCAGAAAAAGCTGATTACGATTACAAGTACATCGTGATGCCAATGAGAATCTGAATCTAAATCCTTGTTTCTGACACGAAGCGTCCTTAGCCAATCTGGCCCAAGGGCGCTTTTTCGTTTCCAGTCGTTTCTCTGCTCACTATGATAAAATTTCACAATGCAGCTCGCTGAAATTGAAGCGACTAACTTCCGGAATTTAACTGGCAAGATAGTCTGGGGTTCTCAACTAAACATTATTTACGGGAACAACGGTCACGGTAAGACCGGCTGGTTGGAAGCGATACATGTTCTAGCTCGTACAAAATCTTTTCGAACCCAACGTTTACAGGAAGCGATAAGATTTGGGGAAAGGACAGCCACGATATGCGGAAGAGTCTTAGTGGCGGCTGACCTCGAACGAAACCTGCAAGTAACTCTCCAGGACAACTCAAAAGCAATTTTCGTTAACGCCAAGCGAGAACCACTTGCTCGCTATCTTTCTCAACTGCAAGTGTTCTCGTTCACTGCTGCAGACCTTGAAGTAGTACGCGGAATGCCGGAAGCTCGTCGACGTTTTCTTGATCGAGGAATCTCTTCAATCCAGCCGGCATACCTGCAAACGATTGCCGACTATTCAAGAGTAGTAAAACAAAAGAACAAGCTTTTGCAGCAGGCTAGTGAAAACGAATTCAGCCTCGAGAAAGTATCGGACCTTGTCGCGCCATGGAATGATCAGTTGATTGAGTTGGGTTCGGTCATTCACAACCAGCGACTGAAGTATGTTCGGGAATTGAACGACACCTTAGAACGGCAGTTTTTCGATCGTCGGGCTCTCGCCGTGCGTTATGTTTCGTCGCTGGAAGGCAAAGGAAATCCAGAGGAGTACGAAGCTGCGTTGCGCTCGAGAATTGCTCTTCGACTACCGGCTGAACTGGCAGTTGGGCACTGTCTTGTCGGTCCGCATAGGGACGACCTGGAGATCGTCCTGGACGGCCATGAAATACGGGTTTACGGAAGTTCCGGTCAACAGCGTAGCGCATTGTTATTATTAGACTTAGCGGCAATTTCGTTGTATAATTTAGCATCTGAAGATCAACCCGTTTTCGTCATAGACGATGTCGACGCGGAACTGGATGAACGCAGAATTAGACGCCTGCTTGAGTACCTTGAGAATCGAACTCAAACTTTCATCACGACGTCAAAACGAACGCACGTTGAATCGTTCTTTTCGCGAGCAAATGTCTACGAAATTGAGGACGGTAAAGTGTGCAGCCGAAGTGAGGGATCTTCCTTCGCGTCGGTCGGTTCAATTGTTTGATAGGAGAGTAGATTGGTAATAGCTGAAACAAAAGTACAAAAGAAAAGTATGGCCTACGATTCATCATCGATCACAATCCTGGAAGGAAGAGACGCTGTTCGGAAACGACCGGCGATGTACATTGGATCGACTGGTGAAATAGGTCTTCACCACATTGTTTATGAAGTAGTTGATAACTCTATCGACGAAGCATTAGCTGGATATTGCGACACTATCGAAGTAGCAATTCATCTCGATAACTCGATCACTGTTATAGACAACGGACGAGGGATTCCTGTCGATGAGATAAAGAAGGAAAAGCGTTCCGCTGCCGAAGTGGTTATGACTAAACTTCACGCCGGCGGTAAGTTTGATTCAAACGCATACAAAGTCTCAGGCGGTCTACATGGAGTTGGCGTTTCGTGTGTGAACTTTCTGTCAGAACGTTTGCATCTCGAGATCTGGCGTGACGGGAAAACCTACGAACAGGAGTACGCGCGCGGAATTCCCGTGGCCCCGCTAAAGCAAACTGGCAAGACCCGAAAGCGCGGCACCAAGATAACTTTCAAACCAGACGGGCAGATATTTACGGAAACGTACTTTAGCTTCGACAAGCTCTCCGAACGGCTCCGGGAGAAAGCTTTTCTCAACAAGGGCATTCGCATAACAATCAAGGACGAACGCGAAGACCCTGAACGTTCACACGAGTTCTACTACAAGGGCGGAATCGCGGAGTTCGTCAAGCATCTCAACAAGAACAAGACGACGCTACACGACAAGCCGATCTACTTTGAGAAGGAAGCCGACGCGCTTTCAATCGAAGTCGCTATTCAGTACAACGACGGCTACGACGAGAAGGTGTATTCGTTTGCCAACAACATCAACACTGTCGATGGTGGCACTCATCTCTCGGGTTTTCGTTCGGCCTTCACCAGGACCATTAATGCCTACGCACAGTCCTCAGGTCTGGCGAAGAACTTCAAGACGAATTTGACGGGAGATGACGTTCGTGAAGGTCTGGTAGCCGTAATCTCAGTCAAGCTGCCGCAGCCTCAGTTTGAGGGTCAAACGAAAGGAAAACTGAATTCCGACGTTAAGGGTTCCGTGGAGTCGTTCTTGAATGACAGACTGACTGAGTTCTTTGAGCAGAATCCGCCGGTTGCCAGAAAGGTAGTTGGTAAGGCTCTAGATGCTGCTCGTGCACGCGAAGCAGCGCGCAAAGCTCGCGAGATCGTCCGCAAAGGTGCAATGGGCTCCAGTATGCTGCCCGGCAAACTGGCTGATTGTCAGGAGCGCGACCCTGCGCAATCCGAGATCTATATCGTGGAGGGCGATTCTGCAGGTGGTTCCGCTAAACAGGGCCGCGATCGCAAGAACCAGGCGATCCTTCCACTCAAGGGAAAGATACTTAATGTCGAAAAAGCTCGATTCGATAAGATGCTGGGCCACAGCGAAATCAAATCATTGATTACTGCTCTCGGCACCGGGATTGGAAAAGACGATTTTGATATTACGAAGCTCCGATATCACAAGATCATTCTCATGACGGACGCGGACGTGGACGGTTCACATATTCGTACTTTGTTGTTGACCTTCTTCTACCGCCAGATGCCTGCGCTCGTAGAGCGTGGACACGTTTTCATCGCTCAACCACCTCTGTTCAAGGTTAAGCGAGGCAAGAAAGAGGAATACATCAAAGACGAAGGTTCCATGGTGCACTATCTCATGCGACAGGCAACCACCGATATGAGCGTTAAATCAGTTGGTGCCAAGGAGGCAATTGAAGGTCGCGCCCTGGCGCAGTCGCTTGAGAAGATGGTTGATTTCAAGTCTTACGTGGAACGCGCGAGGAGACGACTCGCCGGCGATGCAAACCTTCTCGATGTACTTCTGGAAACGTTGGCTGGTCGAAAAGGACTGTTGCGAAAAGAAGGCCTGACGCTGCGCAAGGTTTTCCAGGATGGGGAGCTGATGCAGAAGATAGACAACGCACTCAGCAAAGCCGGATATGAAACAGAGTTGACTCCCGACGAAGAGCACGGTTTGTGGGAAATTGAAACTATGACTCGATCGGGCATTAACATGGCGATCGATTGGAATTTCGCCAGCTACGTGGAGTTCCAGAAAGCGGTCGAACTATTTAAGAGTCTCGAAGACGATCTATCGGGTCCATTTATTTCCGGCGAGAACGGAACCAGTGAAGAGGTTCCCACACGCGAGGCGCTTTTAGACAAGGTGCTTGCCGCGGCTAAGAAGGACCTCACCATTCAGCGATACAAAGGTCTGGGCGAGATGAACCCGGAACAGCTTTGGGAAACAACAATGAATCCCGACAAACGTACGCTGTTGGAAGTTCGAATCGACGACGCTGTGGAGACCGATGAAATCTTTACAGTGTTGATGGGTGATGCTGTCGAACCGCGAAGGAAGTTCATCGAAGACAACGCGCTCGACGTTCGCAACCTGGACGTTTAGTTTTCTTGATAGATCAAAACCGCAGGTTTACGCCGCCAGCTAACATGTTGACTGCGAAATCTGCGGTTGATTTTTTTACTCCCGAAATCTTTCCACCTTAAACCGCGACAGCTTTACCTTTGTGCCTTGAGGAATCCCCGCCTTTCGAGTTGCAATCTCAACTTGCTGTTTTGCGGTGTCTACTCCTGGAATATCTGGCAGCAACAAACCACGGTGTCGACCTGCCTCGTCCTCAACAAGGACTCCGTATACTTGCGGATCCAGTTCTTCTAAGGAACTCGACTCCGCCGGAAGTAGCACGTCAACCGAATAGCGCAAGTTAGAAAGTTCATTGGCCGTGACAGGTGGGAATCGCGGATCAATTGTGGCAGCACTGACCGCGTTGGCTATCAATTCCTCCGCTAGTGTGTCTTTCACAGGCTCGATCGTTCCAATGCATCCACGCAAATCACCATCGAGTGTTTTGAGGGACACAAAGCACGGCGCCCTTTGCGCAAGGATGCCGTGCGGATTTGCTGGAGGATTGGGAGCAATTCCAGAGGTAACGAAAGTCTCAACAGTATCTCTGGCGAGCCTTGTGATTTCACAAGTAGCACTAGGCGCGCACCCGGCGTCGTCCAGTGTGAACTGAGCGACCATGTAACCAACACCGAACGGCGCTTCATAATTGATTACGTCGCAACTTCTTTCCAGGTCACCACCTGCGCCAATGGCAACGAGCATCGATCGAAAGCCGCACTCCCCTGCCTTCTTTCGCAGCTTATTATCGATCTCAGGAATTCGATCGAGATCGCATGACCGAACTGCAGCCACCACCTCTTCGTCAAAGAGGTGAGCGTCCGGGTTGAAACCGGCCGGGGCTTGCGGTTTAAGCCGATGACTCAAATCCCCACTTGCGACGAAGGCGGCGCGGCGTTGGACATGATCTACCGCTCTCCTGATGCATGCCCCAAAACGCAAGTGCTCATCAATCGACAGGAAGCTGTAGCCCAGTGCGACGACCTTTCCGTGCCATCCATTTGCGATCAGAAAGTAAAGCGGAACTGCAGTTCCGTGATCCAACACGCGCTCCGCAATTCTGATGATCTGAAAATTCTCCCTTGAGGCACTTTCGGTTATTGCGGTCAACAGTTCATCATCAACCTGGATGCTGAACTGAGTGTCAGGTGCTTGAAAACGACTGAAGTCACCATGCACGGTCGGACCGTGATAGGCCACAAATGAATCTGCCTCCAACGGCGCATGAGGTGAGATAAGAACAACAGTTTCGGCGCCAGTCGTTTTGAGCCGTCGCGTAAACTCCGCCATCGCGTCTATGGAGTTCTGGACTTCAAGAACCGCATCGCCGCCGATTTCAGGCACCATTATCGGTGGATGCGGTGCCATGCCGGTGAATACCAGAAAGCGATCAGAGCTCATTGATAAAATCGATCTTTCGGGCCAAGTGCCGGGGGATGGAGACGCCCCGCGCTCGATCGCCATTAATTGGACAAGCGCGTTCAGGCGTGAAGTCGTACTTCTCGAGGGTGCAAAAGATTGTCTCTGGGAACGGACACATTCTAGCGCCGCTCTTTCGAACGAACAATCAACCTTTGGAGTGCGGTGCCCTCTGCACCGCTTTGGTCACGCGCTTACAACCCCGCGCAATCTAGAGAGACGCGTTATGACTAAGCGATCCCGATCAATTAAACTCACCTTCACGAATGAATAGATTTGACCTCTTGATTGTAGGCGCCGGTCCCGCGGGATCTTTCGCTGCGGAATTGCTCGCGAAAGGGGGCGCGAAAGTTGCGCTGTTTGATGGCCGGCCTGAAGGTGAACCAAAAGCATGTGGCGGTGGAGTCACGTCTAAAGCATTGAAAGCGTGGCCGCAGCTACTCAACGCGGTGGGCCGCACCATCAACGAACTCGATTTGTATTCTCCATCGGGCAAGAAGCTACATCTCGAACTCGACGAACCATTCGCGATTTACTCGCGCATCGCCTTTGACTCATTTCTGCGAGATAGAGCGCGCGACTCGGGCGCTGCCGTTATTAGTGAGAAAGTATCTGCGAGGAAGGCGAAGAGAACTCACGGCGGCTGGACCATCATTACAGAAAACAACAGTGAGTATTCTGGTCACGTCTTGATCGGCGCCGATGGTGCAAACAGCGGCATCGGTAAGAAGCTCGCGGGTGCGCTGCCGCCGTCAGATATGGAAGTCGCTTTTGGTTATCGTGCACCTCTTCCGGCAAACGGCGAACCTCCGACAGTGGTGGCGTTTCTTCCTAAATGGGTTGGCTATGCGTGGGCTTTTCCGCGCCCCGATCACATTTCATTTGGTATCGCTACAACTCAGGATGCGTTTGAGCATCAACCTCTGGACGATCTCCTGTGGCAATTCATGATTGGTTACTACTTACCCCCGAGTACTGACAAACGAAAGTTTTGGTCGCAGAGAAAAGACCCGCAGGCTGAAAACCTTCGTCGATACCTTCAACAATCCGCCGAACGTTATGCAGCAAGGATTCCCGGACTCGCAGACAAAACCTGGGAAACGAGGAAAATTTGCGGCTTAGACTGGGCACTGCTCGGCGATGCTGCCGGTTTCGCAGATCCTGTCACCGGAGAAGGAATCTACTATGCACTGCGATCAGCACAAGTCTTCGCGGAGTGTCACCTCGCGGGCAAAATTACAGACTATGAAGCTCGTTGGCGTGAAGACTTTGGTGGCGAACTAAGACGAGCTGCACAAATGCGTCGTCGGTTTTATGGCAACTTCTGGGGCGCACCGTTTACAGAACGCATGATTGAGTTTGCGCGAGGTCACCGAGGAGTGAAACGTGTTCTTGGAGAATTAGTCGCGGGCGATCAGGGATACGTTGATTTGAAAAAGAAGCTCGTGCGAAGCGCACTCAGGCCGATCTAACTGCTGGGAGCGCAGTCGTCCTCGGCTGCTAACTGCGATTCGCTGAATGTAATTTCGGTCGTAACCTAATGTTGGAGAACAGTACTTAGCAGGCGGGGACGCCTGCGCTCCCAGCCATTGGCTCCCAGTCTACGGCGCGAGTCGCTTTATTGACCATGAGTCATCAGATTGTCTCTCGTAAACAATTCGATCATGGAGACGCCCAACGCGACCTTTCCAGAATTCAATTCGATCTGGATTCAAACGATAACCGCCCCAGTGTTTTGGCCACGGTACCGGCTGGTCTCGATAAGTTTCCTCCAACTCCGCCTGCCGTCTTTCTAATTCATCGCGACCGGAAATAACTTCACTTTGCGCCGACGCCCATGCGCCGATCTGGCTCTCGCGCGGACGCACTTCAAAGTACCTTCGCGACTCATCAGCGGAAGTCTTCGCTACTGTACCTTCGATTCGAACTTGTTTTTCGAGTTGTGGCCAAAAGAAAGTAAGCGCGACATTCGGATTTGTCTCCATGTCCTTCGCCTTGGCGCTGAGATAGTTTGTGTAGAACACAAACCCGTCGTTGTCGAAGCTCTTAAGCAGCACCATGCGTGACGTTGGTTTGCTGTCTCGAGTAACTGTTGCCAGCGACATAGCCTCAGGCAACGGCAACTTTGCGGCAACTGCCGAATCGAACCAAAGCTTAAATTGTTTGATCGGATCGCGTTCGACTGAACGCTCATCCAGGGTTTCGTCAGTCATTTATTTCTATTCGTTAGCTGAATAAGGACCAAGTTTTTCTCGCCACTCGGAGGGAACAGGAACAGTCTCAAATGAATCTCTTTTGACTGTTGCAAGGACGAAGTGCGCCGTGGCAACGAGCGTCTCTTCGCCCTTACGTCGTACTTCGAAGTTGAGTCTCATGGAGGATCTTCCGATGCGTCCGACGTAGACGCTGACTTCCAACAGATCATCGAGACGCGATACGTTGTGAAAGTCGCATTCAAGATGCACGCGTGGAAGCCAAACATTGGCCTCGTCAAACATCAGACCATAGGGTAAACCAGCAGCACGAAATAGTTCTGTTTCAGCAATCTCGAAAAATCGAATGTAAGCACCGTAGAAGATTATTCGTGCCGCGTCGACATCACCCCAGCGCACTCGCTCTTCTATTGTGAACGTCTTGTAGTTAGTCATTAACTCCATCGAGAAACGATGACAGTTCAGTATTAAAAATAGCCGACTGCTCGATGTTCGACACGTGTGAAGCATTCTCAATAACCACTAATCGCGAGCCGGCGATCTTATCGTGCATCTTCTCACTGTCCTGCAGTGGCGTAATCGGGTCCTCACGCCCAACGAGTATCAAAGTGGGCACAGAGATTTGAGGCAGCAGCGCAGTGTGATCTTCGCGCGCTGCCATTCCTCTTAACGCAGCAGAAGCTCCACCGGGCTTCGTTTTTAGCATCATGTCACGAAGCTGCTTCACAACTTCCGGGCGCTTGGTAACGGTCTCAGGCGTTAGCAGCTTTGGCAACATCGCATCAGTAACGCCAGCCATGCCGGACGCCAGGATTTGTTCCGACTGTTGCGTGCGCACTTGTTTGGCTTCTTCCGTGTCCGCTTGCGGTCGAGTGTCAGCCAGCACGAGCCCACGAACCCGGGAAGCAAATTGCTTGTAAAAGGTGAAGACCACGTAGCCACCCATCGACAGTCCACCGACAGTTGCGTTCGAAATTTCCAGCGCATCCATCAAGCGCGCGATATCCTGGGCCATGCGATTCATCGTTGATACGTCTTCTGAAAATTCGCTTTCACCGAAACCCCGCAGGTCTGGAGTTATCACGCGAAAGGTCCCGCTCAGTGCTTTGACCTGCTCGGCCCACAACGAACGATTGAAGGGATAGCCATGAAGAAGTAGTAGCTCTGGACCCGATCCGACATCGTCGTAGGCTAGTCGAACATCGTCAATTTGTACGTAGGCCATAGGTTCAAAACTCTCGCTTCGCTGCGCGAGCGACAACTGAAATCAATTCCGATAGTTCGACGGGTTTAGCCAGGTAGATTTGAAACCCTGAATCCAATGCTCGTCGGCGATCCTCGTCCTTAGCATAGGCAGTTATAGCAACAGCCGGAATCGCCGTCGCTGAGTCGGTGTCCATTGATCGCACTTTTGCTATCAGACCGTAGCCGTCTTCTCCGGGCATGGCAATGTCGGACACTAATACGTCAGGTCTATGGTTCTTGATGACGTTGATAGCTTCTCCCGCGGTACATACAGCTGTTACTTTTGCTTTCCTACTTGTTAGGGCTGTGGTCATCAATTCCAGCGTGTCTTCATCGTCGTCGACGACCAGGACGTGAACGCCTGAAAGACACTGCTGATTGCCAAGCGAGATCGACTCCAATTTGATACCGTCGGCTGTCTTGATCCTTGAATCAAGAAGTGGAAGTCTGATCGTAAATGAGGAGCCTTGTCCCTTTCCGTCACTCTCAGCCCGAATGGTGCCACCGTGAATCTCGACAAGGTGACGAGCGATCGCCAATCCAAGTCCGAGGCCTCCGTGTTGACGAGTGGTACTGCTGTCGGCCTGCCGAAACCGATCAAATACATATGGCAGAAACTCGCGTGTAATTCCCAGTCCCGTGTCGCTTACCTGTATCTCCACGGAGGAGCCTTCCTGGTACATCCTAAGTGATACACGGCCACCGATGTTGGTGAACTTCACTGCATTTGATAACAGGTTCCAAATCACCTGTTGCAGACGATTGTGATCACCTGACACGACAGCCGGTGCACTGTGAAGTTCAGTTTCTATTCGAATGCCTTTTGCGTCAGCCGTTGGTCGCACAACGTTAATCGCGTTCTCTACAACCGGAGCAAGTTCCAGTGGTTGCAAGTCCAAATAAAGATTGCCCGTGATTATTCGTGAGACGTCGAGGATATCGTCAATGATTTGTGACTGCGCCTTTGCGTTGCGCCAAATCGTCTCGACAGCCTGTCGGGAGACAGTTTCGTCCAAAGTATCCGAATCCAGTAAGCGCGACCAACCGAGAATGGCGGTTAACGGAGTGCGCAGCTCGTGCGAAACCGTCGCCAGAAACTCATCCTTCAAGCGGTTCGATTCCTCAGCTGCCTCTCTTGCACTACTTTCTCGTCGCAGTAGACGAACGTTCTCGATCGCCACGGCTGTTAAGTTAGCTGCCATGCTCATCGCTGTTTCATGTTCATGTTCATAAGCACTCAGCTGATAACTCTGCACTTCAATCGTGCCAATGATTCGACCCATTACCGCCATTGGAACTGCGATAGATGATTGGGGACGCAGGCCATTATCCGGACCGACGATTACCGAAGGATGGCCTTGCGTTGCCAACATGTAATCACTGGTAATGATCACTTGCCCGGTTCTGACAGCCCGACTGTTCGGTCCGGAAGACGTTACAGGCATCGGAGGCAGGTCCGAGATATCGAGTTCCTGGCCATCTCCCCATGCATAACAAGCGGTGCGCACATCGATAATTGGATCATAAAGAGATACAAAAAAACCGTCGCACGGAACAGACGCTTTGGTGAAGTCTCGGAGTCCGCGAAAGATTACGCTCAATTCGCGCGCAGTTCCCAGGGCCTGCGCGAGTCCCGAAATCCTTTCAAGCAGTCGTTCATATTCCGAAAGCGCTCGCTGGTCCGCTTCACGCAAAGCTTCCTCGGCGCGCCGCCGCGTACTGATGTCGCGTGCTATGCCCTGAATGCCAACCGCCTGGGAACCCTTGGTGATCAGTTTGTTGCTGGTTTCAAGCGTAAGGATTCGATGGGTTTTTGTTACGACATCGACTTCATAGTTGGTTCGTTGGTGACCTGACGTCAGCATCTGTTCACCGACCTCAATTGAGTCCGACGCCAACCTTTCGGTAATGTTCATTCCCAGCAACTCATCTTGCGAGTAACCCAGAATTATCTCCGCCGCCTTGTTAACAGAGGTGATGCGGCCATCGAAGTCGAGCACATAGACGATGTCGTTTGCATTTTCTACCAACTCGCGATAACGCTCTTCGCTTTCACGCAGGGCTTCTTCAGCAAGTTCACGTTCAGTCAATGTCTTTCGCGTCGTAGCTTCAGACTCGGCCAACTCACTGGCCGCAAACTCGGCTCGAGCCCGAGCATGTATTTGTGCGCGAGTTACTCCGAAGAACAGCCAACTGAGCAGCAGGCCTGCAGCGAAAGTGTAAGGAACAAGGGTGCTACTCGAAGAGAGTTCAAAGGATGGTTTTGTTGCGTAAGCCAAAGTCCATCTTCTTCCGGCGAAATCGATGGTTGTTTGCTTTGTGAGATCTGGCTTAGTTTCGAAATGCGAGTCGCGTAAAAGAGTATCAGGTTTGACTTCGGTTCCATCGTAAATCTTGAAAGTGACGTCGAAGTCTTTTTCATCAAAGACCGGGGCTATAAAGTCGTCCACTCGAAAAGGACTATAGACAAAACCGAAGAGGGCATCCTGCCGCGCCTTTACCGTTGAGACGTCAGAGCCATTCCTGTAGACAGGGGCATAGATCAAGAAACCATACTGCTGTTGCGTTGAGGTTTCCTGGACGAGAACCACTCGGCCCGAAGCTACCGGGGTGCCACTATCGCGTGCCCCCTCCATCGCTTGACGCCTCACCGCCTCTGTAGCCATGTCAAAGCCGATCGCAATGTGATTCCGATTGTCCATCGGTTGCAGGTAAATAATAGTGTTGTATTCGCCGCGTGTGGTGTCGGGCCAAATTTTGAAGTCAGGAAATCCATCATGCTTCATCCGCTCGACAACTGTGGCCCTTTCGTCCGGGCGAAGTCGTTGCGAAAACCCGATGCCCTGAATCCCTGGGTAGTTCTTTTGCAGTTCAATCTGTTGGACGAAGTGACCAAATTCATCCTTATCCACATAGTCGCTCGCCGCAAATAGCCCGGTACCGGCACGCAGCAGCGCAATCGACGTCTGCAGACGAGCCCGGATCCGATCATCGATTTCCTGCACAGACTTTGTGAACCGACTCTGATCCTGTGCGGCCGAGAGTTTCGAAAAATAGAATGAGACTAGGAAGGTGAACGATGATCCCAGGACAAGAATCAGGTACGGCAAGACAATACGAAGCGTGAAACGCTTTTTACCTTTGGGAAGAGTTGACGCCATTTCCTACGCCTTAGCCAAGGACAGACGCCGGGGAGTGCAGCTTTTAACGGATTGAATTTAAGTCTTTCGCACTTTGGACGCTTATCAAGGGCAGAAAGCCAACAAAGCTCTAAGAACTGAGCAGTACGAACGAATTGGCCATGGTTAGTGAACCCGACGAGTGCGACGGCGCAGGAAATCGATTAAGACGAACTGTGACAAGTTACCGGGATTTGCAAAGTAGGCTTTGCCGTTAGTCATGGCCGTCATCTGTTTTACGAAATCTACCAGATAGTAATCACTGGCCAGCATGAATGTATTGATCATTATACCGGCTTTACGACAAGCCTGAACTTCCTTGAAGGTCTCTGCCATCACGAATGGATCGCCGCCCATCGAGTTTTTGTACAGGCGCCGTTTAGACTCCTGAGGGTTCGTTGCGGTTGGCTGGAGCGAATCCCCGATGAAGCATGCCGTGGGTTTACCGTCAGTCACCATCACAATCTGCTTCATCTCCTTCCGTTGGGCCTGCAATAACCGACGCGACAGTCGCAATCCTTCCGCGGTGTTTGTGTGGTAAGGCCCAACCTGTGTCACGGCAAGCTTGCCCAGCGGAAGTTCTTCTGCGCTGTCATGGAACAACACTACCTTGAGCGAATCGCCAGGGTACTGCGTCCTGATCAAGTGGGCCATAGCAAGTGCCACTTTCTTGGCCGGAGTGAAACGATCTTCGCCGTACAGAATCATAGAGTGTGAACAATCGAGCATGACTACCGTCGCACATGATGATTGGTAGTCACACTGATGCACATGCAGATCGCCATACTCCAGATTCAGTGGAACAGTTAAGCCTTCACGTTTAATCGCAGAAAGAAGCGTTGTGTTGACGTCGAGGTTGATCGTATCGCCAAACTCGTAACGCTTGCTTGCAGCAGCAGCTTCAACGCCTGTGGAAAGATACACAGTGTCGTGGCGTCCTGAGACGCTCTTGCCGAGACTGCCAAGAAGATTTCTCAGGGTCTTGTAGCCAAGGAAATCGAGACCTTTCTCGGTGACTTCGAAGCGAACATCGCGTGGCAACGGATCAGAGATTTCGCCATTACCATTTCCCCGACGTTGTTGTTCGTTTCTGTTCTGCTGTTCTTCACGAAGTCGTAGATAGCCCTCTTCCACGAGACGCTCGATAAGTTCGTTAAGTAATTCTTCCAGGAGCGATCCTTTGAACTGACCATCATTCTCAGCGAGCATTTCTCGAATCTGGTGTTCATCAACCAGACCTTTCTCGACTAAGGCCTGGAGCAAGGCAGCGCGTAGAGCATCAAGGGACGTATCAGTTTGTTTTTGCCGGCGGGTCCAGTAGTAATCGTCGTCGTAACCGGAATCGAGCAGAGCATCCGACATGGAATCCATCAACGCACCAAGGTTGATGGACGAAACATCGAAGCCTTTGAATTTCGAGTAGCGAGTGAATTTCATTTCCGCTTGCCGAGTTCCGATTGCCGATTTCGTTGGTTCATTATGTTCCGTTAGCAATCAACTATACTTCCCTGTCTCCGTCAGATCGTCATAGATCATTC
>Ga0163162_10002742_pt1 | contig 16706 bp, 17 predicted proteins | sample S55metaG_FD_115310 | JGI IMG/M metagenome (GOLD analysis project Ga0163162, IMG submission 115310) | Switchgrass rhizosphere microbial communities from Kellogg Biological Station, Michigan, USA - S5-5 metaG | ecosystem: Host-associated > Plants > Roots > Rhizosphere > Soil | place: USA...
AAATTTCTTCTTTATCGGTTACATTCAGACCTTCACAATCCCTGATGATTTCAGCGGCAACCTTCTTACCCGTTTACCGGTCGCCGCAAAGATGGCATTAGCAACGGCAGGCGCCAGCGGCGGCACACACGGCTCGCCAGCGCCGCCCATCTTTTCCTTGCTGTCTACGATGTACACTTCCACTGCAGGCGATTCATTCATCCGAACCATCTTATAATCATGAAAATTCCGTTGTTTCACCCGCCCCTTTTCAAATGTTAGTTCGCTATATAGGAATGCGGTGAGGGCGAAAATGATACCGCCTTCCATCTGGGATCTTACCCCATCCGGATTTACTGCCAACCCACAATCGATGGCGCACGTAACCTTATGCACCCGCAGGCGCCCGTCCTCTATGGAGATCTCGGCCACCTGGGCAACATAACTTCCAAAAGACTCGTGCACCGCTACCCCGCGAGACCTGCCCGCCGGCAGTTTACTTCCCCATCCCGATTTTTCCGCCGCCAGATCCAGCGCCGCGAGATGCCGCTTACTCTTTATCAGCCCTCGCCGATACTCCACCGGGTCTTTACCTGCGGAAATGGCCAGCTCGTCTACCAGCGTTTCCATGACATAGGCCGTGTGCGTATTCCCTACGGAACGCCACCACAGTACAGGCACCGGCAATTCGGGCGAGTGCAGGTCTACCAGGTGATCAGGGATCGTTTCCAAATACGGTGAACCCTTTACGCCTTCCACGGAAGTGTCGTCAACGGCATTTTTATTAGGCGGTCCGAACAAGCTGGTTTGGTGCACGATCGATTGACCCACGACCGTGTGTTGCCAGGCTACAGGCCACCCATCGGCATCGACACCTATATTGGCTTTGTGCAAAAAAGCTGCGCGGTAGTACCCCGCACGCATATCATCCTCCCGGGTCCAGATCATCTTGATGAACTTGCCGCTTGCTCTGGCAATGTGCACTGCTTCCGCGACGAAATCCGACCCAATGCTACCTCTTCTGCCGAAGGCGCCGCCGAGAAACATTGTATTCATCTTTACCTGGCCCGGCTGAAATCCGAGAATTTTGGCCGCCACCTGCTGGTCTACGCCAGGCATCTGAGTGCCCGTCCATATCTCACAGCTATTTCCACTGATCTTGACCGTACAATTGAGGGGCTCCATCGCCGCATGCGCCAGATACGGAAAAGTATATTCCGCAGATATTTGCCGAGCCGCTTTTGAGAGCCCGTTTTCGACATTCCCATGCTCAGACGCCACCAATCCCCTGGTTCCAGCCAGCTTCCTATAGTCGTCAAACTGCGTACTGCTGTCTACGGCTTCCCCGGGCCCCATGTCCCATTCTACTTTGACAAGATCACGTCCTTTCCTTGCAGCCCAAAAATTGTCGGCTATAACCGCCACACCCGTCGGAACCTGCACCACATCCCTGACTCCCCGGACAGCCCTTGCACCACTGGCATCATAGGACTTGATTGTCCCCCCAAACACGGGCGAGTGCACGACTACGGCAATCAGCATTCCCGGGAAATGGACATCCATCCCGAAGGTCGCCTGTCCCGTTATCTTTGCCTTGGTATCAAGCCGCTTTTTTGCCTTACCAATGTACCTCCATTCAGTAGGGTCTTTTAGTTTCACGGAGGCGGGAACGGGCAGTTTTGACGCGGCATCGGTCAGGTCTCCATAGCTGACCCTTTGGTCCCCGGCAATGACAAACCCATTTTCCGTCTTGCATTCGGAAACGGGCACGCCGAATTTCCTGGCACCCGCCTCTACCAGCATGACCCGCGCAGTAGCCCCAGCGTTTCGGTACCGGTCAAATTCAGACCAGGTAGTGGTCGAGCCACCCGTTATTTGCAGTTTAAAAACCGTATGCAAGTAGGGCTCGCCTGGGGGAGCATGCTCTACCTGTACTTTATTCCAGTCGAAATCAAGCTCTTCTGCTATCAGCATCGGCAAGGTCGTCCATATCCCCTGCCCCATTTCAGCGTGGGCAAGCAGGATCGTTACCGTATTGTCCGCTCCGACGTTCAAATAAGCATTGGGTACAAACACAGCAGCCGGATCCGTGTCCTTCATCAGACGCTGTGCTCCGGCCGGTACAAAAAACGACAGCAGCAACCCTCCACCCATCATTCCTCCTGTTTTCAAAAACTCACGGCGGGAATACGATGTAACGCTCATTTCACACCTCCTTCTTTTTGTAGCTGTGCCGCAAGATGTATAGCCCTCCTTATACGCGGATAGGTACCACAACGGCAAATGTTGCCGCTCATCCCATCGTCGATGTCCTGATCGGTAGGTGATAGATTTTCCCGAAGAAGCACGGCGGCCGCCATGATCTGCCCACTCTGACAATACCCGCACTGCGGCACATCCACCTGTATCCAGGCTTCCTGCAATGGATTTTTGACATCATGGTACAGCCCCTCAATGGTGACCACCCGCTGATTTTCCGCCCTGTGTACTGGCGTCACGCAGGAGCGAACTGCATCCTCATTTAAATGCACTGTACAGGCCCCGCACAGCGCCATGCCGCAGCCATATTTGGTCCCCGTCAGCTGCAACACATCTCGCAGAACCCAGAGCAATGGCATTCCCGGATCGACATCTACCGAATGCGGTTGATCGTTGACGATTAGATTGATCATAAATGGTTTATTTTCAATTAACGTTCCGATATTCAAACGGCGTCATACCTGTCTTCTGCTTGAACAAGCGCGTAAAATGCTGCTGATACTTAAATCCCAGGTCGAAAGACACATCGTTGATCGACTTAGACGTATCAAAAAGCCTTGTCTTAGCTTCATCGATAGTCCTGGTTTGAATATAGTCGAGGGCAGTACTGCCCGTCTCCTTTTTGATCAGGTCACCGAAATAATTCGCCGAAAGATGCAATTGCTCCGCACAATAAGTTACATTCGGCGTACCCAAATCACGGGCTTTACCGGATGTAAAATAATCATCCAGGAGCCGCTCAAACTTCACCAAAATATCGCTGTTTACATGACTCCTGGTAATAAACTGGCGGTCATAAAATCGTGTACAATAATTCAGCAGCAGTTCAATATTGGACGAGATCAATGTTTTACTGTGCTTATCAATATTGAGCTTTACTTCCGCGGCAATCTTGTCCAGGCAATCCACGATCGTATTTCTTTCCTTCTTCGACAAATGCAACGCCTCCCTGACCGCGTATGAAAAGAAGGTGTAATCCTTTATTTTTCGGCCCAGCTCCGTACCCTTGATCAAATCGGGATGAAAAACCAGGGCATACCCGGAAGGTACCATAGCCACCCCTTTGCTATCAATACCATAGATTTGGCCAGGGGACACGAAAACCAACGTACCATCCTCATAGTCATAAGGTTGACAGCCGTAGGTCATATTCCCGCACTTAATATTCTTCAGAAATAAGGCATATACGCCCATAAACATCCGGAAGTTGATCACCGTCGGCACTTCGTTGAAATTGATCACGCTTACCAACGGATGGTGCGTGTCTACGCCAATGTAGTCATTGTAGTTGCTAACCCTATCAATCCTTAGGATCTCCTCCATAATTGGCTATTTGACATACAAAGTTATCCGAAACTCCCAGTTCTTTACCGCGTCCCGCTAAAACCAGTAAAAATGGTAAAATAATCCGGATCATATATAAACAGGATGCCGCCGCCCGTGGCGAAATTTGCAATGAATTATACGTTAGTAAATGAAACCCATCACTACATCATCGGATATCTTTGATCGACTCCACTCAGGCCAGCCGATCCGAATGGATGACCCGGAATATTACAGAATAGCTGAAGGCGTAAAAAAGACGATGGAGCTTTCTCTGCTACTCAACACCGCAACCGATCCGGATCAAATCCGGTTCTATTTGGGTGAGATCACGGGCACAACCATAGACCCTGGCACTACCTTATTTTCCCCATTCTATACCAATTTGGGCGCCTTCACCACCATTGGGAAGAACGTCTTCATCAACCATGCATGCTCTTTCCTCGACCTGGGGGGCATCACAATTGAAGACGACGTACTCATCGGCCCCAGGGTGAACCTCGTAACGGAGAGCCATCCCCTGGACTCCGGGGACAGAAAGGCCTTGATCACCAAACCCGTCACCATACGACGCGGGGCATGGATTGGTGCAGGGGCAACGATCCTACCGGGAGTAACCATAGGAGAAAATGCGGTAGTAGCAGCCGGCTCGGTCGTTTCCAGGGATGTCCCTGCCAACACGGTAGCAGCTGGCACTCCGGCCAGAATCGTCAAATCAATTCCTGTTAAATTATAAATCCCGCAATATGGAACGCCTCAAAAATCATCCGTCAAGAAGAACCTTCATCCGCCAATCGGCCCTGGGCGGCGCAGGATTGATACTGTCACCCTCGCTCAATTTACCCTCGATGCAAGCCACCAGCATTGGCGGAGACAGCATTAAGACAAAGGGGTATGCCGCCAGAGACTCCTCCGGTATACTCGGCCCGTGGGAGTTTGAACGGAGGCCGATGGGCGACAATGACATTCTGATTGACGTCAAATATGCCAGCATATGCCACTCGGACATCCACCAGATCAGAGGCGACTGGGGTCCGCAGGCTTACCCCCAGGTACCCGGACATGAGATCGTGGGCATTGTTTCTGCGGTCGGTAAAAACGTCACCAAATTCAAAGTTGGCGACAGGGCCGGCGTCGGTTGCATGGTAGATAGCTGTATGCGCTGCGACAATTGCAACCATGGCGAAGAACAATTTTGCGAAAACAATGCTACCAAATTCACCTACGGAGCTCCCGACAAATCCGAGCCTACCGGCATTACCCAGGGCGGCTACTCCAGCAACATCGTCGTAAGAGATCATTTCGCCCTCCATCTCCCTGACCATATATCCCTTCAGGAAGCCGCCCCCTTGCTTTGCGCAGGCATCACTACGTATTCCCCATTAATGAAGGCCAATTTTAATAGAGGAGACAAAATTGGTGTTGCCGGCATTGGCGGTCTCGGCCATCTTGCCATAAAACTCGCCGTCTCGAAAGGCGCGGATGTCTACGCGTTTACGACTTCCGGCGATAAAGTAAAGGATATTCTCTCCTTTGGCGCAAGGGAAGCGATCGTGGTGGACGATCTTCAAAAGCTCAACCCTTACAAAGGGAAACTTGACTATATGATTGCTACGATTCCGGTAAAGTACGACATGGCCGCATACGCCTCCGTCGTAAAACCCTATGGGCATTATACCCAGGTGGGCATGCCGGTAGGCTTCCAGGTCAGCATGAACAATCTCGGCCTGGCAGCCAGCCGGGTATATTACAACGCCTCCCTGATCGGTGGTATCCCCGAAACCCAGGAGGTTATTTATTACTGCGCCGACAACCGGGTGTTACCTCAAATCCAGGTTATAAAAGCTGGGCAGGTAAACGATGCCTGGAAAAAGGTCGTCAATAAGGAAGCACGCTACCGGTTCGTGATCGATGCGGCCACCTTTTAGTCATCTCAATTGAAACACGACGTATGAGATACCTATTTAATATTGTCTTTGCCATTTGCACTACCTCTTTTAGCAAGACCAGCTACGTAAAAAGCGATCTATCAAACGAGACAACACCAATCAAAATGAAGATTATCATCGGCACCGCTGAATTTGATGCGACGTTGTACGAAAGCAAAACAACGGAGGCACTTAAGTCCTTTTTACCGCTTACCATTCGTATGAACGAATTAAATGGCAACGAAAAATACCATTATCTCCTTCACCCGCTTCCAGCAAAAGAAACTGCCATTGGAAAAATACAAACAGGGGACCTAATGCTATACGGAGACAACTGCCTGGTGCTTTTCTACAAAACCTTTACTACCACCTATACTTATACACGGATCGGCCGGCTAAACGATACCACCGGGCTGGCAGCAGCACTGGGAAACGACAAGGTCACCGTCACGTTTGAACAAAAATGAGCTTTATGCACCCATCGGCAACTTCGGAAACCGCACTCGACACCAGCCGTATAATATGCTTCTATACCGACATTTCCATAGTCGATGTGCACTATGCTGTCTATTAAAAATTAAGTGAGGTTAATGCGAAATTCATTCGGACTAATGCCAACTTCCTTTTTAAATAACCGGGAAAAGTAAGGAGGGCTCGCAAAGCCCAAAGCATAAGCTATTTCTGAAATTGACCAATCGCTTCCTGTAAGAAGGTTTTTTGCTTCCGCAATCAGGAACAAATGAATGTGATCAATTGCAGTTTTACCGGTTTCCTGTTTCAGGAGATCACTCAGATATCGCGATGAAAGGTTGAGCTGCGATGCCATATGGTTTACGGATGGCAAACCATTTTCTTTCACAAAACCTTTCGCAAAATAATCGTTGAGCAATTCATTGAACTTCGACACGGTGTTGCCCGACAATATAGATCGGTTAATAAACTGTCTTTTATAAAACCGCTTAGCATATTTAAGCAGTGAATCAATATGGGAGAGCATGATGTCTCGGCTGAATTCATCCTGGTTGTTGTGATATTCGATATCAATTTTGTTTAACAATTCCCCGATTATTTTTTCTTCGTTGGGTGAAAGGTGCAGCGCTTCGTTTGTTTCGTATTCAAAGAAGCTGTATTTCCTTATTTCATGGTGTAGCGGGTGGCCGTTAAGAAAGTCTTCATGAAAGTACATTAAAAAACCTTCTACTTTCTGTTCAATGTCGTCCATCGCTACAATCTGTCTCGGTCTTAAGAAAAACATCGAGCCGCAGGCGTGATCGTATTTCGTTTTACCGTACTTTAACGTTCCGGATTTCATTTTTTTGAAAGCAATTATATAGAAGTCGCTCGTGTGTTCGACAACACGATTGCCAAAATTGGCAACGCGGACTGCGTCGCAGAGCACGCAGATCAGCGGATTTTCCGGAGGTTGAAAACCAAAGGCCGCAAGAAGCTCGCCGAGATTACTATAATGATTCATTTAAATTAAATTAGCAGAATCTATGTAAAACACAGATTCTGCTGTTCTTGTTTTAATACATTGAATTATTTTCCGTGCGCTTCGACGGCTACGTCCTGCCATTCCTCCCAGGTAGCAAGCCGATCCTGATAAGTTTGTTTTACCATGGGCAATGCAATTTTCCCGAGGAAAAGTCTTAGGGGGGGGTGAGGTGAGTCAATAAGTTTGCAAATCGCTTTCACCGTAGACTCAGGATTGCCAAAGATATCATCAGTGAATCCGGCAAAAACGGCCGCTTTCAGTTGGTCATACTCTTTCATGGACTGAGCATGGACTGCTGAAACACTGGTAAAATCAGTTGCATAGGCATTGGGTTCAACAATTGTCACTTTGATTCCGAAATCTTTCACTTCAATGGCAAGCGTTTCACTGAGTGCCTCCATCGCAAACTTAGACGCGCTGTACATACCCATCAAAGGCAACGGATTAACGCCTAACAGACTCGACACCTGAATAATGTGGCCTTTGCCCTGTTGGCGCATTATAGGTATTGCTGCCTTGGTAACCCACAATAAGCCGAACACATTTGTTTCGATCAGGTTGCGGGCTTCCTGCTCACTTGTTTCTTCAATCGTACCAAAAAGGCCATAGCCGGCATTGTTGATCAATACATCAATTTTGCCGAAATGCTCCTGTGCTGTTTTTACTGCGGCAAAACAATCATCACGGTTGGTTACATCCAGATTTATTGGCAACAAGGCGTCTCCATATTGTTCTGACAGCTCTTTTAATGAATTGAGATTGCGCGCAGTAGCAGCGACCTGATCGCCACGCTTTAAAAATGCTTCTGTCCAGATCTTTCCAAACCCCCTGGAAGCTCCGGTAATGAAAATAGTCTTTGACATCGTTATAGTTTTTATTGATGGATAGTGCAAAGCTATCAATACAACTCCGTGTGCCGCTTATCCAAAAGTAGGGAAGGCTGATACATTTTTACGTTTGGGCCGGATGAAGTTGTGCTATTACTCCGGAGAAACAAAGCCCGGTATCAAAGCGGGCCTTTACGTTTTCTTAACAAGTCGGGAAGACAAGATTCGAACCAAGGATATTAAAATTGAAATATCTTTGGTAAATTAGCGGAAGTTCTTTGCGAAACAAGCGATTACGATGGATTTAAGGGACAGAGAGGGGCTTTTCCAATCAGGGACCTATTGGGGACCTGGGAATAGGAAATCTCTTGAAACACCCTACAGATAACGATTTGGATGGGTAGGTTCGACACCCTCCCTCTCCGCAGATCAGTAACATTGGTGATCCCGGCAAAGCCGGGAGCATTTTTTATTCCCGGACGCGAGTCGAGTTTACTCGTCGGAGCGGGAGGGGATAAAAAATGTCGCACGAAGTGCGGCACCGATGTTACTGATCTGGCTTTCCACCTTTGGGATCACCGGAGTCGGCCGTCCAGGTCGCGGAGGTAATCCCGCCCTCTCCGCAATCCATGGTAATCCATCGGATTCCGCTGGAATCCACGGGAATCCAAAGAAATGCCTTCAGATTGACTTATTCTGAAGGCATTTCTTATTTAAAAATTCTGAGCCTCGCGGGGCTTAAATTGGGGAGCTTACAATAACACTTGGACATAAAAATTGTGGACAACACAACACTGCTCGAAAATTCTGGATTATTAATTATTGCTCTTCCTCAAATCCAAATATGAAGAATACTCTCCGAGTACAAGCTCTTCAAATGATTTATAACGGACTGGTCCGAGGTGCCAAGTCGCAAACATCCATGCTTCCCATTCCCGGCCAAACTTTACATTGGGGTTTAATAATAAGATCGAAGCGTCCCCCCAACCTGAAATAGCTAAGGAATTTGCAAGATATTCGCTTCGAAAATCCGTCGTTTTTTGCTCATCTCCATAGACAAAATATTCCTCATCTGAAGCGCTAAAATCGTCTTTGAAGTCTATCGTATAAAGTTCATAAAGGTCTGGATCAAATTTCTTAAGCCAATCTATTTGATCCACAGGAAGTATATTCCAAACAAATGTATTTAGTTGTTTAAATCCATTGGATACTTTCAGAAACTCTTTGTATGAAGGAGGAAGCGTTGCATTTAAACGTTTTTCATGAAACTCCATTTCCGAGTCAGAGGTACCTTTCGCCCCCAACCAATCAAATGAACTGTCTTTGAATTCGTCATTGAGATCTCCATTTTCTATGAGAGAGGTTGAAATTTGACGCAAAATCGATTGCCAGTCCATATATAAGATAGTTAGGTTGGTGTCTAAATGCTTCAGAAGAGTTCGAAAATCTAATTAAAACTGGAAACTAAACTACTAAAAAATATTTTCTTCTTAAAACGTTGATTTCATTCAAATTAATAGAAAAGAGAATACATTCCACATAACTATAGCCAGGGTAAGACAGCCTTGTTAAACGAGAAAATGAGTTCGACGATCATCCGTTTGAAAAAAATCTCGTAACCAAAATATTTCTTGCTTCTCCTACCAAAGAGCAAATCATTTTTATTTCGAAGGACGGACCATGTGAATTAAGATCCTTTGGCTTTTCGCCCACCGGGCATTCGCTCATTGTTGCATTAAGCTGTGAGCTTACAATTTGGAGCAGAAACGATATAGATTGAAATGTATAGGATTACCACTGTCGCTATTTCTGACAAAATCCGGTTATAAACGACATTATTTTAACCAAACCAGCACAAAAGAGGATCGAAAACAAGAGAGCTTACAAATCTTTTAACTCCATGTTGCTTACTGGAAAGTATCTGGAAGGTTTCCAAAAAGAAGTATGGGGGTTAATGTAAAAATATTCCTTGTAACTGGAAGTTGAGGCTAAATATTCTATAAAACCAGAAGGCAAGATTCGTAACTTTTTAAACTCTCTGTGATTATAATCGCCAACTGTGAGCATAAAGGCAATGGCGTCTGATTGCTCCTCTGTTATCGAACGGGGCTCAATTATTAATTCACGCAATTGCAAAAAATCAAATTTCCACTTTTCAACCAGGATTGATATCGTCTTTAAATATCGGTTCACGTGATGGAATATATCCTCTATCACTGATAGTTCTCTGTTAGCAAGCTGGATCTGTGAGAAATGCGTCAAGATGGAAAGACAATACATATTTTTTGGACAATTAACATCTGAGGAAAGCTCCATTAAAATAGAAACATATTCCGCTGAGTGTAGTGCCAGGTCTTCGTCTTGCTCTATAAAATACATATTCTCATCATATCCCCATCGCCTGACTTCGTCTATCGTGGGGTTAAAATTGTCAAGATATTGTTCCATTGACTGCCGTTTAAAGTTGTTGCAAAATAGTCAATTCTTGAGGCCTTTTCTGGCTATACCTGACAATAAACTGAATAATTTGGCGCAAATCGCTCTCAAAAAGGTTCGGAATTGACGCCCCCCCTTCAGGGATCACCGGAGTCGGCCGTCCAGGGCGCGGAGGTAATCCCGCCCTCTCCGCTGAAATTCACTAAAAGCCCTCAAGTCATTATATTTGAGGGCTTTCTTGTGTTCGAACTTTTCTATCCATTTTTTGCGTTCTTCCCTAATAAGGTAATTTCCAATCAAAAAAGAGTTCGAATCCCCTGAGTATCGCATGTTTGCGTTTAAAACTAATTCATCAATTCGCAGGGATTCTAAACGGTACTACATGTCACCTACTTTACCGAAATTCTAAGCCGACAAATCGACGGCCGGCGAAAGTAGATCGTAGTCGATTTCAAAAACTCCCGTCTTATACTTAGGATCGCCTAAACCAATTGAATCAGTCCTGTAAACCGTCCCATCAGGCTTGATAAGTAAAAATGGATATTGGCCAGTAAAGTCACCAATTACTGTTTCCGTTTCAAACCTCTTTGAGATAGAGATCGCCAGCAGCAGTTTATTAAATTGATCTTCATTGTAAATTCCTCCTCTTAAAAAAGTCTTAAAACCTTCATCAGAATACAAAAACTCGTACACAAAACAGCATGTAGCTGGTGCACACTTCATGTCTTCACTGTAGAATTGAGCATGAGGATAAAAGATCCAAGTTCTCTCAGAATGACACTCCTTGATCAAAGGAAAAATATCATTTTCTGATAAATTGATACGAAAACTAAATTCAAAAAATATCATAATTTTATACTTTCGGACTATAAGTTCCATTGAGTGATACTTTACTGATACATTGTGCCCAAACGTCTCTGATCTTGGTTTGAATTTAGATTTACTTCTGCACGCTTATATAATCCAGTTTTAATCCTCCGCATCGAAATGCAAATAAAGCAATTAGATTCTGCAAGGAAATTGCCTGCCTATAAATATAAATGTTATAAATCAGAAAATTAACATACTTTTTAATGATGCCTATTAAGGCCACATTTAATTAAGAACGCGCTTATTTTTATTAAATCTTCAGCAAAGAGGTTCGAAAGTTGTCGCCAGCTCTCCGCAATCCATGGTAATCCATCGGATTCCGCTGGAATCCACGGGAATCCAAAGAAATGCCTTCAGCGTCACTGCTTCTGAAGGCATTTTTATTCTTTACTATTTGGCCCCAAAGGGGACAAGTCTTCGCGCTTCATTCACAGCAACCGCGAAACTTTTACTTGAAAGAGTTATATTGAGGTTAAAAACCAGAAGGGAATAACGAAATTGTTTAATAAATTAAGAACCTTGCAGCGACACAATGATGTATAGAAACCAACTATTTTTCATTCCCATACTTCTTGCCTGTTTTCATAAGGCTTCTTCCCAGTCAGCAGAATTGCCACATGAAGAGGCCAAACTGGTGTGCCTGTATGCTATGCTTGTAAATAATATAGAAGTAAATCTAGACAGCACACATTATTATTCGGGCAAATTCGGGAAAGAATTGAAAAAGTATATTACGAAGACCCCTACCTCCCTGGAATATCCTTTCCAGAGATTGAAAGACAGCAATTATTGTGATATTGCCACTTCAACAGACGGTAAGCTTAGAATATACAGTTGGGATACCTGGACTGGAGGGAGCATGCATTTTTTTAATCAAATTATCCAGTATAAGGACAGTGGCCAGATCTTTACCAAGATCCCTCGTTACGGAGAAGGTGATCCGGGCACTTTTTGCTCTGCCATCTACACGGTAGCAATAAAAGGTAAAACATATTACCTGGCTATTCAAAATAGAGTTTATTCAAATAAGGATGCTTCTCAGTCAGTTTCTGTGCTGACCATTAATAACCGCCAACTGTTAGATACCGTTCGGCTGTTCAAAACAAAAAAGAAGATGTTGAATAAGATCGACGTGGAATTTGACTTCCTCAGCGTTGTCGACAGGCCAGAACGTCCCCTTGCTTTAATTACCTACGATGACAGGCAAAAGATTGTACGAATTCCCATAGTCAACGACAAAGGGCAGGTTACAAGGCGGAATATGAGATACCAACTTAAGGACGGATATTTTACATTTGCCGATATCGAGCCTGACACCATTAAATGATCATGGTCAAATTCATCGTGCGCCTCCAATGAATTCATTTATTTTCAATAAATCTCTGACAAAAATGTTCGAATGCAAGCCAAACTAAGGGAACATATAGCAGAAATAGTATCGTTAACTGATGATGAGTTCGCATTTGTTCTCTCTCACTTTTTGTTCAGAAAAGTAAAAAAACATCAGTTTCTGATACAGGAAGGCGATCCCGTTAACTATTCTTACTTTGTAGCCTCAGGATTGTTAAAGCTGTCGCACACTGATGCTAATGATAAAGAGCATATTTTGCATTTTGCTATGGAGGATTGGTGGGTAAGCGATTATAAAGCTTACTTCAACAGAACCAAAGCTACCATGTCGTTAGACTGCCTCGAAGATGCCGGTGTGTTTTGTCTTTCGCTGGCCGACAGCGAAAAGCTATTTGCCGGTCTTCCAAAGATGGAACATTTCTTCCTTAAAAAATCACATTTTGGCTATATAGCATCGCAACAGCGGGTGCTTTCTTTGCTTTCCACTAGTGCCCAGGAACGTTACGAACAATTGTTAATACAATATCCTTCACTTATTCAGCGTGTAAACAAATCCCTGCTTGCTTCCTATCTGGGCGTTTCCCGGGAAACCTTGAGCCGGCTATCTCCTTAATGTGACATACATCACACCGAAATAGTGATGCATGCCCTACTGAAATTGCCATGTTCTTCCCAGCTTTGCAGTGTAGATCTCAAACTGCAATCATGAAAAAAACAGCGAAGATTTTTTCGTTGGCACTATTAGCCAGCATACCAGTATTGGCACAAATTAAAAAACAAAATAAGATGGAAAAAAGAGTTATCAATCCCTGGCAATGGCAGGATCAACGTAGCTATGTGCAAGCTGTTGAAGTAAAAAATGTAAACGGTATACTCTATTGCTCGGGGCAGGCGGCAGTAGACGCTGACGGGAAATCAAGCACGGCTGACATGAAAACCCAATTAGTGCAAGCCCTGCAAAATCTTGAAAAGGTTATCAGTGAGGCTGGATATGAATGTAAAAATATTGTGCGATTAAATTTACTTACAACTTCATCAGCAGAGCTTTTTACCTGCTTTAATATTTTCCAGGATTGGATAGCCAGGCATGGTATTAAGCAAGCGACCACCTTGATAGAAGTTAAAAGCCTCTTTGAAACATTAAAAATTGAATTCGAAGCAACGGTAGTCAGGTAAAAATGAAGATATAAGCGATTGATTTCAATAGGTTTTTCGTGAAAAGGTTCGAAAAGTGTCGGCTCTCTGGCCGCAGATCAATAACATTGGTATTTCCGGTGATGCCGGGAGCATTTTTAATTCCGGAGAGCGATGAGAACTTGCTCTCAAAAGCGAGGAACGAAGCTTTACCGAAGTTCTCGGCACCGATGTTACTGATCTGGCTTCCCCTTCGGGATCACTGGAAGGACCGGAAGGGCCTGCAAGTAATCCCTTCCCTCTTAATTATACTGGGTTGTGATGATTAAAAGCTTTTACGGTAGCGTCGAACTCTAAACCTTCAATTCTCGGGATTAAAGGATATAAAAAACAGAAACTCTATTCCCTGGTGAGCCAGAAAAAAGGGAAGTTGACATCTCCCCCAGGGTGTCCTATAACCAATTGGAATTTCTTGTGATTTTCGGGATGGCTTATAATCTCCGCGTACACGTTCATAAACTTATTCTGGAGATCCGCATGGTTGAGCTTTTTAGCCATTTTTTCTGCAATCTCCTCCTTGCCTATTAAGTCGAGGATGATCATGTCGCTGTTGCCATTGTCCCTTACCAGCATGCAAATGAACTTTCCGATCGGCATAATGAATATTCCATTTACTCCATTAAAGAGATTACGCCGATGGGCAATGGGCATGTCTAAAGACATCATTCTAAGATTATAAACTACTGTAATGCTATTTGATACAGTTGCTTTTATTTTGTCATTACTTATTTCATCAACATACAAAGGGAAAGGCGCTATCATAAAAGGGTCTGATATTTACACCTAATTTACTTAATTGGAAGCTATTTAAGTTCATTTATCTACCAACCCGACTTCAGATTGTGACGAAGTTCTAAGCCAGGAACGAAGCTTTGCCGAAGTCCTGCGGCACTTCTTTTCTTTGTTTGACGTTCCCCAAACCGGGATCACCGGAGACATACGAAGTGTGCGGAGGTAATCCCGCCCTCTCCGCAAATTCCAAACTGGGAAGAATCGAGCTAAATTTTGCTTAGTTCTTCCCGTTTTTTTAGATCATGTCGGATTCTGATCCATAGAAATAAGTGTCCTCGATTTTCTGCGCTACAAAATATTGAGCCGGCAGATATCTCGAATTTGCAGCTAATTGTCGACGGCACCGTAAATGGGTAGATTGAAGGAGGGTGGGCGGGGTTGATCAGCCATTTTTGCCTAATCCGTGTTTTTTCCGAAAATTCGAAGTAACTTTTGATGTGAAAAATTATTATGAGAAAGTTAAGGCGCAGCCTGAGATATTTAAACAGTTCGCCTACAAGGACCTGCTGTTTATCTATTATGACTGTCCTTTGCTGGTGTGCAAGCAGGATGTCTGGTCTCAGTGTAACTATTTGCTTTATGCAGTAACTGGCAACAAGAGGTTTCACACTCCCGACCGAAGCTGGACCTTGTTGGAGGGAACGGCCATATTCGTGAAGAAGGGTGCCTGTATCATCGAACGCTTTTCCGAAGATACGCTTTGCCTGATGGCTTTTTTCGTCCCTGACTCCTATCTCAGGTCCTTTTTAAAAGCGAATCCCGCCTTGCTACAGAAGAATTTGCCCGTCGAAGCCACAGATATCGTCATCCCGGTGGAGGTGAACACAATTATGAAAGGATATTATCAGTCCGTGCTTCCCTATTTCACTTCTGGCATCCGGCCGCCGGAAGATCTGTTGGAGCTGAAATTCCGCGAGCTGTTGCTGAACATCCTTTCAAACCCCGCGAATACCGCATTGAATGGCTATCTACAGACCTTATTATCGTGCGATGCCGATGACCTACGGCAGATGATCGAAGCCAATTGTTATTATAATCTTGGGCTGGAAGACTATGCGAAATTATGTAACCGCAGTCTGTCTTCTTTCAAACGGGATTTTCAGCGGATATATAAGACCCCGCCCAGTCAGTGGTTCCTGAACAAGCGCCTGGATCGTGCCCGGGAGCTGTTGTTCAGTACGCCTAAATCCGTCAATGAAATTAGCTTCGAATGTGGCTTCGAGAACAACACCCATTTTAGCCGGGTATTCAAAAAACGTTTCGGCTTGCCGCCCCTTCAATATCGCAAACAGGCGATGACAGCTGTCGGCTCCTCATCCCATTGAGCCATTTAGAAAGAATTCTGGACCGAATGGCAAAGCCCGGTCATTTGGTCACCGCTATCTTTACAGCATACCCTCGTTTTATTGCTAATCAAATAAAAAATCTTTTTATGAGAAGTAGATCCGTGTTCGTTCTGCTAACGGCAGTCCTGTTCCTTTGCAGCAGTTGCCGCAAAGTTGATTTTCATACGCCGCCCAAAAAATATCCTGCCGACGTGGCCGTTGGCTGGATGCAGCTCCATATCCGCCTTACCCAGACGACGCCGAATTTCAATTCCGTGGTTTCCGACCGATCTTTTGGTTATGCCGGTCTTACCCTTTATGAGTCTATTGCGGCAGGAGTTGGTGCAGGGGAGTCTTTCCTCCCATTGTTGAGCGGTGCGCCTGTTTTAAATGCGCCGAAGAACAGGGCGCTTTTTTGGCCGGCTGTCGCAAATGCAGCCATGGCGCTGATCACAAGGGACATTTTTGGGAATGCGTCCTCTGCAGGGCTGGCGTCCATCGATTCTCTGGAGGCCCGCTTTAACAAGGAGTTCCAGGGCCACGTCGGGGAAGCCGATATAAAAAACGCGGCAGACTATGGGAGGACGGTGGCTGCTGCCATTTTCGAATGGTCGAAGACCGATGGAGGGCATGAGGCGTATCTGCACGTCACTTCCCCCGATTATGTTGCTCCGGTCGGAGACGGGTTATGGATACCGACACCGCCAGCGTTTGCTCCCCCCATACATCCATTTTGGGGCAAGAATCGCAGCTTTGTGCCTGATATCGTCGGAAAGACCCCACAAAATCTTCCGACGCCATATTCGACCGACGTTCACTCGCCCTTTTATGCCATGGCGAATGAGCTTTACACGATTTCCCTTTCCCTGACACCCACGGACTCTATAACCGCCAAGATTTGGGCGGATAACCTTCCGGGCAATCTGAA
>Ga0163162_10002744_pt1 | contig 16705 bp, 16 predicted proteins | sample S55metaG_FD_115310 | JGI IMG/M metagenome (GOLD analysis project Ga0163162, IMG submission 115310) | Switchgrass rhizosphere microbial communities from Kellogg Biological Station, Michigan, USA - S5-5 metaG | ecosystem: Host-associated > Plants > Roots > Rhizosphere > Soil | place: USA...
ATGACGTCATGCAGGTTGACGATCTGGCCTCCGGGGAAAACGTTGCGGGCAATGAACAGGCTTTGCGTGTCGCTCCGCATGGGGGCGGGACGCGTGATGCCGTGATTCAGGAACAAGCCGTCGGGAGCCAGCAGAGCGTAGACTTTGCGGAAATAAGATTCCAGGTGCGCCCGGCCTACCTGCTCGAACATGCCGACTGAAGAAATCTTGTCGAACTCGCCCGTTAGATCGCGATAATCCGTCTCCTGAATGGAGACCTGGTGTTCCAGGCGCTCGGCGCGGACACGCTGGCTGGCGTATTCGAACTGCCGCCGGCTCAAGGTGCAGCCGCTGGCGGAGACGCCCCAGTGCTGAGCCGCCTCCAGTACAAGCGCGCCCCAGCCGCAGCCGATATCGAGGTAACGATCGCCGCGCTGCAGTCGCAGCTTTCGGCAGATGTGATCCAGCTTCGCCAACTGCGCCTGGTCGAGCGTGGCATCGGGCTGCTTGAAATAGGCACACGAGTACACCATGCGCTCGTCCAGAAACAGCCGGTAGAAATCGTTGGACCGATCGTAATGGAAGCGGATGCGCCGCGCGGTGGATTCCCGGCCGGCCCAGCGCTGAGCGAGTCTCCACGGATCCCAACGGCAGACGGCATCGAAGAACTGACGCCGCCAAGCGCTCCCGGAGCGTGACAATTGAAAGCGAACGCTGGCGATGAAATCGCCCTGGACCTCGATCTCGCCGTTCACAAATGCGCGCGCCACCGAATAAGCATCGGCGCCCGCGAGCCAACGGTGGCCGCCCTTATGGCGGGCAATGATTTCAAAGTCCTGAGTTCCGGCGGACGCTGCGCGTTCCATGATGATCCAGCCCGTCCGTTATTGAGCAGCGAGCGGCGCGAGGCGCCAGGCGGCGTAACGCTCTGCTGCGAACCGCGCCAAGCCGTCGCGCGTCGTAAAGATTTTGCTCAGGGTGACGTTGTCCGCGGGTCCTTCGGAACGGACGTCGGGACGGTAGTAGCCATTGCTGTGGAGGAAGACCGTGCGGCTCATTCCTGGCCGCTGTGCCGGCGCATCAAACCCGACGGCGACGCTGTCGCCCTTCATCGCTGTGTAATAGCTGCCATCGGTGGCTTGTAATTCGCGCGAAACATCTTTCCCCGCGCTGGTCCGCGCGGATTGCGGCGCGATGCGATTCACTTCCAGCTTTTGTTCAGGGCTAAAGTCGATCGCGGCCGAATTGATGGCCCAGAATCCAGCGGGCGGCTGCAGGCGGATGTGCACCTGGTCGCCCTTCACGCGGCTGACGTCGAGCTCGACAACGCGCGCTCCCATGCCTCCGCCGGGAATCATACCGCGCACCTGCCAGCCGGACGGTTCCTCTACCCAGACTTTGAGGGCGTAGAGGTCTTCGGTGGCGCTCCACACCTTAAGGGCTCCGGCATCGATGGGATTGCTGTCAAGCGAGGCTAGTTTGTTGGGGAGGTCCTGCCCGTACAATCCGAACAGAGTATTGAGCATGCGGAGCCCCCATTCACCGGTACCCGCATGCACTAGCAGCTTGGCGTTGGCGGCGTCGGCCGGTTTGGAAAACGTGAGATGAATCTCGTGCCGCAGTTGGCCGCCGGGGTTGCTGGCCGGAAGCGCTTCCCAGATGCGGCGATCGTCCGAAGCAAGCCAGGGCAATAGACCCACGCCGCCTTCGTCCTGCGCGGACAGGGGAACTTGCAGGGCGTTTAGCGAATACAGCTTGCCGGAGTCGTCAATGCCGACGCTGGTCCCGATGCGGTGATCCACCGCCAAAAGTTCTAGCCGGTCGGTGTAGTCGGTCTCGGCAAGTTCATCGTTGACCAGCACGCGATAGGCGCCGTTATATGGCTGTAGATGGGGGAGCTCCGAGTAATCCTCGCGCTGCAGCCCGCGCGCCACGGCGCCACCGAACAGTTCCGCGTCGAAAACGAATTGATGACCGTCCCACGAGTAAACAAAGGGGCATCCGCCGGTGTTGACTACTTTGGGACGATTGGCGTTGCTGATCCCGACCGCAACGATAAGGGCGGTAACTCCCACTACTGAGATCAGGGCGACCGTTCGGCCGGTGGAGAAGTCCCTCCGTTCCACCCAATAGCGCTGAACCTGGTCCAACGGTATTTCGTACGCGGCCTTTTTGACGGTGGCACGAAGTGTCGTATTGTTGGTCGAGGCTGCCGTGTCGAAGGACACGTCGTCACCATTGGTCGTCGTAATTCCGACAATTTTATCTGACGGCGCTTTTTGAAGAGCTGCCGCATCGAGCCGATTCACTCGTCGAACAGTGCAGGCTGGGGTTGCCAAGAATAGGCCCGTGCACACGAGTACAGCTGTGAAAACGCGATTCAACATGCTTACTCCTCGTTTTTCTTTGGTGGCCAAAACCGCAGACGAGAGGTTTTAGGCCGAATTTAATTCCGAATTTGGGTGGCCGACTGTACCATGAAGGCGTGCCCGACGCAAGCTCTCTGAGCTCCGCGTCGGTTCCTCCGACGCCTTCACCTCATACTGAAGGAAATCCGGACAAAGGTTACACGGCCTCCCACGATTCCTGTGGGCAAGCGCCGATAACCTGCTCCTTGGTGCATGACTGACCGGCTGGAGATTTCGCTATTGAGTGACCACGTAAGTAGTGACTCGCTGATCGGCCCGCTGCCCTAGGAAGTAGCCTGCAACGGGAATTGCACCGCCGGCAGCCCAAGCTCCAACCGGCGTATCGTTGCCGCCTTGTGTGAGCGCTATGGCAGCTACCGCGACAATGCCGGCAAGGGCGCCTAAAACAGTACCAACGACGCGCCAGTGATACGTCGGATTTCGAATGTCGAACGCTTGCAGCGTTGCGCGCGGCACCAGAAGCCTTCCTTTAGGATAATCATTAACGTTCGTCGTCCTTGTGACTTGGACGGCGAGGGCATCGGTTTCGAGAGCCACCGCCTTTCCTTCAATCCGGGTACCATCCGGCATGACGATTCGAATGTTTTTATTGAAAACCATAGGGAGGTCGCTCCAAGCGATCTGACGTTGGTCGGCGCTTGCCGCGAAAATGGAGGCGCTAAAGAACAAGAGTAGAAAGAACCCAACCAGCAAACGCTTATTCATGAATCTCCTTCGCTATTTCAATTTGGGAGTCAACGGCGCTTCCCAAATCCGAACCGTCCCTCCAGACGCCGAAGAATAAAGATCCGTACCGTCAGGGCTGAATACCAAGGAAGTAATCGGCTCTTCGTGATCTCGAAGAGTCAAAAGTGAATCGTAGGTGTCCGCGTCCCAGATTCGCACAGTTTGGTCCAAAGAACCGGAGGCCACTCTGGTTCCGTCCGGTGTAAATTGAAGCGCCTCTACTCTGGCTCCGTGTCCCGTTAGCGTCGCTAGTCGCTGGCCGGAAGCAATATCCCAAATTTCGATTTGCCCGGTATTTTGCGCTCCAACCGCCAGATGCTTGGCATCCGGGCTGAACGCGATGGATCGAACCGGTCCAGAGCCGCCCGAAAGCTGAAATTGGCGCACGAGCTGGCCGGTAGCAACATCCCAGATTCCCAGGGCGCCATTGCCCGCACCGGATGCAGCGCGTTTCCCATCCGGACTGAGTGCCACCACGGATGCCGGGTCGGCTAAGTTTATGGAAGCTACAGGTCGCAACGGTTTCAGGTCCCACACGCGCAGCGTGCGGTCGGACAACCCGCCTACGGCCCGGTTTCCTCCACTGCCTGAGGCAAGCGAGAGGACTTCCGTTTGCGCTCCCGGCAGAATGCCGGAGCTTTGGCTGCTGTCGGGAATGAGCAAACGCACCATCTGATCCATGGAGCCCGCTGCGAGTAACTTTCCATCCGGACCGATTGCGAGACGAGCTCCACCAGTGCGCTTCAGGATTGTTCCGCCGTACGTATTTGCGTCCCACACCTTCAGCTCTCCAGACGAAGACATCGCAAGAACCTGTGAGCCGTTGGCACTGAAAGAAACCGAGACGAAATGAATCTCCGCGGGCCAATCCCCATGGAGCGTGGCGAGCAGTCTGCCGCTGGAAACGTCCCACAACCGTATCGTCTTCTCCGTGGATGTCACCAGAGTAGTTCCGTCGGGACTCGCGGCGAGCGATGACACCGAGCCGCCGTGCCCCAAGGTGTAGAGAGAGACGGCTCTGGCGGCATCCCAAATGCGAGCTGTTCCATCTTCGGAACCGGAAAAGATGTGATTTCGCTGCCGGTCATATGCCACCGACAAGACTGCCCCACCGTGGCCCGTTAGCGAGTACAGCTCATGGTGGACAGAGGTCACGTCCCACACGCGAACTGTCTTGTCTGCGCCGCCGGAGAGGATCCGCCGGCCATCCTCGCTGAAAACGACCGACCCAACGCGGCCCAGATGTCCGCTCAGAGTAGCGATCTGCTTTCCGGAAGCAACGTCCCAAACGGCCATCAATCCATCGTCAGCCGAAGAGACAACACGCGCCCCATCTTTGCTGAACGCAGCGTTCACCGGGTTCCGCAAATATCCGGCAAATGGGATGACTACTCGCCGCGAAGATGCTTCCTGGACAATCAGACTCGAATCTCCGGGTTTATCTGAAGCGGCGACAAGCTTTAATCCGTCCCGGCTAAAGGCGAGAATATGTTCGAAGCCGCGGTAATCTCCCGCCGGTGTGTAACTGGACGCTGCCCAAGAATACAGAGCATCGGAGGAAGCCCAGAGGATTCGTGAAGCGTCGTTGCTAGGCGTCAGTGCCCTCGGAGACGAGCCTTCCAAAGCCCGCACACCCTGTGCGCGTACCGTGGTTATGCTCGAGTCGGCCTTCCACATGAGATACCGCCACTCCCAGCCGCGCAGGTTGGCGGGACACGAGAGGAGCTGCCGTTTTGCTTCGGCAACATCGTTTGACCGCAAGAGCAAATCGGCGGCACTGAGACGAGCCGTATAACTCTGGCGCTGCGCCAGCAGGCGCGCACGCGCCTCCGCTGCATTCGCCTGGTCGGCCTTGAGACGCTCCTGCTCCTCCTGGGCAAGAGCCTGGTCGGCCAAACGTTTTTGCTCTACTGCCGCCTGCCGTTGTCGCAGAGCCTCGACCGCCCGCTCGTCGGCAAGCCGCCCCTTTTGCTCCGCCTCGGAGCGCTGGAATTCAGCATCTCTGCGCGACTGCTCCGTCTGCACCAGCGCTTGGCCGGTCAAGTTTCTCTGCAATTCCGCCGCTTGACCTTGGCGCAGTGCCTCCACGCGCTCCCGTTGCGCCGCCGTCTGTTGCCGCTCCGCTTCCAAGCGTTGCCGCTCGGCTTCCACGCGCTGCCGTTCCGCTTCCGCCCGCTCCGACTGGGCTTCGATGCGCTGTCCTTCGGCTCTAAAGTACAGGATCGTGCTGGCGACCAGACCCAGGCATAGAGCCACTAGAATCGCCGCTGCAGCGGTGACCGGCCACCGGTTCTTGGACACGAACTTTCGCACTCGATAGAGCCGGCTAGGAGGACTGGCAATTACGGGCTCGTTGTTCAAGTAGCGCTCAACATCGCCTGCGAACTCCGCCGCCGAGCTGTAGCGGTGGCGGCGATCCTTCTCCATTGCCCGCATTGTGATCCAATCGAGGTCGCCGCTGAGCTGGCGCCGGAGTGTTCCCGGGTTGGAGTCCCGCCGCAGCGCGATCTCGTCCGCCCCCGGCAACATCCTAAAACGGTTGGTAAGCGAAACCGGATCGTCTTCCCGAATAATCCGCAGGATTTCCAGAAGCCCCTTCTTGCGAAGCTCCTTGGGATCGAATGGCAGCGCGCCCACCAGCAATTCGTAGAGCAGGACCCCGAGCGAATACACGTCCGAGCTGGCATCGATATCGGGCGTGTCCAGTGCCGCCTGCTCCGGGCTCATGTACTCCGGCGTTCCGACCAGCATGCCTTTCTGCGTAAAAAGACTTTGGCCGGCCTGGTGTTGGTCGATGGCCTTGGCAATGCCGAAATCGATCACTTTCGGAACAGGTTCTCCATCGCGCTCCGTAACCAGCACGTTCGACGGTTTGATATCGCGATGGATCGCACCCTTCTGGTGCGCGTGATGAATCGCCAGGCAAACCCGGCGGAACAGCTTCAATCTGTTTCGATTGGATAGGTTATGTTGATCGCAGTACTCCGTAATGGACGGACCTGGCACGTACTCCATCACGAAGTAGGGCTGACCGGCGTCTGTCGCGCCTGCGTCGTAGACATGCGCGATGTTGGGGTGCTCCATCACAGCTAGCGCCTGTCGCTCGCTCTCGAAACGGGCGACCGCCGCCGGCGATGCGATCCCGGGCTTGATGATCTTCAGAGCAACCTGCCGCTGAATGGGCTGCTCCTGCTCGGCCAGGTACACGATGCCCATTCCGCCTTCGCCCAGGACGCGCAACAGATGATAGCTGTCAATGCGATCGGTTACGCGAGGAGCCGCGCCCCGCTCCGGAAATCGAGCGCCCGGCGGCGGTATTTCCGTGAGCGTGACATCGTCCGGCAGCCCGAGCCTAAGCAAGCATTGGAGACACGGCCGGCCGGCTTCCATCGCGGCTCCACATTTCGGACAGCGGTTTGGCGCATCTTTCACGGCATCACGGCGTTCCCAGTGCCGACAGCAAAAATCGGATCTCATCGTCGACGTCCTCAGGAGTGAGCACGGTTTCGGCGATCGTCTCGCGCAAGAGTTGGCGGTATCTCTTGCGAAGCCGGTGCACGGCCACTTTCACCGCTCCGGCACTGCCCTTCCACTCAGAGGCGATGTCGGCGTACGGCGGTTCATCCACTCCCGTCAGATACGGCGCCAGCTTTTCGAAGTGCTCCAAGCGCCCGTCGCGTGCGTATTCTTTACGTAAGCCCGTCATCACTTGATCCAGTAATGCCAGGGCCCATTGCCTTTCGTACAAACTCTCCGGCGTTTCCTGGCTGGCCGGTTCCGACGCATAGCGGCCTTCCGCTGTCTCCGCATCGAGTGCGATGGTAAGCACACCGCCGCCCCGCTTCTGTGTCTGCCCCTTGTTCCATTCATTCGCCAGGAAATTCCGGACGGCTCCCAGAAGGAACGAACGAAAGCGGCCGCGCGCCGGATCGGCGTCCTTGAGATAGTTTTTCTCAAGCAGACGCGAAAAAAACTCCTGCGTCAAATCCCGGGCATCGTCCTGACTGTTGCCCCGCCGCCGCACGAACGCGTAAACCGGGTACCAATACAACTGGCAGAGCTTCGCCAGCGCCGTTTCGGCTGACTCCGTCGGCTGCTGGGCGGCGGCGATCACGAGACTCCACGACGTGGTCTGGAAGTGACCCGCGCCCGCGGTTCCGCGAAGTAGCATGCTAGGCAACAATTCTAGTACACTACTCAGCCAACTTCGGTGAGTTCGGTTTTGCCTGGAGTCCATTTATTCCGCCAGAAGCGGACACTAAGAGCAGCGAAACCTACAAGGATTTTGGTCAACATTCGCAAATTTCTATCTGCGTTGCCGGCTAGTGCCCCCCGATGGATGCTGAGAATGCTCCTGTCATCACCTGATAACCGGCGTTCGTGGGATGGATATTGAATCCGGCTCCCTTCTTTTCGATCAGGAGCAATCCGCTCTTTCCTTGAAACGCCGTGAATACATCCACGAGAACCACGTTATTCGGGAACAGGCCGGCTACGTTGGCGGTAACCTGGTTCAGCGCGGCAATCAAAAGCTCTTCTCCGGGCAGGGGAAGCTTCGGATCGTATACATTTCCCACATAGATCTTTACATCCGGGAAACTGCTGGCGAGAGACGCGAGGATGCCGCCTAAGTTGCTTCCGTATGTCGTCAATACGCCTGGTATTTGGCTCGGGTCGATTCCGTTCGGTCCAAGCAGCGCCAGTAGATCGTTGCCGCCAACGGTAAGAGTAACCACTTTACGGTAGCTCTTGCCGGTGTCCGCGAAGAATAAATGTACCTGTGGGACCTGGTAATGCAGGACGTCCGCGCTGGCCGCGCCTGGCACCGCTTGATTGCAGAACAGCAGGTTGTTCAATCCATCAATTGCGCCGTTCTGATAGAGCTGATAAACAAAACCTTGGGTCGCGGGTTTTGCTTCATAGCCGGCTGAAAGACTGTCGCCCAAGGCCAGGTAGCGCGTGTTGTCGTCGAAGGAGACCCACGGCTGGGCAAAAACCTCAGGCGAGGCGGCGAGGGCCAAAACAGCTACCGTGGCTGTAACGAGTGTCCGATGGACTTTAGTATTCCTCACGATAATCCTCTTTCTTTCATCTCTTTTGTAAGTTTCTTGCCTTCGACGCGTACTGAAAGAATTTCGGACTGAGGTTACAAAGCCACACACGATCCGCCAACTGCGGATCTTCTATCGGCCCTTTTTGGACGCACGAGCGATCAGCTCGTCCAATCTCGAAAGCAAAAGCTTCAGGATGGGAGATTGGTTGGACTTTTTGTAGCCGAGGACCAGATCGATAGTCGGCGTATCTCCCTTGAGAGGACGACTCGTCACGGACCGCGGGAGAAAGTTCTGTGCGTAAGCAGGTAGCAGCCCCACGCCGTGCGTCGATGCAATTAAGGACATTCCCATGGCGAGGTGGTCCGCCTCATGATCTGGGGTGATATTGATTCCGGACTGCTTCAGGTAATTGTCGATGACCCCACGCAGCACCGGAGCCGTGTTCGACACGGTCACGAATGTCTCACCGGCTAGATCTCCCGGACTGATGGCTTTGAACGCAGCCAGACGGTGGTTGCGAGGCAAGACCACCACCAAGGGCTCTTTGACAAGCAACTGGAATTCTAAGTCTGGCACCTCTTTTTCCCGCCGAAGAAAAGCGACATCGACGGTTCCCTTCGCAAGGGCACTCGCGAGCTGCGGCGAGTATTGACTCGAAATCATCACGTCGATGTTGGGGAGTTCATGGTGCAAAATCTGCAAGGCTTCGGGCATCCACGTCAATTCGTGTCCGGTCAAGAAGCCCATCGCGAAGCATGGCTTGGCGGGATGAGCGGCCCTGCGTGCAGCTTCGGCGGCCGCTTCAACCTGCGATAGCACTGAGCGGGCGTGATCGAGAAAGGCTCGACCCGCCGGAGTCAGTTCGATGCCGCGAGCGCTGCGCGTCAGTAACTGGGCCCCGATCTCGTCTTCAAGATCCCGAATCTACCGGCTCAATGAAGGTTGTGACGTGTGCAGTTGTCGCTCTGCTGCCACCGTCAGACTTCCTGCCTCGGCAACCGCGACGAAGTAGCGAAGATGTCGTAATTCCATGGCCAACTCCATGCTTGTGAGGCCCATGCTTCTAACGCATCTCTGCCAGCTTAACAAAGTATGCTCAAACGGCGCGACCAATCCCTCCGTGCACGATCTAACAAAGCGATCTGAGCCACGCCGGAAGCAGTAGTTGGCAGATGTTCAGTCATGCCTGACCTGCATGGGTCCAGATTAGAGGAGGTAGTTACTATGAGTTCACCGGTTGTTTTAATTACCGGCGCGTTGACCGGCATCGGCCGCGCTGCCGCAATCGTCTTTGCGCAAGAAGGTGCACGCATTGTGGTGTCCGGGCGTCGAGACATAGAAGGACAAGAGATGGCTGCCGAACTACAACGGCTCGGAGCAGAGGCCATTTTTGTTCGTGCTGACGTCCGCAATGAAGATGAAGTCCGAAATCTTGTGGATAAAACGGTCAAGCGTTTTGGACGCCTGGATATAGCGGTCAACAATGCTGCAACCGAAGGATTGCGCGGTCTGGTAACAGACCAGACTGCAGAGAGCTACGCGGCTACGTTTGATAGCAACGTATTGGGTGTGCTGTTAAGTATGAAGCACGAACTGCGGGCGATGCTGCCACAGAAGAGCGGGAGCATCGTCAATGTTTCGTCGGCCTATGGAAGCGTCGGCGCTGCCGGAGCGTCAGTTTACGTAGCCAGCAAACATGCGGTGGAAGGGCTGACAAAGTCCGCTGCACTGGAAGTCGCGGGCACGGGCGTGCGCGTTAATGTGGTGGCTCCGGGCACCACAGATACGGGGATGCTCACGCGCTTCACCAACACGGATGAAAATAAAGCGGCGCTCGTCTCGACCGTGCCAATCAAACGTCTCGCAGCACCGGCGGAGATCGCTCATGTGATCGCCTTTGTCGCTTCGGCAAATGCGTCGTACATGACGGGTGCCTCCGTCCCGGTCGACGGAGGGATGCTCGCGGACTAATTCCGGGCCAAAGAGGAGACATTTCATGACCACTCACGTTGCTTTGATCACGGGCGCGTTGACAGGAATTGGACGCGCCACCGCACTGGCTTTCGCGCGCGAAGGCGCCCGTGTCGTTATTTCCGGGCGAAACGCTGAAGAAGGCAAGAAATTGACCGCTGAACTCCAAAAACTCGGTGCGGATGCGGAATTCCTGCGTTCCGATGTCCGTCACGACGACGATGTGCGTGATCTGGTGGATAAGACCGTCGCACGCTTTGGTCGTCTGGATGCCGCGGTTAATTGCGCCGGAACTGAGGGCAAACCTGGCCCGGTGACGGAACAGACGGCAGAAACCTACGCCGCGACTTTCGACACCAACGTCCTCGGTACGCTGCTGAGCATGAAACACGAGCTGCGCGTCATGCTTGCTCAGGGAAGCGGCAGCATCGTCAACGTGTCGTCTACCTACGGGCATGTTGGCGCTGCTGGCGCCTCCATCTACTCGGCGAGCAAGCATGCAGTCGAAGGATTGACCAAGTCCGCCGCGCTGGAAGCCGCCGCGTCCGGAGTACGCGTGAACATGGTCGCCCCCGGACCAATCGATACTGGGATGCTGAATCGCTTCACCGGAACTGACGAAAGAAAGGCCGGTCTGGCGGCGACCGTGCCGCTTAAAAGAGTGGGCACACCAGAAGAGATCGCCCAGACGATCCTGTTTCTCGCGTCCGACAAGGCGTCGTTCATCACGGGTGCGTCGTACCTCGTGGACGGCGGCAAGACGGCCCGGTGATGTTCTAACGCTTAAGCGCCGGCGCTCTTGACACCCTCGGCGGCTTGCTCGATGAGCGCTGCAACCGCCCCTGGTTGCGACACGTAGATGGCGTGGCTGCCGTTGACCTCGACGACCGTGGAACCCGCTCGCTTAGACATGGCACGCTGGGCAACAGGCGGGATCATCTTATCCTCGGTGACAACCAGGTAGCGGCTTGGCTTCGTCTTCCACGCTGGCTCGCTGATGGTGCCACTGAGAGCCGCTACGCCCCAAGGGACCTGGGAGTCAGCCATGAAAGCGGCCTTATCTGCGTCCACGTCGGCCGCGAAGGAATCGCGGAACTTCGCCTTGTCGAGGAACAGGAAGCCGTCCTGCCCGGGCTGGATCGGCGGCACGGGCGCGCCCGGCGGGGGATCTTTGATGAGCGTTGCCACCGACTCTCCTTTGTCGGGAGCAAATGCAGTGATATACACAAGCCCCGCAACAATAGGATGGTTGCCGGCTTCGGTGATCACCGCTCCACCATAAGAGTGCCCCACGAGAATCGCAGGCCCATCCTGCCTTGCAAGAATGCGCTTGGTGGCTGCCACGTCATCTTCCAACGAAATTGTCGGATTCTGGACGATGCTGACATTGTAGCCGTCTCTCTTTAGGATCTTGTAGACACCCTCCCAGCCTGCACCGTCCACGAAACCGCCGTGGACCAAAACGATATTCTTCACTTTCATCCGCTACCTCCTGGTTATGCGTTCAACAGCCACGAATTGGAAGGTAAGGGATGCAAGCCTAGAGTGAATCCCCTCGGATTCGCTGTTTCTCTACAAGAGGGATTCAGCATGCTTAACCTCCGCACCGCTGAGTCTAAGCGGCGCTATTCGTCATCATTTTACTCCCGACTCGTCGACTGTGAGAGACGGGCTCACGGCCAGATGCACTAAGATTCGTCTTCCCTGCCCTTCCCTACTTTCTTAAGAAGCCGCAGCAACATCAGCCGCTCTTCTTTTGAAAGGACACCGACGACGTTCTCCATCGCGGCCGCGTGTTCCCGAGAGATTTTGGTGATGAGCGTGCGCCCTTTGGACGTAAGCTCGACGAGGCGCACGCGCCGGTCATCGGTGTTCTTCCGCGTCACGAGCGTCCTCTTCTCCAGCCGATCGACCGCGACACTGATCGATCCCGGCGTGAGCCATACTTTGGGACCAATCGTATTTACCGGCAGCGGCCCCTTGTGGAGCAGCACTTCGAGCACGCGGAAATCCGAGCTGCCGAGGTCTGCCTCGCTGAGGTTCAAGCTCTCCTGCGCACGAGCCGCCAGCGCGTGAAACGCCTTCAAGAACACCAGCCAGACGTGAACCCCAGACGTATCTTGCATTTTCCTGCATCCCTTCCGGATCCCGCCGCATCCTAACTTGTGATTATATTGACATCAATATAGTTACGCCACGGTCGAACTGTCGCGTACCAATTCAAGGAGGCGAGAAAATGACGGTCATCGAGAATTATAAAACGGCTATTGATAAATCGGACGAAAATTTATTCAAAGAGGCCTTTGCTCCGCAAGTCCGCATAGAGATCCCCTCTGGAGCGGGCGCGGATTATCCAGCGAACACAGCGTCTTATATTCTGAGCCAGGTGGCCAAAACCGCTCCCGGAATAAGATGTTTTCTAACGGCCGATGCCGGGGACGGCTGGCACTTGCTTGCCTTTGAGGGCCAGAAGCTCCAGGCGATCGATCAGTTGCACCTCAACAAAGACGGCACGATCGATCAAATCGTGATCTACATGCGTCCCATTCCGGTAGCCCAGCGGTTTGGGGAAGTCATCATGCAAAGACTTCAGCCTGCCAGGCAGTAACTCGTAACAATTCAGCAGGTCTTCAGCAGCTATTTGTACGCGATCCCCATCCAGCCGGGTGCCGCGTCATCGCGCGTCTCGATTCCTCGCCGCGGCACTGGCCGGAAACCGCTGAATCAAAGCCCCTCACACTCACCAACCAGATACGAGCCCCAGAAGGGTCCTCCACTTTCCTGCACCCTTTCAGATCTTAGCGCATCTCAACCATTGACTTCAACTATATTTACGTCAATATAGTCTGCTAACATCTTTTGGATTTGAAAGGAAACCTTATGATCACGACAAATGCACTGCCAGCCGCCTCGGGCAAAGGCCGTCTGATTACTCTTTGGACTCTCTCCGGTCTCGTCGCTGTGGCCTTTTTAGCGGCCGGAAGCGCCAAGCTCGCAGGAGCCGCTGCAATGGTCGAAATGTTCGACAAGGTCGGTCTCGGCCAGTGGTTCCGGTATTTCACCGGCTTCCTGGAAGTGATCGGCGCCATTGGCTTGCTGACGTCCCGCTATGCCTTCCATGCAGCTGTCCTGCTCGCCACTGTCATGGTCGGAGCAATCATCGCGCATCTAACCGTACTCGGCAATTCTCCCGCCGCCCCGGCGATGCTGTTGGTGCTCAGCGGGACGATCGCGTATTTGCGAAAGCCTTAAACATCATCAGTAAAGGACCAAATCATGACCAAGATTTCTGTAATCGTCGGCAGTACGCGTCAAGGCCGATTCTCAGAAAAGCCGGCGCAGTGGATTCTTCAGCACCTGAAAAAACGCGACGGTGTCGAAGCACGGCTGCTCGACCTTCGCGACTTTCCGATGCCCTTCTTTGACCAGCCCCTACCGCCTGCGATGCCCGGCCGCCCGCCTTACCAGCAAGAGATCGTGAAACGGTGGACGGCCGAAATAGCTGCCTCGGACGGGTTTGTTTTCGTCACGCCTGAATACAACTACGGCCCTTCAGCAGTGCTCAAGAATGCGATCGACTGGATTTATCCGGAGTGGAACCGCAAGGCGGCCGCTTTCGTAAGCTGGGGCAGCGCCATGGGCGCGCGCGCCGTCCAGCAGCTCCGGGAAAACATGATAGAAGTTCAGGTCGCCCCGGTTCGTTCGTCCGTCCACATCCCCGTTGCGACTCTATGGGCGCATTTCCAGGGTGGCGACGTGGACGAGGGACTCACTCAGCTGGAGACGTCTGCCCAGACGATGATCAATGACTTGCTGTGGTGGACGGCGGCATTGAAGGCCGCCCGCAACGCTTAACAACCAAAATAAGAAAGGAAACCTCATGCCTAACATAAAATCCCCTGACAGAACGGCTGCTCATCCGGCTGGAGTCGCCACGACCCAAATTCCTGTGTCCCGCATCGCCAGACGAACGCTCGGACAAAGTCACGGGCCCATCACACGCCTGATGTCGCCATCCGACTTTGGACATCTTTTGAAACCCTTCGTATTTCTTGACCTCATCGACGATCGGGGAAAACCGTTCTCTGGTTTCGGGCTACACCCGCATTCCGGCATCGCAACTGTTACTTACATTGCGGAGGGCAGTGTCCGTTATGAAGACACGAACGGAGCGACGGGTTTGTTGCCAGCCGGCGGTATCGAATGGATGCGGGCCGGCGGCGGCGTCTGGCATGGCGGTGGCGCTGGCGAACCTGGGCGGACGCGCGGCTTCCAGTTGTGGATCGCCTTGCCGCCCGCGCTCGAGCTGGGACCATCCCAGAGCGCCTATCTGGCGCCTGATGTTATTCCCACCGATGGACCGGCGCGTGTCCTGCTTGGCAGCTACGGAAACGCGAAAAGTTCGATCCAAGCCCCATCACCGATGAATTACCTCGCCGTACGTTTGAAAGCGGGAGAACGCTGGAGCTATCAGCCCCCAGCCGGGCACACTGTACTCTGGACCGCCGTGGGGAAGGGGTCCGTTCGAGTCCCCGACGAGCTGCATCAGGGCGAGCTGGTGGCATTTAAGCCATCGAACGCCGCGATTGAATTCGAGGCCCAATCCGACGCGGAATTCGTATTAGGCTCGGCTGTTCCCCATGATTACGATCTGGTCTTGGGTTCCCACTCGGTGCATACAAGCGCCGAGGCGCTGCGTGAAGCCGAGTCTCGGATCTTGGCGCTCGAGACGAGCCTGATGCAGCAGGGCAGGCTTTGACCCACCGGCGCGCCGGGAACATTTGCGTCCGTTGGTTGCGATGTTTCCGGCGTGGCGGGTTACACCTGCGCGAAACCCCCATCCACAAACAGCTCGGCTCCCGTGACGTAACTGGCGTCGTCGGAGGCGAGAAACACCACGGCCTTTGCGATCTCGTCCGGTGTACCCAGCCTGCCGAGCGGAACGCTGGTCGAGATCATTTTCCTCCGTTGCTCGCCCGCTTCTGAGGAAGCCAAGAGGTCACTCAGTCCGGGTGTGTCGGTGGACCCAGGGCTCACTGCGTTCACGCGAATGCGGCGGCTCTTTAAATCCGTTGTCCAAGTGCGCGCGAAAGAACGAACGGCCGCTTTGGTGGCGCTATAGACACTGTTCGTCGGCAACCCTTTACTGCCGACGATCGACGCATTCAGGATGATCGAGGCGCCATCGGGCAACAGCGGAAGCGCCTTCTGCACTGTGAAAAGCAGTCCTTTCACGTTGATGTTGAAAATCGAGTCGAACAATTCCTCCGTGATCGTCCCGAAGGCGGCATACTTAGCAACACCGGCATTCGCGAATATAACGTCGAGCCTGCCCTTCTCCTGCTTGATCCGAGCGAAGAGGCGATCAAGATCGCCCATGTTCGACACGTCTCCTTGTACGCCGGTCACATTTCTTCCGATCTCCTTGACCGCCGCTGCCAACTCCGCATTGCGGCGTCCCGTGATGAAGACGTATGCGTCCTCAGCTACAAACCGTTTCGCCGTCGCAAGGCCGATGCCGCCAGTGCCACCCGTCACGAGTGCAATCTTTCCTTCGAGCTTGCCCATTTTATTTCCTCCTCTCGCTGTTTTTGATCACCACTCTTGAAGATGTGAATGAGACCGTTCGGTCGCATCTTCCTTGCACAATAAATAATACACGGTCGGGCTGAAACCGTTTGCTCGGAATCGACATCGAACCGAAGGTAGAATGACAAGGGACCGAGCGGTCTCGAATGGGCTGAACGCAGGCATCTATATGACCAAAGGAGAACAAACCCGCAAGAAGATCGTGGCCGCGGCTGCCCCAATCTTCAATCAGCGCGGCTATGAAGGCAGTTCGCTGAACCATCTAATGGAAGCCACTGGCCTTAAAAAGGGCGGGATCTACCGCCACTTCTCAAGCAAAGAAGAACTGGCCGCGGAAGCCTTTGACTACACGTGGGAAGCCGCTTGGAGCGCCCGCTTGCTCCACCTCGATGAGAAAGCAAACGGCATTGAAAAGCTCAAACAGCTCATCGCGAATTTCGTGGAGTACAGGTCGCCGGTTGCGGGCGGATGCCCTATTTTGAACACTGCGATTGATGCTGATGACGGCAATCCGGTTCTGCGGGCGCGAGTTGTAAAGGCGCTGCGTTCCTGGGTGACGCGGTTACAGTCGATCGTGAAGCAGGCCGCGCGGCGCGGCGAAACGCGGCCGGGTGTAGATTCAAAGACAGTTGCTACATTAATCGTCGCGTCGCTGGAGGGTGCTCTGATGATCAGCCGCTTGGAACGAAACGACGACGCGCTTCGGCGTGTGCAGCAGCATCTGAACCGGTATCTCGAAAGCGAGGTATCGGCATAAAAAGGCTTAAGGAGACCAATGAGCAACACATATAAAGCTGTGGAAGTTTCCGCACCAGGTGTACTTCGAGTAGTGGAGCGGCCGGTATCTGAGCCTGGAGCGGGGCAGGTTCGCATTCGTGTGGAAGCCTGCGGAATCTGTCACACCGATGCGGTCATCATCGCGGGCGCCTACCCGGGGCTGACGTTACCGCGCGTCCC
>Ga0163162_10002746_pt1 | contig 16703 bp, 10 predicted proteins | sample S55metaG_FD_115310 | JGI IMG/M metagenome (GOLD analysis project Ga0163162, IMG submission 115310) | Switchgrass rhizosphere microbial communities from Kellogg Biological Station, Michigan, USA - S5-5 metaG | ecosystem: Host-associated > Plants > Roots > Rhizosphere > Soil | place: USA...
CGAACCGGTCGCGGAGCCGGTCGCGGAGGCGGTCGTCGAGACGGTGGCGACCCCGGTGCTCATCGCCGAGCCCGAGCCCACGGTGACGCTCGAGAAGCCGACCGAGGGGGCGCGCACCGCGAAGCGCACCCGCCCGGTCGGCCGTCGCGTGGCCACCCGTCGTGCCCGCGTCCCGAGCCTGCCGCTGCTGGCCGGGGTAGCGGTCCTCGCGATCTCCGCCGGCGGTGCGCTCCAGGCGATGCACCCCGGGCTCGCGGGCGCCGATGCCGACGGCCATCTGTCCCCGGCCGGCGCCCTGTCGGGCACCAGCGCGGTGAGCTCGGCCAACCTGCTCGGTGGCCGGGGCCCGGTCGTGAGCCGCGACTCGGACCGCCAGGCGCTCTCCGGTGCCGGCAGCCTCCAGGCCGCGGCCGACGCGCAGGCCAAGCAGCGCGACGCCGCGCTCTCGGCGTTCGCCGCGAAGGCCGAGAAGCGCGCCGCGCAGGTCAAGCTCCACCAGTGGGTGCTGCCGATCACGCCCGGCGTCTATCACCTGACCGCCCGCTTCGGCGACTACAGCTCACTGTGGTCCCACTTCCACACCGGGCTCGACTTCGCGGCGCCCACGGGCACCCCGATCATGGCCGTCGCCGGGGGCACCATCACCGACGTCGGCTACTCCGGCGCCTACGGCAACCGCACCATCGAGCTGCTGCCCGACGGGACCGAGCTGTGGTACTGCCACCAGAACGAGTTCGGTACGTCGGTCGGCGCGACGGTCAAGCCCGGCCAGGTGATCGGGTACGTCGGCTCGACCGGCAACGTCACCGGTCCCCACCTCCACCTCGAGGTGCACCCCGGCGGTGGCGACCCGGTCGACCCCTACACCGCGCTCCAGGTGCACGGTCTGCAGCCCTGAGCGGTCGGCGAGACGCGCGACCGAGGCACGACGTCGCGACCGGGCGGGCAGACCGGCGCCGAAGGGCCCTTCAGAGCTTCTCCACCGGCGCGTACCTCAGCAACAACCGCTTGACGCCCTCGGAGCCGAAGTCGATGGACGCGACCGCCTTCTCCGCGACGCCCTCGACGGTGACCACGGTTCCCAGCCCGAACGTGTCGTGCGCGACCCGATCACCCGGCGACAGCGACGGCACTTCGCGGGCCGGTTTGGACTTCGCGGCCACGTCGGCTCGGGCCGCGGCCGCGCTGAAGTTCCGTCGCCCGGCCGCGGTCGGCTGGCCGAAGCCGGTGGTCTGCGACAGGTCGGGGCGCTGCCAGTGGACCTGGTCGGCCTCCGTACGGCGCCAGTCGACCAGCTCGTCCGGCACCTCACCGAGGAAGCGTGAGGCCGGGTTGTGGGCCGGCGCTCCCCAGGCGGAACGGACCAGGGCCCGCGACAGGTAGAGCCGCTCGCGGGCGCGGGTGAGCCCGACGTAGGCCAGCCGTCGCTCCTCCTCGAGCTCGCCCCCGTCGTCGAGGCTGCGCGAGTGCGGGAAGACGCCGTCCTCGAGCCCGGTGAGGAACACGGTCGGGAACTCCAGGCCCTTCGCGGTGTGCAGGGTCATCAGGGTGACCATGCCGCCGTCGTCAGGACTGTCGGGGTCGGGGGCGTCGGGGATCTGGTCGGTGTCGGCGACCAGGGCGACCCGCTCGAGGAAGTCGGACAGGCCGGGCGTCACGACGCCGGCGTCGACGTCCGTCGGGTCGGCGGACGGCCCCGCCTGCGGGTCGTCGGCGAACTCCCGGGCCACGGCGACGAGCTCGGCGAGGTTCTCCAGCCGGGTGCCGTCCTGCGGGTCGTCGGAGGCCTCGAGCTCGTCGAGGTAGCCCGACCGCGCGAGCACCGACTCGAGGATCACGTCGGCCCGCTCGCCCGCGTCGACCATCGACTGGAGCTCCTCGACCAGCGCCACGAAGCCCTGGAGCGCGGTCAGCGAGCGGCTCACGAGTCCCGGGGCCTCGTCGGCACGGCGAAGACCCTCCCAGAAGGTGATCCGCTCGCGCTGGGCGAACGACGTCACACACTCCAGGGCGCGGTCGCCGATGCCGCGCTTGGGAGTGTTCACGATGCGGCGCAGCGAGACCTCGTCGTCGGGGTTCACCAGCATCCGGAGATAGGCCAGTGCGTCGCGCACCTCGCGGCGCTCGTAGAACCGCACGCCGCCGACGACGCGGTAGGGCATGCCGAGGCGGATGAACACCTCCTCGAAGACACGTGACTGGGCGTTGGTGCGGTAGAACACCGCGACGTCTCCCGGTCGTGACCCGGCGTCGGTCAGCGTGTCGATCTCGCCGGAGACGAAGCGCGCCTCGTCGCGTTCGTCGTCGGCGACGTAGCCGACGATCCTGGCGCCCATGCCGGCGTCGGACCAGAGGTTCTTGGGCTTGCGGCCGCGGTTGTGCTCGATCACGGCGTTGGCGGCGTTGAGGATCGTCTGCGTCGAGCGGTAGTTCTGCTCGAGCAGGATCGAGGTGGCGTCGGGGAAGTCCTGCTCGAAGTCGAGGATGTTGCGGATGTTGGCGCCCCGGAACGCGTAGATCGACTGGTCGGCGTCGCCCACGACCATCAGCTCCGCTGGTGGGACGCGCTCCGTCTCGGGCTCCTCGAGCGTCTCCTCGAGCGAATCGGCACAGAGCTGGTGGATCAGGGCGTACTGCACGTGGTTGGTGTCCTGGTACTCGTCGACGAGGACGTACCGGAACCGGCGACGGTAGGTCTCGCGCACCTCGGGGAACGTCGCGAGCAGGTCGACCGTGGTCATCAGGAGGTCGTCGAAGTCCAGGGCGTTGGCCTCGCGGAGCCGCTGCTGGTAGCGGGTGTACGCCGCGGCGTACGCCTCCTCGAACTTGTTGCGCGCGTCGGCCGCCACCTCCTCGGGCCCGCGGAGCTCGTTCTTGTGGGCGGACACCCAGTGGAGCACCGCTCCCGGCTGGTAGCGACGGGGGTCGAGGTCGAGGTCGTTGATCACCATCGTCATCAGCCGCTTGGAGTCGGCGGCGTCGTAGATGGTGAAGCTGGACTTGAAGCCGAGCTTGTCGATCTCCTTGCGCAGGATGCGCACGCAGGCGGAGTGGAACGTCGAGACCCACATCAGGCGCGCACGTGGCCCCACCAGCGCCTCGACCCGCTCCTTCATCTCGGCCGCGGCCTTGTTGGTGAAGGTGATCGCGAGGATCGAGCCGGGATGGGCCCGGCGCTGGGAGACGATCCAGGCGATCCGGCGCGTGAGCACGCGGGTCTTGCCCGAGCCCGCACCGGCCACGACGAGGAGCGGCGCGCCCTCGTGCACGACGGCCGCCCGTTGGGGCTCGTTCAGCCCGGCGAGGAGCTCGTCGGCCGAGGGACCGCGTGGCCGGGCCTGCACGGTCTCGGCATCGGTCGGGCCGAGCGTCTGGCCGATGATCGGAAGGGTGTCGCTCATCTCCGGTCCAGCCTACGGCCCGGCACCCCCCAGCGGGTCGCTGCCGGAGGGTCGGTCGACCCCCTCGAGACCACGCCCCGGAGCCCCGAGCACCGTCACCGGCCTGTGACGCGCGGTCGGCCGCGAGGTCAGAGCAGGCGCCGGTCGGACGCCCAGCGGGTGAGCTCGTGGCGCGACGACAGCTGGAGCTTCCGCAGCACGCTGGACATGTGGGTCTCGACGGTCTTGATCGAGATGAACAGCTCGCGGGCGACCTCCTTGTAGGCGTACCCGCGGGCGATCAGCCGCATCACCTCGCGTTCGCGTTCGGTGAGCCGGTCGAGGTCCTCGTCGACGGCGGAGATCTCGATGGTGCCGGCGAAGGCGTCGAGCACGAACCCGGCCAGCCGCGGTGAGAAGACCGCGTCGTTCTCGGACACGCGCCGGATCGCGTCGACCAGCTCGGGACCGGTGATCGTCTTGGTGACGTAGCCGCGCGCGCCCGCGCGGATGGTGCCGATGACGTCCTCGGCGGCATCCGACACCGACAGCGCCAGGAAGCGCGGTCCGTCGGCCACCACCGTCGGCGGCATCCGTCGCATCACCTCCGCCCCGCCACCGCCGGGCAGGTGCACGTCGAGCAGGACGACGTCCGGGTGGTGCTCGGCGATCGCGGCGACCGCCTCGTCGACGTCGGCTGCCTCGGCGACGACGTCGACGGCCGAGCCGAGCTCGGCGCGGACGCCCGCCCGGAACATCGCATGGTCGTCGACGATCAGGACTCGGATCGGGTGGCTCACGGGTTGCTCTCCTGTCGCGGCAGCTGCAGCCGCACCTCGGTGCCGGTCTCGGGCGTGGAACGGATCTCGGCCGTGCCGCCATGGCGGGTCATCCGGTCCAGGATGCTGTTCCGCACGCCCTGGCGGTCGGCGGGGACGGTGTGGGGGTCGAAGCCGGTGCCGCGGTCGCGCACGAACACCTCGACGCGGTCGGGCGAGACCTCCGCGTAGAGGTCGACGACCGGCGAGCCCGCGTGCTTGGCGGCGTTCGTGGCGGCCTCTCGTGCGGCGGCCACGATCGGGGACAGCGTCTCGTCGACGTCCACGTCGCCGACGGTCACCAGCTCCACGTCGACGCCGTAGGTGTCCTCGATCTCGCGGACGACCTCGCGCAGCGCCCCGGCCAGAGTGCCCCCGTCGGGCGGCGCCTCGAACAGCCAGGCGCGCAGGTCGCGCTCCTGCGACCTCGCGAGCCGGGCCACGGTCGGGGCGTCGGCGGCGTTCTTCTGGATCAGGGCGAGGGTCTGGAGCACCGAGTCGTGCAGGTGCGCGGCGAGGTCGGCACGCTCCTGGGTGCGGACGCGCTCGGCACGCTCCTCGGCGAGGTCGTTGGTCAGGCGCCAGATCCAGGGTCCGAGCGTGATGCCGAGCCCGACGACGCCGAGCGCGGCCGAGATCAGGACGTCGTACACGTCGGACACTCGGCCGTGGCGGACCGCGAACAGCGCGACCGCGCTGACGACGAGCACGAAGCCCGCCCCGACCCGGACGTACGCCGCCCAGCCGCCGGTGCCGAAGACCGCCCGCGTGGGGTTGAGCCGCTCGGACTGGTCGAGCCACCGGGACCGCTGTGCCTCGTCTGCCTGGCGCCACAGCAGGCCGAAGCCGAGCATCGCCAGCACCAGGGCCCAGATCACGATGCCGTTGCCGAAGATCGCCTCGGCGGTCAGCACCATGCCGAGGCCGAGCGCCACCAGGGCGATGGCGGGGCCCGAGTCGGCCAGCCGGCGGATGCGTCCGGGGCGGCGTCCCTGCCGGGCGGCGCTCTCGAGCCCGGGTGCCTCGCGGTCGTGGAGCGAGTCACCGGGCAGGACGAGCCAGAGCCCGGCGTAGAAGAGGATGCCGCTGCCGCCGAGCACGGCGGCGATCAGGAACCCGGCGCGTACCCACACCACGGGCACGCCGAGGTGGCGCGCCAGCCCGGCCGCGACCCCGCCGATGATCGGCTGGCGGGTGTCACGGGTGGCGCGGCGCACCGGTCGCTCGGTGGGTGCGGACAGGGTGGTCATGACGCCCTCCATCGTCGCAGGTCGGCGCGGCCCGAACCACGCGGGCGACCCCCGGTCGTACCCTGAGCCGCGACCCCCACGGCGCGGGCGCGATCAGGGGTTCCCCCGATGGTGTACGCCGCGGAGAGGGCGCACCTTGGATGACATGACCACGACACCACCCGACACCTCCCCACCTCAGGGCCCGGCACCGGACTCCGGCCCCCGCGTGGGCTGGGACGACATCCGCGACCTGGCCCGGATCCGGCGCAGCCGGTCCAACCGCAAGGTCGCCGGAGTCGCCGGCGGGCTCGCTCGTCACCTCGACATCGACCCGGTCATCTTGCGGGTGGCGTTCGTGGTCCTCACCTTCTTCGGCGGCGTCGGCCTCCTGCTGTACGTCGCGCTGTGGCTGCTGCTGCCCGAGGACGGCAGCGACTGGGCCACGATCAAGCTGGACCGCCGCAGCCGGACCTTCGCCCTGGTCATCGTCGGTGCCCTGGCCCTCCTTCTCCTGGTCTCTCACGGCTGGTGGGGACATGGCGGCGGAACGTTCTTCTTCCTGGCCGTCGTGGTCGGCGTGATCGCACTGGCGACCCAGCTCCCTCGTCGTGACCGCGGCCGACCCGGCCCGCCGCCGGGTCAGCCGAACCCCTACGCGAGGTACGCCACCCCTCCCGCCGAGCCGGGTCCGACCGGCACCGAGTCCGTCGACACGGAGAGCGGGACCGAGCAGGCTGCTTCGCCGTCGGGCGGCTACCCCGTCACGCCGCCCCCGTCGTACGCCCCCGAGCAGCCGCGACCGGTCAACCCCCGTAAGAGGGGCCCGATCCTGTTCTGGTTCGCGTCCGCGGTGATGGCCGTCGCCCTCGGCGCCCTCGGCATCGCCGACCTCGCCGGCGCCGACGTCGCGCCGTCGGCCTACCCGGCGACGGTGCTGGGGCTGAGCGCGGTGTTCCTCCTGGTCGGCTCGTTCTTCGGCCGCGCCGGCGGGATCATCCTGGTCGGCCTGGTCGCCGCGGCGACGACCGTCGGAACCACCGTGGCCGACCGGTGGGACCCGCACAGCACCACCGTGGTCCCGTCCAGCTCGGCGCAGCTGCAGCCGGAGTACACGATGGACGTGGGCGAGCTCCGGCTCGACCTGACCGACATCAACGACCCGGCGGCGCTGGACGGGCGGACGATCCACCTCACCGGCAACGTCGGACACCTCGAGGTGCGAGTACCGGCCGGCGTGACGGTCGACGCGGTGACCGAGGTCACCGGCGTCGGGGGGATCAACGCCTTCGGACGAGACGGCGGTGGCTTCGACACCTCCGTGACCGCGGTCCACGACGCCGGTCCCGGCGCGCCGCACCTGACCATCGACGCCGACCTCCACGTCGGAGGCATCGACGTGGAGGTCGGGCGCGACTACTGAGCATCACCTTCAGCGAGGAGAGACCGATGAGCGAGCACACCACCGACCAGACCCAGCCCCTCGAGGAGCGCGCGCGGCGCAGCTTCGCCGCCGGGATCCACCCCGTCAACGCCGGACACCTCGTGATGGGGGTCGCCTTCCTCGGGCTGGTCGTGATCTGGGCCCTGATCGAGTCGGGGACCGCCGACGCCTCCGACCTGCGCTGGCTGCTGCCGATCCCCTGGGTCGCGGCCGGAGCGGCCGGGCTGATCGCGACCGCGCCACGGCTGCGGGGCACGCGCGACTGACGCCCCCGCCGAGGGCCACGGGAGGGCCGTGCGACAGTGGCGCCATGCCGCTGCCCCGCCTGGGAACCCTCGAGTCGCTTCCGGCCCTGGCGCACCCCGAGCTCCTCGCGCCGCCGGTCCACGCCGCCCTGAGCGCCTGGCCGGCGGCGACCGACGTGGCCGTGGTCGAGATCGACCCCGAGTACGCCGACACCGCCGCCATGAGCGAGCGGTACGACGTACCCATGGAGTGGGGCGCCAACTGCGTGGTCGTGATGGGGAGGCGCGAGGGCCAGGAGCGCGTGGCCGCCTGCCTGGTGCGGGCCGACACCCGGGCCGACGTCAACAACCTGGTCAAGCGCACCCTCGACGTCCGGAAGTGCTCCTTCCTCTCGATGGACCGGGCGGTCGAGGAGTCGGGCATGGAGTACGGCGGCATCACCCCGCTCGGTCTCCCGGGCGACTGGCGGGTCCTGGTCGACGACGCCTGCCTGGCCATCGAGGCGACCGTGATCGGCTCCGGGGTACGCCGCTCCAAGCTGGTCGTGCCGGGCCACCTGCTCGGCGACCTGCCGGGCGCCGAGGTCCTGGCCGGCCTCGGTCGCTGAGGGCGCGATCCCTGGGGTGACCCCCTCGCCGTGGAGCCCACCCGTGACGTGTACCAGCTCGTCACCGAGCTCCTACCCGCGGGGACGGTTCGTGCAGCCGCTGCCGAGCACGACCGCCATCGTCGGGTCCGTGCAGGGTGGTTGACCTTGCGACTGTGACAGTGATTCTGTCACAGTCGGAGCCGTGAAGCTCTCGACCCAGCTGATGTACGCCGGCAACCCGCGCGACGCGGCCGACCAGGTCCGGGCGCTCGAGGACGCCGGGCTCGACACCGTCTGGGTGCCCGAGGCCTACGGCTTCGACTCCCCCACGCTGATGGGCTACCTCGCGGCCAAGACCGAGCGCATCGAGATCGGCAGCGCGATCCTCAACGTCTACTCCCGCACGCCGAGTGCGCTGCTGCAGACGGCTGCCGGCCTCGACAACGTCAGCCACGGCCGGGCGATCATCGGCCTCGGCGCCAGCGGACCGCAGGTGATCGAGGGGTTCCACGGCGTCCCCTACGACAGGCCCCTGGGCCGGACCAAGGAGATCATCGACCTGATCCGCCGCGGCCTGCGCCGCGAGACGCTCGTGCACGACGGCATCTTCACGCTGCCGCTCCCCGAGGGTCAGGGCACCGGTCTCGGCAAGCCGCTCAAGCTGCTCACGAAGCCCGAGCGGCCCAGCATCCCGCTCTACATCGCGGCACTCGGCCCGAAGAGCGTCGAGGGCGCTGCCGAGTACGCCGACGGCTGGCTGCCCTTCCTCTTCGTCCCGGAGAGGTCCGGGCAGGTCTGGGGCGAGTCGCTCGAGCGCGGCAGGGCCAAGCGCCGGGACGACCTGGCGCCGCTGGAGATCTGCGCCGGCGGCATGGTCGCGATCGGCGAGGGCCCGGAGACCAAGGCGCTGCTCGACTTCGTGCGTCCGATGGTCGCGCTGTACGTCGGCGGGATGGGCGCCCGGGGCAAGAACTTCTACAACGACCTGATGTGCCAGTACGGCTACGAGAAGGAGGCCAGGGAGATCCAGGACCTCTATCTCGACGGGAACAAGCGGGACGCGGAGACGATCGTGCCCGACGAGCTGCTCGAGTGGGGCAACCTGGTCGGTCCCGCGTCGTACGTCAAGGAGCGGATCGCGGCCTTCGCCGAGGCCGGGGTCACCAACCTCCAGGTGATGCCGGCCAGCGACGACCCTGCCGCGACCATCCGTCAGCTGCGCGAGCTGGTCGACTGATCCCGGGCGACCCGCACCAGGCGGTCCAGCACGTCGTTCCAGCCCTGCTCGGCGCCACCGTCCGGCACGTGGGTCGTCGAGGTGTGGGCGACGGTCACCAGGGTTCCGTCGTCGCGCGGCTCGAAGGTCACGACCACGGTGTCCGCCACCCCGGCATCCACGACGGCGTCGGGGTCGGCGTCGTCCTCCCAGTTCCAGGAGAAGACCAGTCGCCGCGGGTGGTCGACCTCGGTGAAGACCCCCCACACGGTCGCCCCGATCGCGGGACTGGTGATCCGGAAGCGCCCACGGCCGCGCGTCCACGTCGTACGTCGTGCCGGCCAGCTGCGGCCACCACCACGCGGCGAGCTCCGTCGCGTCGGTCCAAGCACCGAAGACCCGCTCGGCCGAGGCCGGGACGGTCCGGCGGATCGTGATCGTGGTCTCGCTCATGACTCCTCCTTCGAGGCCGACGTGGTCAGGTGCCGCTCCAAGCGGTCGAGGGCGTTGCCCCACATCAGCCGGGTGCTCATCGCCCACACCGCCAGCTCCTCGAGGCTCCCCGGCACCAGCCGCACCGCGGTCGTGCGGCCGGTCTTCCCCTTGGTGACCAGCCCGGCCTCGAGCAGGACGCGGAGGTGCCTGTCGACCGCGGGCAGGGTCACCGCGAGGTGCTCGGCGAGCACGCTCATCGAGGCCTCGCCCTGGGCGAGCCGCTCGATGATCGCGCGCCGCGGCGCCGACGCGACGGCGGCCGTCACGTCGTCCAGCCGATGCTTCACCACATGGTGAAGTGTCGAGGGTCGACGGTCGACGGGTCAAGGCCGTGGGCCGATCGTCTCGCTGCGGGCTGGCTGGACCGCCGCGACCCCCGCACCGAGATGGAGCTCGGGGCCGCGGCGGCGGTCACTTCAGCCGGATCGTGAAGCTACGGCTCCCGAGGTCGAACGAGCCGTTCACGGGATCCTCTCCCGGAGGCATGACGTCGTTGGCGGCCGGCAGGATCCGGAACGTGACCGTGTAGGTCCTGCCCTTCACCCAGCCCAGCTTGGTCCCGACGAGGTCTGCGTTGAAGGTGTGCTTCTTGGTGTCGTAGGTGACCAGGTCCGTCCGTGCCATCCACGGGCCGGTGCTCCCCAGCTCGCGCCAGCGGACCTGGGTCCGCTTCGCCTGGACCAGGGCCTTGGCCGTGGCGTCCGGTACGAGCTGGACGGGTTGCAGGACCAGCGTCGTCATCCGCGTCGTGGCGCCCACGGCTGCCACCGTCGTGCCCGTGTTGCTGATCGGGGACGCGAACGGGCCGATCAGGTACTGCGTGGCCAGGGCCGCCGTGGCCGGTACGGCGTTCGGCGCCGTCACACCCACCGCGAAGGTCCCGACCACCAGCCGCGACGTCATCCGCGGGGCGACCGCCACGCCCTGGGCGTTCGTGGTCACCGTCGCCGAGGTCGTCAGTCCTGGGAACAGGGCTCCTGGGGCGTTCGCGGGAAGCGTGAACGTCACGGGGACGCCGGCCAGCGGCCCGCGGCCGTCGGCCAGCGTGGCCGTGAGGTCCGGGAACGGAAGAGCGGGCAGGGTCGTCGCGGATCCGGGACTGAGGGAGGGTCGCCGTGGAGAGCAGGACCTGGACCTGCTGGGAGTCGATCGGCTCCCCGTCGGCGCCGATCAGGTCCGCCTGCACGGTGATCTGTCCGGACGGGAGGCCCTCACCTGGTGGCAGCCGGAGCACGACGGTGCCGTCGGCGGCGGAGACGTCGGCGTACTGGAACAGCTGTGTGCCGTTCCGCGAGACCGTGAACCTGACGGTGCGGTCCACGACCGGTCCGCTCTGGTCGGTCACCGTGGCCGTCACCCCGAACGGCGAGCCGGAGGTCGGCGCCGCGGTGCCGAGGCTCAGCTGTGCGGTGTCCGCACCGGCCTGGACGACGCGGTACCCGTCGCCGTCCGCCGTGTCCATGCCGACCGCGCCGACGCCGTTGGCGGCCTGCACCAGGAACCGCATCCCCGTCGACGACTGCCCGGCCGGCAGCGGCAGGGTGCCGCTCCAGTGGGTCGAGTCGTTCGGGTCCTGGGTGAGGTCGACCGAGCGCCAGTGGCCGTAGCCGGAGTCGGCGCCGGTTCCGGTCCAGGTGGCCCAGACCTCCTGGACGCCGGCGGACGGGTCGCCGGTCACCGTCGCGGAGAACGTGACGACGCCGTTGTCCACGGTGCCCTGCACCTTGCCGATGCTCGGTGCCGCCGCGAGCGAGGGCTGGTTCGACCCGAACGACTGACCGTCGCTCCCGCTGTAGAACAGCCGCATGTCCATGTGCGTGTAGGCGCGCTGGGTGTCGGTGAGCGAGCCACCCGGGTCGGAGCGGTACTGACCGGGCGTGAGGATCAGCGACGTACGTCCGGTGCCGCTGAGGGTCCCGAAGTAGTTCGGGGTGATCAGCCGCTGCGGGAAGAAGGCGTCCGACTGGAACGTCGTGTTCGGCGTCGACCCCTCGATCGCGGGAGCCCCGGTGACCGGCAGGATCCCCGTCGTGTCGGTGTAGTCGGCACTCCGGAAGCCGACGCCGCGCAGCACCTTCCCGGGGACCGTGACGTCCTCGATCTGCTTGGGCAGCGCGGGAGCGCCCGGCAGGACGGTCACGCCGTCGCGGCCGGCGAGCCAGGTGCTCTTCGCAGGAAGGCCGGCTTGCTGCGGGTCGGAGGGGTCCACGCCGGAGTCCTTGGTGCGAGCCGTCGTCGGGGTGTCCACACCCAGGTCATCGGTCGAGAGCCCGAACGTGGCACCCGGGGTACCGGCCCCGACCGCCTGCGGGGACGCCGCGGAGACGTCGGACCCGATCGGCGTCCGGCCGGGAGCATCGAAGCCCGTCATCGGCAGGCCGTACAACGTGGCCTCGAGCATCGCCTTCTGGTCGATGCCGCTGACCGTGCTCAGGCCGGAGAGGTAGTCCTGCTTGGCCTGCACCAAGGCGGTGCCGACCGCCACCGGGGCGTTGCCGGCGGTCACCTCGTGCAGGCGGCGGGACACGTCGAGGTAGAGGCGCTCGCTGTACTCCAGGAAGTCCGAGTCGCCGTACTGGTAGCCGGTGCCACCGATCAGGACCGCGTGCTGCTCGGCCATCCGCTGCGTCCAGTCGAACGGGTTCGTCACGTTGGGCACGCCCGCCGCATCCACGATGTTGTAGCCCGAGTGGCAGCCGGCGCTGAGGACGACGGTGTCCTCGAGCGCGTGCGGGTGGGCACCGGTGGGGTCCAGCTCGTCGGCGTCGAACGCGGTCTGGAAGTCGGCGGCCAACGTGTCGTTCGCGCTGAAGTGACCCGCCAGGTAGACCAGGTCGTGGTGCGACCCGAGCAACGCGTCGCCCAGCTGGCCGGCCGTCCAGTTGTCCGCCGTGCCGTCGATCTGGCCGGGATGGTCGATCAAGGTGTCGGCGGAGCCGCCGGGGATCGCGGCCCGGAACTGCTGGTCCACCCCGTCCGCGGCGTCGGCGAGGAAGTCGTACCCGGTGACCAGGGACGAGGTCGGCGTGGGGAGGGTGCCGTTCGGCAGCCCGAGGTAGTGCGACACGGTCGACTCGATCTCGGCCGGCGTCTTGACCAGCCGGCCGACCGCGAGGTCGGGCACCGGCAGGGTGACGCCGCTGATCGTGACGGTCGTGTCGGAGCCGTAGGCGTCCTGGCTCTGCACCTGGTCGGCCTTCAGGCTCGCTCCCGACGGGGTGGTGTCGCGGACCGGCGGTGAGAACTGGCTCTCCTCACCGAGCCCGGACACGTCCGGGTACCGGAAGAACGGGATGACGTCGTCGCCGCCGGCCAGCACGACGTACGCGCTGTCGGCGTTGCGGAAGCCGTGGACGAGCTCCTTGATGGCGTCCGCGACGAGGTTCACGGCGTACGGGCAGGTCGGATGGGCGGCGACCTGGGACCACAGGGCCTGGACGCGCGGCGACTGGGCGACGTCGATCCGGGTGCCGCCGGTCGCGTCGGCCAGGCTGTCCAGGGAGCCCAGGTAGTCGTCGTATTCGGTGGTGGACGGCGTGAGGCCGAGCCGGTTGGTGTCGGTGACGACCACGGTGCTCGGGTCGGCAGGGGCCGGCGGCGTCGGAGCCCCCGCAGGAGGCGCCAGGGCCAGGGGGACGTTGCTCTCGTCCTGCAGCCCCGCGCACTGGGTGTCGGCGGTGTCGGTGATGGTGCGTCCGAGGTGGAAGCCTCCCGCGGGCGTCTGGTCGGCGTGGCCCTGCACGCGGACGTAGAAGAAGCCCAGCGTGTTGCCGGTGGGCGCCGAGACCGTCTCGTCCTGGGTACCGGTGTTGGCCGACACGGCGAGCAGCGACTGGTCCTGCGCGGCCGAGAACGCGTTGCTGAAGTCCGGGTCGGACGCCAGGCTCGGGTCGTAGGCGTCCGGCGCGTAGATGCGGGGCGCGTAGATCCGCGGCGCATAGATGCGGGGTGCGTTGATCCGCGGCGCGTAGATGCGTGGTGCGTAGATGCGTGGCGCGTAGATCCGCGGCGCGAACTTCGCGGCGGTGTTGGAGGTCGGGATGTCGGTGGCCGCGGCCGGATAGCTCGGGATCTGCGACTGCGACCCCGGAGCACCCTGGGCCGACGCGGCGGCGAGCTGGCTGAGGTCGGTGCCACTGCTCAGCTCGTCGAAGGCGGCGCCGATGTCGCCGTACAGCGCGACGTCGTAGTCGGCGGGGAGGTGGGTCAGGTTCACGGTCGCCTGCTGGCCGGGCACGACGGGGAACTTGTACCACCGGGTCTCACCGGGCTCGGCGAGGCCGGCGTCGATGCCGCTCCCGGCCGGGAGGTCGGTGGCGCCGACCCACTGCCGGTTGTCGGTGCCGATCGTGGCGTCGATGTAGGGCTTGGTGCTGAGCGTGAACGTGCCCCGGAGGAAGTTGTTGAGGTCCAGGTTGGACCCGGCCAGCTGGAACCCGTACGTGTCACCGGCCTGGACGTCGAACGTCGCGACACCGCCGTAGAGGAAGCCGTTCGACGGGCTCGTGCAGCAGCTGGTCGGGCCGTCCGAGACCAGGGTCTGGGTGACGCTCCCGTTCACCGTGGTCTGCAGTCTGGTGGTCACCATGAACCATGCGTGGAGTCCCTGCCAGGTGTAGGGGACCTTGACCGTGCCGCTGGTGGTGGCCTGTGCGGTGAACGTCCAGGTGCCCGAGCCCGACCCGTCGGCGTTGTACGTCATCTGGGCGGCGGAGACGGTGCCGTCCGAGACCGTCTGGACGTTGCCGGTGCCGGCGGCGGTCCAGGCCGGGCCGACCGGAGCCGCCGCGGCGGGACCCGCGAGCGCCGGCGGCGTCGCGAGGCCGAGCACGGTGGTGAGCACGGTGGTGAGCACCGTGGTCAGCGCGACGAGGAGCGTGGTCGGCCGCCCCGGCCGACGCGTCGAGGTACGCCGTTGCGGACGCGCGGACCGAGACACACCTGTTCGGGACACGCTGACCTCTCCCCCCACTAGCCCTCGGCCGCCGTCGGGTCGATGCCCGGCCCCGAGAGCGGCACGTGAAGAGTAACCCCCGGCGACCCCGGCGGACCGTCCCCGATCTGACTATTCGCCGGGGTCCGAGCCGACCTGGGGTACGGCGCGCCGTTCAGGCGGTCAGCACCCCGGTGGCACGCCGTACAGCGGCGGCGAGCTCGGCCGCCCCGCCCTCCTCGTCGGCCCGGCCGAGCAGCTCGGCCGCGGTTCGCTCGCGGGCCGGCACGAGCGCCTCGGCCAGCGCCGCCTCGGTCGGTGGGAACCGGGGCGCACCGATCTCCTCGCGCACGCTCGCGGCGGCCGCCAGCAGGAACGCCGCGTCCGCGTCGTAGGCCGCGCCTCGGGCGAGCGCCCACACCGCGACGTCCTCGAGGACGTGCGCGACCGACCAGCGGTCCTCACGCTCGACGTACGCGTCCAGGGCGAGGCGGAAGTCCGCCGCGGCCGGCTCCAGGTCGCCGAGGTCGCGGCTGACGTTGGCCAGGTTGTGACGCCCCACGGCGACGACCCATGGGTCACCGACCTCCTCGGCGAGCGCCTGCGCCTCGAGGAACCGGTCGCGGGCGAGGGGGAGGTCGCCCCGCGCCGTCGCCAGCATCCCCATGTTGGTCAGCGAGACACTCACGGCACGGCGGTCGTCGAGAGCGCGACGCCGGGACAGACCCTCCTGGCCGAGACGCTCGGCCTCGTCGAGGTCGCCCTCGTCCTCCGCCACGAGGGCCAGGTTGGTCAGCATCGCCGCCACGCCCGCCTCGTCGCCGAGGTCCCGGCGCAGCGCCAGGCTCTCCTCGTACGCCGCCCGCGCGCGCTCGGGATGGCCCTGCTGGGACTGCAGCGTGCCGCGCAGATGGAGCACCCGGGCGCGGCCGCCCACGTCGCCGAGCTCGACGAACGCGGTCTCCGCGGCCGACAGCTCGGCCTCCGCCTCGGCGTACCGGCCCTGCTTGCGGGCGAGCTCTGCCCGGGCGACCCGGGAACGTGCGACGCCGGCCGCCTCCCCGACGTCCTCCGCCGCGGTACGGGCCCGGGCCACGGCGTCCTCCGCCGCTGCCCAGTCGCCGCCGATCTCGAGGGCCTCCGCGAGCCGGAGCAGCACCTCCGGCCGCTCGTCGGCGTCGACGATGGGGAGCAGCTGCTCGAGGTAGGAGATCGCCGTCTCCTGCGCGTACGCCGCGCGGGCGGCCGCCGCGGCCTGCCGCAGGTACTGCCGCTTCTTGGGCAGGTCGTCGCTGCGCGAGTAGTGATGGGCGAGCAGGTCGAGGTGCCGCCGGGGCCCGTCGGGCTCGCTCTCGAGCGCATCACCGACGCGACCGTGCAGGACCGAGCGGACGCTGAAGGGCAAGGAGTCGTAGGCGACGTCACGCGTCACCGCGTGGCCGAACGCGAACGCACGCTCGGCGGGATCCTCGAGGTCGATCAGCCGGGTCGTCGCGGCGCCGAGCAGGTCCCGGTGGACCGCCTCCTCGGCGCCCAGGTCCGGGTACGCCGTCGCGACCAGGGGCGTGTGGAACGCACGCCCGATGACGCTGGCGACCTTGACCGCCCGCCGCGAGCCCTCCGCCTGGGCGTCGATGCGGCTCAGCACGAGGCTGTGCAGGCTCGCCGGCAGCTCGAGCACCTCGGTCGCGTCCTCCGCGGCCGTCTGGGTGAGCACGTACTCGACCAGCTGCTCGAGATAGAACGGGTTGCCCTCGGCGCGTGCCACCACGGTGTCCACGAGAGCGGGCTCCGGGTCACGGCCGACCAGCTCTCGATGGCGCGTCCGGACCAGCTCCCGGGAGGCGTCTGCGTCGAGTGACTCGAGCACCACATCGGTGACGTGCCCGCCGCGGACCGGGAGCCCGGCGAAGGCCGTGCCGTCGGGCCGGAGCAGGGCGACGAGCAGCACCGGCAGGGACCGCAGCGTCCGCGCCAGCACCTCCAACAGGTCGCGCGAGAGAGGGTCGAGCCACATGGCCTCGTCGAGCACGACGACCAGCGGGCGGGCCGCGGCGTACGACGTGAGGAGGCGGGCGAGCAGGTCCTCCAGCGAGGTCTTGCGGAGCTCTCTGTCGAAGGCCGCCGTGAGGTCGCTGTCGCGCAGCGCCACCCCGAGCACCGGACCGAGCAGCGGCGCTCGGGCGACCAGCGCGGCGTCGAGCCCGGCGACGGCCCGGACGACGGTCGACTCGTCGGACTCGGAGGAGAGTCCGAGGAGGTCCGCCCAGACGTCGCGCCATGCGGTGTACGCGGCCTGGGTGGCCAGCGGGGTGGCCTCCCCGGCGACCCCCCGCCTGCCGGACGCCCGCCG
>Ga0163162_10002751_pt1 | contig 16697 bp, 14 predicted proteins | sample S55metaG_FD_115310 | JGI IMG/M metagenome (GOLD analysis project Ga0163162, IMG submission 115310) | Switchgrass rhizosphere microbial communities from Kellogg Biological Station, Michigan, USA - S5-5 metaG | ecosystem: Host-associated > Plants > Roots > Rhizosphere > Soil | place: USA...
ATCAATAATGGCAACACGATCACACAATACCTCTGCTTCGTCCATGTAGTGTGTCGTGATAATTACAGTTGTCCCCCGCGACCGGATATCCGTGACAAGATCCCAAAGATTTCGCCTGGCTTGCGGATCCAACCCGGTTGTGGGTTCATCCAGGAAAATTATTTTCGGATGATTGATTAACGTCGTGGCAATTGAAAACCGTTGCTTCTGGCCGCCGCTTAGTTCTTTGTACTTTGCTTTTGCTTTATCGCGAAGATTTACACGGTCGAGCAATTCCATTGGCTTCACCGGTTCGTTATATAAACCTCCGAACAATTCAATGAGTTCTGTCAAATTCAAATTTGGATAATACCCGGAAGTTTGTAATTGAACACCAATGATTTTTTTTATTTCATCTGGCCTTTTATCAAGATCGATTCCATCTACGATTACGGTGCCGCTTGTTTTTTCCCGAAGCGTTTCTATGATCTCGAGCGTTGTGGATTTGCCTGCTCCATTTGGACCAAGAAGTCCAAAAATTTCTCCCTGGAACACATCGAAACTGATTCCTTTTACTGCTTCAAATTCACCATATTTTTTTACGAGATCTTTTATCGAGATGATCGCTGTTGAAGTCATGTGGCAATTTACGCCACTTCAGCATGATGGCAAAACCAGTTGTACTATTGAGAAGTAGTCCGAGGCCTTTTGCGTTAAATCAGTTCACCGAATCTCTAAGTCTACTTCGTAAATATCTGCGTAAAATACGTCATCCCTTTTTTATCTTTTGCCAATCCAATTCCCGTCAAAGTAAAATCTCCTTCGATATTTCGTTTATGTCCCGGGCTATTTAACCAACCTTCGACCACTTCCTTCGCCGTCATTTGTCCGGAGGCAACATTTTCACCAACTATGTTAATTCCGCCGAGTTGCTTCCGTATTTTTTTGGCTCTCGCCGTCAAGCCATCGTGTCCGAAAGGAACCTTTCCGCTTGCCATATTGTGACTATGTTCTGCAGCAATCGAAGATTCGAAATCGTTTAGCTTAAGTGGTTTGAGTCCTTTTGATTTTCGATCTTCGTTGACATACCGCAAAATATCTTCCTCTACGGTTCTGCTGTTCGACATCAAATTTCTTTCTTTTGGATTGGGACCAACAAACAATAATCCTGTGATCAGTGCGAAATAAAAATTTAAAATCATAATGCATCTATAATTAAATATTACAAATTTTGCTTTGTACGTTCTGTTAAGGATACTTTAATTCACGATTTTACTTTCCATTATCTTTGACCGTCAAAAATAAAAACCGAAAAATCAATGATTGTATTCAAATTCGGCGGGGCCAGTGCCAACTCCACTGAAAGAATAAGAAACATCGCCGATATCCTCCGTTCCTATAACGATCAAAAGATTCTTGTTGTTATATCCGCCATCGGCAAAACCACCAATGCGCTGGAACAGGTTGCCGAAGCTTTCTTCGCAGGTCAGCAAGAGGAAGCGGCGAGGCGTTTTGATATAGTAAAAGAAAGTCACCTGACCATGGCCAAACAATTGTTGAATAAAAATTACGAATCAACTGAAACTCACCTGAAAGATTTCTTTACCGAAATTGAATGGCTTCTGCATGACAAGCCCAAAAGAGAGTTCGATTATTATTATGACCAAATAGTTTGTATTGGCGAACTTCTTTCCACCGCTATCGTAGCTGCATATTTGCGGGAACAAAATTTCTCATTAAAATGGATTGATGTACGCGATATTTTCAGAACGGATGATAATTTCCGTGATGCAAATATTGACTGGAGCTATACAAGCGAAAAAGTAAAGAAAGAAATCATCCCTGTGTTTGCTGAATACAATATTGTCTTGACCCAGGGCTTTATCGGTTCTACGGATGAAAATGAAAGTACGACACTTGGACGAGAAGGCAGTGACTACACCGCGGCGGTCTTTGCCAATATGCTCGATGCAGAAAGTCAATCGATCTGGAAAGATGTCGAAGGTGTGATGAATGCCGATCCAAAACAATTTCCAGATGCACAATTCATCAGGGAATTAAATTATGACGAAGTAATCGAAATGGCGTATTATGGAGCACAGGTTATCCATCCCAAAACCATCAAGCCGCTACAAAACAAAAATATTCCCTTGTACGTAAAATGTTTTCTTGATAAAAATCTACCAGGAACAATCATTCACGCAAAAAATATCAAACAATTACCTCCTATCATTGTCGTTAAACAAAACCAGGTTTTATTGCATTTGCACTCAAAGGATTTTTCGTTTGTTGGTGAAACTGCCACAGGCGAATTATACCATCTTTTTAATGAAATCAAAATCAAACCCAATCTCATGCAAAGCGGAGCAGTGAGTCTGTTAGTTTGCCTGGATGACAAATCTGACAGGATAGAAAAACTTGCATTGAAATCCTCCGATACTTTTGAGGTACAAGTTGAGAGGGGTCTGACACTACTAACTATCAGGCACTACAATGACGAAACATTGGAAAGACTTACGAAAAATAGAACTATAGTGCTCAAACAGCAATCGCCTGAAACGGTGCAGGTGTTGATGAGCGAGTAGATCTCGTTTGAAAATGTGAAGATGTGGGAATGTGGAGATGTAATGAATGAGAGAATGTGGAAATGTGAACATGTGGAAATGTGGAAATGTGAAAATTCTGAAGGTCAATCTTCGATTATAAATCATGCACCACTTATAATCGAAGATTGACCTTCAGAATTTTCACATTTCCACATGTTCACATTTCCACATTCTCTCATTCATCACATTTCCACATTTTCTTACTGTCCGTCGGATTCAACAATAATCGTCTGCTTCAATTTAATTGGTACATTCAATCCTCCACGCATTGCGGGTAACCAGTTATCCATTTTCAAAAATGTTTGCTCGATGATTTCATTCATCTTATCATTTCCTCCACTGAGCACATTTGCATAAACCGGTTTTCCAGTCCTGTCGATGATGTATTCAACCATTACAAATGCTTTCTTTTGTCCGGGTAATAATTCATTGACCATATCCTTTCCAAGTTTATCAATGAAGTTTTTGAAGGCGGTATTTCCACCGGGAAAGACCGGTTGATTGTCGACAACTTTTGCGAGATCTTCCTCCTTAATCGGCTGAGGTGCATGCGCGGCTTTCTTTACCACTTTGGTTTCAACACGTGGCTCTTCTGTAACTACGGCTGGCACTTCTTCCACCAAATAATCACCTTTATTATTCACAATCACCGGAGGTACCTGGCGATTTTTTTCAAAATAGAAAAATGCATTTTTCATGCTTCTTTCAAATGAGCCGTTCTCTGCAAATGTTTGAAGATACCGATTGAGATAAGCAACACTTCTTGGATTTCTAAAATTGACTGGAAAAATGTGAACCGGAATAAAATCCTGTCCCATGTCTTTTGCATGCGCAGCAAGAATATATAATTCTTCTATTTGCTCATCGGTGATCGGAATACAACCTGTAGTAACGCAACTTCCGTGAATGTAAATGTCACCACCAGGTTGCGATATGTCTGCTAATAATTTGTCGGATTCATTTGGGTAGTTTAAGCCGAGCGACAAATGATACATGCTTCTCGGGTTAAATTCATTAATATAATAAAATCCTTCGGGTACCTGATAATCTCCCGCCATGCGTTTCGGTCCTAGGGAACCGGCCAATGCACAAACTTTGTAAGTTTTAAAAAGTTTGTATTTCTCACTTTGCTTATTCTTCACCCACAATTCAAGTTCGCTATCGTATTTAAAGGAGCGGATATAAATAAACCTTGCGGGCCATATAAGGCCTTTCGCCTGGAATTGTTTCATTAATGTATCTTCCTTTCTCTTCATCATCTCTCCGATCTTCGGAATAGAGCGCTGGTAATCCAGGAAATTGACGGAGTATGTAGGTGTGGCAGCGGTCTGAGAAAATGTTCGCGTAGCCGAAAGAGTAAGGCCGAGGAGAACAATCAAGCTGGAAAGTTTGGTAACATGTCTAGTCATGCAAAGGGAAAAAGATTAATGAATCATTTGCCAATAAAGACCAATAAAATTACTATTAAAACAAAAAAATTGCCAGAATATTATATAAACAGGTGTGAATAAAGCACCCAGATTTCAAATTGAAATTAGGGTGCTTAGTATCAAGTGGTTAAGACCAAGATTGATTTGTTGATTTTGAAAATTTCTAAACTGAAAATGCTACAAATTCCCTCGCGCCGCCTGTTCTCTTTCGATGGCTTCAAATAATGCCTTGAAATTCCCTTTTCCAAAACTTTTGGCACCCTTTCGCTGAATGATTTCAAAGAATAATGTGGGCCGGTCCTCCACAGGTTTGCTGAAAATCTGCAACAGGTATCCTTCGTCATCGCGGTCGACAAGAATTCCCAAATTTCGCAGCGGTTCAATTTCTTCGTCAATCTCCCCCACTCGTGCCGCTAATTCATCGTAATACGATGCAGGCACTTTCAGGAACTCAACACCCAGCTTGGTTAATTCGGTTACTGTCTTTACAATGTCATTCGTTGCCAGCGCGACATGCTGAACACCTTCTCCGTTATAAAAATCCAGGTACTCTTCTACTTGTGATTTCTTCTTTCCTTCAGCCGGTTCATTGATCGGAAATTTAACATAGCCATTACCGTTACTCATTACCTTACTCATCAATGCGGAGTATTCGGTAGAAATATCATTGTCATCAAATGAAAGAATATTTCGGAATCCCATTACATGCTCATAAAACCTAACCCATGGATTCATCTGGCTCCATCCAACATTTCCTACGCAATGATCAACATATTGCAACCCGGTTGACGGTGGATTGAATTCAGACTTCCATTCTCCGTACCCTGGCATAAATGGACCTTTATAGTTTTTGCGCTCGACAAAAATGTGAACCGTTTCTCCATATGTATAAATTCCGCTCAATACAACTTCGCCATGTTCGTCATTCAATCGTATAGGCTCAAGATAATTTCTTCCTCCTCGTTTTGTTGTTTCGATCCATGCGCTTTCGGCATCTTCGACAAGTAATGCAAGTATTTTAATTCCATCCCCATGGAGATATACATGATCTGCTATCGCGTTCCCCGTACGTAATGCGGTTGTAAAAACAAACGTCAATTTGTTTTGGCGCACCACATAACTAACTCTGTCTTTCACTCCCGTTTCCGGTCCCGCATAAGCGAGTGACGAAAATCCGAATGCGGACTTATAAAAATGGGCGGCCTGTTTTGCATTACCTACGTAAAATTCAATATAGTCAGTCCCGAATAAGGGCAGGAAATCAACTTGCTTTTGTGAAGTTGTGTCTGCTGTTGTAATTGGAAACATATCGTTAGAAATATTTTAATGAACTCAGAATTTTATCACATCATCAGGAAAACATCGTGAAGTCACTATTACATATGACATCACAGTAACGTTGATAGTACCGCGTCCATTGCAAGCGCTTCCATCAGGAGGCAATAATTTGCGCGCTTGTCGTCAAATATTTTATGAGGATAATCGGGAGTCACTTAGACAAAGGTAAGTTATTCAAAGATTAGAGCTGAGATATGAGAGCCATGTGAAAATGAAATCGCGGATTTGCGGATTTAAGCGGATTTCGAATCACGGATTTGCCGATTTGAGCGGATTTCGCGGATTCTAAGTTAAACGTTGCTTATTGATATTTGAAAATTAAGTTTCAATTTTTTGATTCAAGAGAAATTCACTAATCGATCAGTAATGTTCGATTTGAGAATCCGCGAAATCCGCGTAAATCGGCAAATCCGTGATTCGAAATCCGCTCAAATCCGCAAATCCGCGATTTCTTTTTCACATTTCCACATCTTCACATTTTCACATTACTCTCATATCTGAGCCACCCTCCAACCTCACTTCAATTTCCTATCTTCACGCCTCAATCCAACTGCATGCTTAAAATAGGAATTCTGGGAGGCGGTCAACTCGGGAGAATGTTATTACAGGCCGCTGCGAATTATCCGGTAGAAACTTTTGTCATGGAGAATGACGACGATTGTCCCGCTGCTCACTTATGTCATCATTTTATAAAAGGCGATATCAAAAGCTTTGACGATGTATACCAGTTTGGAAAAGGATTGGACGCGCTGACGATCGAGATTGAATCGGTTAACGAAGACGCATTGGAGAAGTTGGAATCTGAAGGATTAAAAGTTTATCCAAAGCCATCGGCATTAAAAATTATTAAGAACAAGATCAATCAAAAACAATTTTACAAACAGCACGAAATACCGACTTCGGATTTTATTGTCACAAAAGATCTTGAAGACGTCAAAAAGAATGAGGCATTTATTCCTGCAGTAAATAAAATCGGGATGGGTGGATATGATGGCCGAGGCGTACAAATCATCAAAACAAAAGCTGATTTGGACAAAGGATTTGATTCGCCGGGCATTTTGGAAAAATTAGTATCCATTCAGAAGGAAATCGCGCAGATCGTAGCGATCAATGAGAAGGGCGAGACAGCCCTGTACCCACCGGTTGAAATGATTTTTGATCCGATATTGAACCTGCTCGATTATCAAATTAGCCCTGCCAACCTGCCTGAAAGAATTTTATGGAAGGTCGAAGCCATTGCTATAAAGGTCGCACGGGAACTAAAAAGTCCAGGCATATTTGCCGTCGAATTATTCATCGATAAACAAAATGACGTGTTCGCCAACGAAACTGCGCCGCGTGTTCATAACAGCGGGCATCATACGATAGAAGCAAATTATTCTTCGCAATTCGACATGTTATGGCGAATCATGCTGGGTTATCCATTAGGTAATCCGGATCATATTATTCCGGCTGCTATTGTAAACCTGATTGGCGCCGACGGATATGATGGTATAGCACAATATGATGGTTTGAATGAAGTGTTACAAATGGACAATGTATTCGTACATATTTATGGTAAGAAAAAAACGAGGGGTGGGCGAAAGATGGGGCATGCAACGATTTTGAGCAGGGAAAAGAGTGATCTTACCCACAAGGCAAACAAGATTAAACACACCTTAAAAGTGGTCAGTCGCCCATGAAAATGGCTTTAAAAATTTTTTGTGTTCGCGTATGCAAAAAAAAATTTGTCGAACTTTATCGGTATAGAAAATATCAACAGAAATTTTAGCAATGATACAAGTTGGAATTATAATGGGCAGTGACAGCGATTTACCTGTTATGCAGGCTGCTGCCGACATATTGAAAGAATTCGGAATTACTTATGAGGTCACCGTCGTATCTGCACATCGAACACCGCTGCGCATGGTGAAATATGCATCAGAGGCGCGCGAGCGCGGATTGAAAGTGATCATCGCAGGCGCAGGTGGTGCGGCCCATCTTCCCGGTATGGTTGCGTCAATCACCCCGTTGCCCGTCATTGGTGTTCCTATAAAATCATCGAATTCGATTGATGGTTGGGATTCGGTTTTATCGATCTTGCAAATGCCAAATGGAATTCCCGTCGCGACAGTTGCGTTGAATGCCGCAAAAAATGCTGGTATACTTGCTGCAAGTATCATCGGTGCATTTGATGATATCGTTGCGGCCAAAATGAATGGATTCAAGAAGAACATGGAAAAAGATGTTTTGAAGAAGATTGATTTATTGAAAAAAGAAGGATGGCAAAATGAATTTGACGAGGGTGATTCATCAACACCGATCTAATTCCACTATAAAATAAAATTTCATGGAAACTGGTTCTCCAAGTGAACAAGACTATCTGTCTTTAATCGAAAGACGAGTTTTTATACATAATGCTTTAAAAGCGGCGGGCGTGTCGGCATTGATGTCGATCCCGGGCGTAGGTATGGCGATGGGGAGCCACCGGGCAAAAACGTATACTGTACAGGATATCATAAATATTATTTTGAAAGAAATTCCCGGCGCGCCGTTTTCAAAAACAGTGGACACCATTAAGAGCGGGAGTGCCGACCAGCAGGTAACCGGCATCGTTAGTACGATGTTTGCTACGGTTAAAGTCATCGAGGAAGCTGCGAGGTTAAACGCGAATTTTATTATTGCGCACGAGCCAACTTATTACAACCACGAAGACGCCACAAACTGGGTCGCGCACAATGATGTGTTGAAGAAAAAACTGGAATTGTTGGAAAAAAACAAAATGGCCGTTTGGCGTTTTCATGATTACTGGCACACACATCGGCCCGATGGTATTCTGAATGGGGTTTTAAAATCCGCCGGCTGGCAACAATATTATCAACAAGGGAAACCTGTTCTCCAAATACCTGCAACCAAATTAAAAGACATTGCCGAACATTTAAAATCGTCTATGGGAATCGCTCATGTACGAGTTATTGGGAATCCTGATCAATCATGTACGCGGGTTGCACTGATGCCAGGCGCTGCCGGCGGTCAGCGACAAATTTCTGTTGCAGATATTGAAAAGCCGGATGTATTGATTGTAGGTGAGGTTCACGAATGGGAGACTGCAGAATATATTCGTGATGGACTTGCACTTGGCTTTCCGACATCGTTGATCGTTTTAGGACATTCAGTGAGCGAGGAGCCCGGAATGGAATGGCTCGTCGAGTGGCTCCAACCAAAAATTCCCGAAATAAAAATTACACATATCGCGTCGGAAAGTCCGTTTGTGTGGCTGTAAACGAAACGAGGTTAGGCGCTGATTCAACACCAACCTTAACCTTAACCTCAACCTTAACTTATCAACCAATCAACACATGAATACATTTTCTAAAAAAAATCTGGCACTTATCCTGTGCGTTTTCCTCACGCACTTTGCATTTTCACAACATATGGGAAAAGTGATTGAACAAAAAACTGTAAAGAGTTCAATCCTGGGAAAAGATGTTAAGTACACCATTTATCTCCCTGCGGACTACGACTATTCAGACAGAACGTATCCGGTCGTTTACCTGCTTCATGGATTTACTGACGACAATACCGGCTGGCTTCAGTTCGGAGAAATCAATCGATATGCTGACAAGGCCATTGCAGAGGGAACAATTCCGCCCATGATTATTGTCATGCCAAATGGCGATTCGAGTTTTTATATTAATTCGTATGATGGCAAGGAGAAGTATGAGGATTTTTTTGTGAAAGAGTTTATGCCGACGATTGAAAAGAATTATAAGATAAAAGGCGAGAAAAAATATCGCGGGGTGGCCGGACTTTCTATGGGCGGGTACGGCTCGTTGATTTATGGTTTGAAACATCCTGATTTGTTCGCCGCCATTGCTCCATTGAGCGCTGCTGTGCTTTCTGATGATGATTTCGTATCTCAGCCCGACCAAAATTATGATGTAGTTTGGGGTGCGCTTTTTGGTCGCGGACTAAAAGGAAAGGACAGACTCAACCAGGCATGGTATGCAAACTCCATATTAAAATTGGTTGAAACGAAGTCCACCGATGACTTGAAAAAAGTTCGTTACTGGATTGATTGCGGTGATGATGATTTTTTAACAGTTGGAAATTGCCTCTTGCATATTGCATTAACGCAAAAAAAAGTACCACACGAGTTCAGAATGCGTGATGGGTCACATTCGTGGACTTACTGGCGGACTGGCATAGTAGACGCATTGGAGTTTATAGGTCGAAGTTTTCATCAGCAATAAAAAACATTTTTTACGGTTCTCGAATGCCGGCAATTGCAGGCATTTTTATTAGCTTACACATTTTATCAACTTTCAGATTTCACATTTATTTACAAACATCGGCGGCTTCGTTAACTCTTTCTAAACTTTTGAAAAAATAATTTTATAGAAACTGACTTGCATGAGAAACAAATTTCCGTTTCTGAATATTTTGTTTCCTGCACTTTTATTTTATTCCTGCCATATCAACGAAGGTTCGGTTTGTGTTTGTCAAAGTGGGAATTGGATTCACAGGGCTAAATTCAACGGGATTTTAAGAAGTGGTGCCTGCGCATTTATCATCGGCGACAACGTATACATATGTGGCGGCTATGCTTCGTCTACGTCGGTAACACTACAGGATTGTTGGCGATATAATGTAAGCACCGATTCCTGGGCTCAGGAAGCAGACATGAAAGGAGGCGCTAGGAGTTCTGCAATTGGTTTCAATATAGGCAATAAAGGATTCGTTGGTATCGGATTTAATGGGAACCAATTATTACAAGATTTCTGGCAGTACGATCCTTCCACAAACACATGGACCCAACGATCCCAATTTCCTGCGGGCGGGCGCATGGAGGCTGTAGGGTTTTCAATTCTTGACAAAGGATATATTGCGACAGGAACCGACATGCTCTCAAACTTCAAAGATTTGTGGGAATACGATACGACACGGAACAGCTGGATCAAAAGAGCAGACTTGCCCGGGACGCAACGATCTGCAGCTGCCTTTTGGGTCTATCGAAACAAAGCGTACATAGTTACAGGACAAAATGCAGATTCCGCGGTAAATGATTTTTGGATTTTTGATCCTAACGTTCCGGACAATGAATCATGGAGAAAATTACGATCCATTTCCAATGCTACTGCCGAGACCTTTGATGACGGTTATACAAATATCAGCCGATGGAATACCGCTTCGTTTATTATTCAGAATACCGCCGTCGGCGACAGGGGATACATTACTACCGGAGAAAATCATACGCTATACACGTTTACCTGGGAATACGATTTTGCAACCGACCTATGGAGAGAATTGACCCCATTAGAAGCACCCGCACGAACAGGCGCGCTTGGCTTCTCGGCAGATAATCGAGGCTTTATCTTTGGCGGAAGGGATGATAATAAAGAAAGCTTTCCTGAAATTTTTGAATTCCATCCAGACGAAGTAGTAAATAGTAATGATTAAGTGAAGAATTTTAAACCTACCAACTCGTGGCGCGAGCAATCACACCTCCTCTAAAATCACAAACTCCTGCTCTAACGCAAGCGAATGTTCGTAGACTTTGTCAATAAATTCATTTCCCCAAAGAGCATAATAAGGCATAAAGTTTTCAACTCGTTCCTGTAAATTATTATTGGGGAATAATGCTGATTTGATACTTTGAATATGCATTCGCTGCGTTTCAAATTTTCTTTTTTCCGCTTTCAATAGTTTTTTTTCAAGATCTGAAAGCGGCTTTACAGCTTTTGCCTGCAATGCTTCTACATACTGAGTAAGTGTGGGATCAACGGGTTGAGCGATTTGTTTCAGTTTTTCATAAAAATTATTCGCCTCATCAATTTCCCTTGCAAGATCCAATTGATTACGAGATTCATTTTTGACCAGTTCATTTATGATTTCATCATCCGGTTTAAAAATGTCAGACAATCCTAGCCCTGCCTTCTCCAATTTTTCTTTCCATTTTTTTTCAACAATTAGAAAAGAATTTCGAATCATCAATACAGGATATGGAACTTTATAATGGTCAAAAATATTTTTCAGTTCCATCCAGTATGCCGTTTCTCCCCCACCGCCGACAAAAATAATATCGGGTAGTATGGTCGACTGAAACAACCCGCGAAGGATCACGTTCGGGCTGAATCGTTCGGGATGCTGATGCAATTCAGCTTTCAACTCATCCTTTGTAAAAAAAATATTGTGACCGTACACCCGGAAGTTGTCGCCATCTTCGACGATCCTTTCACGAATATCGTCCTTCAAATAAAATAAATTGATTGATCTTGGGTTGGCTTGAATATCATATTGAGGTGATAGCTGAGCAATCGTTTCATTCGCGATCACCATCGGCGTATGATGAAAAATATCATCTTCAAAAACCGGAATCATTACTTTTTTCAAATGAGTATTGTCAGGGATCAAAATGATCAACCCGTATTTTGAAAATATTTTATCAACTAGTTTGAATGTTGCGGTTTGAATGTTTGTACAATCGAGGTAACAGTCTTTTAGTAGGTCTACCAGTTCTTTTCCAAACGGCAGGACTGAATACTCACCTTCGATTCTATCGATTATTTTTTCAAGTCCCTTTCCATTCATTCTACCTAGCGCACCTTTTTGATCTGTTTCCCAATTGACTTTTTCATTTCCAAGATAAATGTTTCCCAATTCATCCATGTCGGCATCTTCGCTACCCATATAATAAACGGGTACAAATTGATTCTCCGGTAATTCTTTTTGCAGATGCTCGGCCAATTTGATAACGTGAAGGATCTTGTAGATAAAAAATAAAGTGCCGGTAAAAATAGCGGGCTGATGCGCGGTTGTAATGGTAAAACAATTCTCATTGGCAAGTCTGTCTATGTTGTGTTTTACAGCTTCACTTCCTTTGACAACTTCGTATTGCTTTTTAAGCTGTTCCACCAATAATTTTCTATCAGTATTGAATTGCCTTCGGTCACGTATAGCCGATTTAATACCATCCAGCGAATTGGGATGTTTATAAAATGATTGAAGAAAAGCTGATTCGTCAAGATAATCTGTCACTAGACCGGAAAAATATCCGGTTTGCCGGTAAGGCATTCTCGTAGCAGTGCAATTCATAAGTGAGGATAAAACTGGTAACTCGGCAGTATTTACTTCAACCATTTTTTTGATTTAACGATAAACTTATTTCAATTCGTAGGCGTAGATCGATTTCTTAAAAAATGTCGGAACATAAACTATTCGTGACTTGTGATCATAACCGATATCAGCCGAATTGATTTTTTTATCACGTGTATCGAGCATTTGCTGCTTGGTTCCATCTTCCTTCACGTAATAAATCGCGCCGGCCCAACATGAAACAACAAACTCACCTGGCTTAACCATTTCTATGCCGTCCGTGCTTTGATCCATGCCATCCGCAAGTTTGATTTTCTTTTCAGAAGATATTTTCCAAAGCGCACCGCTCGCCAACACATACAAATCCTTTTTTATAGCAAGCAGCCCATTGACGCCTCCTATCTCTTTTGCAAAAGTGCTCACATTCCCATTTTCAATTTTGTGAATATTTCCCAATTTCGAATCGGAAACATAAACGATTCCATTTTCATCCACCGTAATATCATTCAAAAATTGAGCTCCTGAAACCGGAATATGCTTAGTAATCTTACCGGCCTTGATATCAATGACTGCTACTTCGTCAATATCAGCAGCATATAATGTATTGCCAAATCTCCCCAACCCTTTCGGTCCGTTTAAACCCGTAACCCAATCGACCTGTATCACCTTCCCATCCAATCCTACTTTTCCAATTGAACCTTTTCCATTCTTCCCATCGGGAGCTCCGCCAATATTCGAGGTATATAATACTTTGTTTTTGCCATCGTATAAAACCGACTCGGGAACTTTCAACACCGAATCAGTATGCCAAATTTCAATCAATTGATGGTCCTGCGCCCTTACCTGGTTAATTCTTGCAAGTGTGAAAAAGACCACAAGTCCAAATGCGATAAATGATTTTTTCATAAAATGAAGTTATTGCGTTAACAATGGAACCCTTTAGTTGTTTGAAAACGGAGCGTAAATTTAAGTTGATTTGTTGATATTGGGATGTGGGCTAAGGCAGAGAAGTTGAGGTTAAGGTTAAGAAGTTGAAAAGTCGATACGTGGCGAGGTAATTTAGAGCAAGTAAAGAGAGCCGAAAGCCAAAATTAATGTTGCGCTCCGCAATCTATAGTTCGCTCTAAAAATAAATTATTTAGCACTCGCCGTGGGTTAATTTTCAACCATTGCCTTTCTCTCAAATCACCTGAAACCCGTACGCATAGGGATCATCGTGAGGATTTATATTGATGGAATTCCGACCATACACTTTTGCCCAACCTTCAACACTCGGTATGATTGCGGGTTTCCCGGCGACGGAAATTACCTTTTCTATTTTACCAGTGAATATCGAGCCGATAATACTTTCGTGAACGAACGTATCACCCTCCTTCAATTTTCCTTTTGCAAACCATTGCGCCATCCTGGCCGATGTTCCCGTGCCGCATGGTGATCGATCAATCGCCTTATCACCATAAAAAACAGCGTTGCGCGCAGTAGAATTTTTATCAAGCACAGAACCCGCCCATAAAATATGCGAACATCCCCGGATGGATTCGTTCTCTGGGTGAATAAACTGATGCTGTTCGTTTATTTTCTTTCTCAGATCGCGGCTCCAGCTGATCAGCTGGTCGACGCCAAAGTGCTCAAGACCGGGAAAGTTTTTTTGTAGGTCGATGATTGCGTAAAAATTGCCCCCATAAGAAACATCGATTGTCAAATCGCCCAGACCCGCACAGTTTACTTGAATATTCTCCGCGGCCAGGAATGATGGAATATTTTTCAACTTCACTTTTTGCACTTTCCCGGAGTCAAAAGTGTATTCCACAACAACAAGCCCTGCGGGAGTTTCCATTCGCACCACACCAGGCATTTTCGGATGCACCAAATTTTCTTCAATCGCAATGGTGATAGTTCCAATCGTGCCATGGCCGCACATCGGGAGACATCCACTTGTTTCAATAAATAAAACGGCTACATCATTTTCCGGATCGTGTGGAGGATATAAAATACTTCCACTCATCATGTCATGGCCACGTGGTTCAAACATGAGCCCCTGGCGTATCCAGTCATAGTGTTTGATAAAATACAATCGCTTTTCGCTCATGTTTTTTCCTTCCAGGATCGGACCTCCCCTCGCTACGAGCCGCACGGGATTGCCGCATGTATGTGCATCAATGCAAAAAAAATCTGCACCCTGCGGATTCGAAGGCAGAATAAAATTTTTATCGTCAACACCTGTTTTCATCTTGTTTTTTTTGCTAAGACCAGTTGATAGGAATGTTTAATCCAGTTTTTTAATTGCGTGTCGATTTCATTCAGATCGTCCACCGGAACGACGTGAGCGAAACGATGTGCAGATGTTTGTAAAGATTTTGATACAACGGGATTGTCTTCATGGTGATCGAGAAAAAACTCAACTTCCAGATGAGTTGACTTGACTTTTACGCCAAGAAAAGTAGAGATTGTCTTAAAAAAAATGACATCAGGTGGAACGGTTTCTTCTTTGAATTCTCCCAGGGTATCGACGAACGAAACGATTTTTTTATAAATCCTTCTTAGTTGTGGCGGACGTTTTTCGAATAATTGATCCTTATCGATCAGTCTGCAACTGTGCGCCTGATTTTTGTTTTTAAATTCCCGGCCACAACGCGGACATGTCCACATACTAGTTTAAGAATTTTTTTACTTACGTTCTTATGTGGCCATGTGGCTAAATATCAATCTTAAAAAATTAACCAAATCGCCCACATAGAAATTATAAGTCATGGAATTGTTTCTTTTGTCAACTTATCGTTTACCGTCCGCCAGATTTTTAGCGGGTTTCCATTTTTTAATTCATCAGGTAATAAACTGTCGGGCCATCCCTGGAAACTGAGAGGCCGCGCAAACCGTTTGATGCCATCTGCTCCTACGGATGTAAACCTGCTGTCAGTTGTTGCAGGAAATGGACCACCATGCTGCATACTCAGACAAACCTCTACACCGGTCGGAACACCATTCAATATAAATCGGCCGCAAATATTTTTCACCGATTCAACGAGCTCATCATGATTTCGCATATCCGTCTCCGTTGCCATGAGCGTTGACGTCAATTGTCCCTCTGTATGCCTCACCGCTTCGATCATTTCCTTCATATCCTTACATTTTATCACTATAGAATAAGGACCGAATACTTCCTGGTGCAGTACCGGATTGTTCAAAAATGCCTGGCCCGTTGCAGATGCAACCGTTGGAATCCCCTGGTTAGTTTTTCCCTCCGTTGTGCTGACTGCAACGGTATCAACACCTGCTTGCGTAATTGCTGTTGCACGTTTTTCCTGGTATGCTTTTGCAATACCAGGATGAAGCATAGTACCTGGAGTCACCTGCCTGATCTCATTTCCGAGTGCAGTAATAAATTGGTCGAGGGCCGGGCTTTGAACACCGATAATCAAACCGGGGTTAGTACAAAATTGCCCGGTGCCCAATGTGATCGACCCTGCATACATTTTTGCAATATCGGCTGCAGATTGTTGCAATTTTTCAGGTAACAAAAAAACAGGGTTGACACTTCCCATTTCTGCAAATACCGGTATTGGTTCTTTTCTTTGGTTGGCCCAATCGAATAATGATTTGCCTCCGCCATACGACCCGGTAAAGCCAACTGCTTTTGTAAATGCGTGTGTCACCAGGGCTTTACCAACTTCAAATCCGGCTCCATGAACGTGTGCAAAAATTCCATCCGGCATATTGCATTTTGTTGCAGCCAAAGAAATGGCCTTGCCTACCATTTCGGAAGTTTCAGCGTGTGCCGGATGCGCTTTTACGATCACGGGACAGCCGGCTGCAAATGCACATGCCGTATCGCCACCAGCAGTTGAATATGCAAAAGGAAAATTACTTGCGCCAAAAACCACGACCGGACCCATTGGAATGAGCATTTTTCGAATATCTGGTTTCGGTGGTATTTTATCCGGAATTGCTGTATCAATTCTCGCTTCTAACCATTCACCACGCTCACAAGCGTCCGCATAACTTTGTAATTGGAAAATTGTCCGCGCCCTTTCATTGCGGAGTCTTGCCTCTGGTAAATTTGTTTCCGACATCGCCACGTTAATCACCGCATCACCCAACGCGTCTAACTCTGACGCAATCATCCGCATAAAATCAGCGCGCTGTTTCAATGATAGTCTCCTGTATTGATGAAATGCCTTCCATGAATTTTGCATCACAATATCTATTTCGTCAACGGTAGCATCTTTAAACATATTCACGATATTTAATGATTTGGAATAAAAGTTTATTC
>Ga0163162_10002753_pt1 | contig 16696 bp, 16 predicted proteins | sample S55metaG_FD_115310 | JGI IMG/M metagenome (GOLD analysis project Ga0163162, IMG submission 115310) | Switchgrass rhizosphere microbial communities from Kellogg Biological Station, Michigan, USA - S5-5 metaG | ecosystem: Host-associated > Plants > Roots > Rhizosphere > Soil | place: USA...
ATCAAGGATTACAAGAAAAGCCTTGATGATATCCGGAAGGTAGACCCGAAAGACTCTCGGCTTGATCCGGCAGCAGTCGCCAAGAACATGGCGAACCTCAACGACAAATTCAAGGACCCAAAGGCTGTCGCAGGCAGTGCTGACCTGACCAGCTTCAACAACGCGAAGAATGTATTGGCCGAAACCCTGGCCTACTACAAAAACGCGGACAAGGAGCTCGAAGCATCGCAGCGTGCTGGGGTGATCTCTCAGGCCAGTTACACCGAGCAGCGCGTCAGCCTGCTGAAGCAACAGTCGGAAGAGGTTGCCCAGAGCTACCAGTCGGAAATCGATGCACTCGAAGCGGCCAAGGCCAAAAAGGGCACAACCGCGGCGCAGGTCATCCAGATCGATCAGAAGATCGCCGATGCCCGCAGCGCAATGGTCAAGGCACAGCAGGATAGCGATAGTGAACTGTCGGTCATCGCCACCAACGAAGAAGGCCGCGTGCGCAAGCAGACCTTGGCCGTCAACACGTACACCAGTGCACTGCAGCAACAGGTCGAGACACTTCGGCAGCAAGGGCTGCGCGCGGCTTCTGGTCTTGGTCAGGGTGACAGACAACGGAGCCTGAGGGATCAACAGAACGGCATCGATGATCGCTTCAACCAGCAGAGCCTTGAACTGGCCAACCAGTATGGTGATGGCTCGCGAGGCATGAGCCTTGACGAGCACACCCAGAAGCTGGCGGCGCTGAAAACCACCCAGCAGGATCTGCACGACACTGTGCAATCCAACTACGACGAGATGACCGCTGCTCAGGGCAACTGGAGCGCCGGCGCGTCGTCGGCATGGCAGAACTACCTGGAGTCGGCGCGAGATGTGGCCGGGCAGACCAAAAGCCTGTTCAGCAACGCCTTCAGCTCGATGGAAGACGCGATCGTCAACTTCGCCATGACCGGGAAAGCATCGTTCGGGGACTTCGCGAAATCGATTCTGGCGGATATGGCTCGCATTGCAACTCGACAGGCCAGCTCGGCATTGCTGGGTAGCTTGGTCGGGGCAGCAACGAACTACTTCGTTGGTGGTGGCGGTAGCGGGCTGGCCTCCGGCTCTGCCGGTGCTGCGTCGTCGGCCGCAGGAGCGTCTCAGGCCGGATACACCAACGTCGACTTCTCTGGCTACAGAGCAGCCGGTGGACCTGTCGCCCCCAACTCTCTGTATGAGGTCAACGAACTGGGGCCGGAACTGTACAACGAGGGCGGCAAGTCCTTCCTTATGACTGGCGCGAATGGCGGCAGCGTGACACCGCTGACGTCTGGCGCTGGTGTCGGTGCACTCGGTGGCTCTGGTGGCGGAACAACGATCAGTGTGCAAGTCATGGTGGCCAGCGATGGATCAACCAGCTCTGCGACTGACGATCCTGCTTACCAGCAGTTCGGCAAGGACTTGGCCGACTTCGTTGATCAACGTTACCAGAAGCTGGTGAGCATTGATCTGCGCCGTGGCGGAAAAATCAACAGAGCCATCACGGGGTGATCCATGGCGATTGAGCGATTCACCTGGCAAATCGAAAAGGGTGCCACTGGCGATATCAAGCAGCGCACCCGGAGCAAACAGTTCGGCGATGGTTACGAACAGTCTGTCTCTGACGGGATAAACAATAAGGTGCAGTCCTGGCCCATCAGTCACACCGGCAGTGCGGAGCGGATCAAGGAAATAGTCGCTTTCCTCGATCGCCACAAAGGCGCGAAAGCATTCCTGTGGGTGCCGCCTCTCGGTGATCTCGGCCTCTACAAGTGCCCGAATGGCTACCAGCCTTCACATAAGGGCGGTTCGGTTTACACGCTGACCGCCACCTTCGAACAAACCTTTCACCCCTGAGGTAATGCCGCATGGCTTTGATTACGGACATCCAGAAGCTGGAGCCCGGCGGGGAAGTGCGTCTATTTGAAATCGACGGCACGGAATACGGTGCGGATGTGCTGCGCTTCCATGCTCACGCGATTCCGCACACGCCGGCTGAGTTGCTGGCGTACGAGGGGGCGCCTGACGAACTGCCGGCGAAGTCGATCATTTGGCAGGGCAACGAATACGCGGCCTGGCCAGTGCAGATTGAAGGAGTCGGCGCAGACAGCAGCGGCAGCGCTACACGACCGACGTTTATGGCTGGCAACGTCAACGGGCGAATTACCGCACTGTGCCTTGCCTTCGATGATCTGCTGAAGTTTCAGCTGACCGTACGCGAGACGCTGGCGCAGTACCTGGACGCCGTGAACTTTCCTGAAGGCAATCCGACCGCAGACCCGACACAAGAGGCACTGGAAATCTGGTTCATCGACCAGAAGACCGGCGAGGATGGCGAGGTCGTGCAGTGGGATCTGTCGTCACCCGGTGAGATCGATAACCACGGGTTGCCCGGGCGCCAAATGACGACCTTCTGCCACTGGGCAATGACAGGCGGGTACCGCGGCCCTAACTGCAGCTACACCGGCGGCGCGATGTTCGATGACGACGACAATCCTACTGACGACCCCAGCAAGGACGAGTGCAAGGGCGGACTCAAGTCCTGCAAATTGCGCTTCGGCGAGAACAACCAACTTCCCCACGGCGGGTTCCCCGCTGTTTCCCTGATCGCACGGAGTTGACCATGCGCAAGCACATCTTGAGCGCCATGGAGGCGCATGCCGCCGCTCAGTATCCGAAGGAAGCCTGCGGCCTGGTGCTGGCGATCGGCAGAAAACAAAAGTACTTCCCGTGTCGGAACGTCGCGACCGAGCCGACCGAAGAGTTTCGGATCGATCCGGAGGAATACGCCGCGGCGGAAGACATCGGCGAGGTGATTGGTATTGTTCATTCGCATCCTGATGCTACGAGCCGGCCGTCACCACGAGATCTCGCCATGTGCGAAGCGACCGCGATGCCGTGGCACATTCTCAGCTGGCCCGAGGGCGACCTGCGCACCGTGTTGCCGACTGGCGATGCCCCTTTGCTAAAGCGTCCATTTGTGCACGGTGCCTGGGACTGTTGGCAGGTCTGCGCTGATTGGTACAAACGCGAGTGGGGGCTGGAGTTCGAAGCTTTCAAGCGTGCTGATGGTTGGTGGGAGAGCACCGACAACACCAGTCTCTACGAGGCGAACTACGAGGCGGCCGGCTTCTATAAGGTCGACCAGCCGCAACGTGGCGACATGATCGTGATGGAAGTAGGGCGGACGGTTTACCCAAACCATGCCGGGATCTTCCTCGGCACCGATCCGGCATTACCAGGTGAAGACTCGGCCACTTTCGGTCCCGGGCCTTTTTTACTGCATCACCTATACAGCCGGCCGAGCGAAATCATCGTCTTCGGTGGCCCGTGGCTTGATCGCACACGCCTGATCCTCAGGCACAAAGAATTCCAACTACCAACATGACGCTGAACTAAGCCGAGGGGAATATGGATAAACAAAATCGAGTGGGCTCAATCAGGGCTGAGCCCCCACAAGCTGGCGCGAGATCCTCAAGGGGGCAGAATCAAGCTGTTCCAGCGCGGATTGAGCGCGCATTTATCATGCATGAAAGCTCTACAAGAGCTGAATCATGCGACATAGAGACGATAGATATTGGCTTGGAAATCCATGACTAGCCTTCCAGTCTTCATGACCAGAACACCAATGACCAGGCTCTCCCCATGGTCGCCGTCATCTACGAGGTTTGACGAAAATACGTCAGTCTCGTACTGATTTCCTGTTTCCGGCAGCAATATGTGCGCCAAGTGTTGCGTCGATTCAGTCCATCCGCCACCGTTTCGCAACTTTGCAGTTCCGATTTGTGGGCATCCAGCCGCAGCAATCAATTCTGGAGTTGCGTAATTATTGTCAGCCCCCGTATCGACCAAAGCGTATACAGGCTTCAGGCCAGTGAGAGTTCTTGGCCCCGCTCCGTGTTCGGGATCGTATCTTAGAACAGCAACGACAACTGGTCTTCCAGGCGGCCTGGTCGTATGCCTTTCCGTCTTTCCGTAGAAACCTTATTGGTGCGAATTTAGCTCCATCAGGTATGGCGTAGGCGCTCACATACATCTCCTTGAAAATTTGATGATCCAACGCCACGCCAGAGTCCTTTGACATCTCCGAGTTGAATCGTCGGTTGCCGGGAGAACGCTACTACGTTGAACTCGTTTCGAGTTACTGGAGATTCGTACAGGCGAAAGCCCTGCGTGCCAAGCTACGCTTGGATGACTTCAGGCTGCTTATCGAGTAGCGCGAGAAGCATCTGGTCGTGTGACGCACGTGTTGCCCTATAGAACATGCACCGATCTAGAAGAATCCGTTTCATGCTCCGGGCCGACGCAAGGTGTCTGGGCTCAACAGAGATCGTCGCGGTCTTGCCGCTGCTACTGTCTGTAACTTCCAGGTGGTATCGCCCAATCAAGCCGTCGTCTTGTCTGGTGTGGCCGAGGCATTTGAAAGTGAAAGTGGTGTCTGTCATGCCGTTCTACGAATTCAGAGTGTGAATGGTTCCTGCCTTCGGCTCGCAAAGGACTGGGTAATCCGTTGTGTGGCGGCAGAAGGCTACTACGGAGGGTCGCGGGGCGTTACTGGGGATTCGTACAGGCGGAAAAAAGCCCAGCTTGACTGGGCTACGTTGGAGACTGCATTACTCGTCGTTAGAGCATTCCGATGAGTCAATTGTGAGCTTGTTAGATGCCTGATCGAATTCGAAGGTGCGACCGTCGACTTCAAGATTTGCTTTGATGGCATCTAAGTCTTCGACTTGCTCAGGTTTCAGCTTGATTACGGTGACGCTGCTTTGCGCCATATGGTCATTGGTGATTTCTATGCGGACGCAGTCCAAAAAATCCTTAAACTCTTCAGTTTTTTCAAAATCAGTTTTCGCGTTCATTCTGCTTCCTTGGCTGATGTATTTATTCAAGCGCATGATGCTACTACGGGAGCTGGAGTCTCGCTATCGGCCTTTCGTCCACACTGGATGCCCGGACAAGGTCGCGCAGCAGATGGAAACAGCCGGTAAAATCAGGCTTTTGAATTACTCATGGAGCATGGATGATGGGCCCCACTGTATCGGGTTTGAAGCTTGAAGTGATGGATCATGAAAAAGCAATCGACGTAGCAACTGAGTGCCTGAAGCAAGACCCGAAGGCTCCATTTAAGCAGGTTGTTGATGCGCAGGACCTTATTGAGCAGCGGTGTTTGCCCATTTGGGCTGACATTTCATTTCCGCAAGGAGGAAGGTTGTCTGGCTACATTGGATTTTGCACGCTGAATGTGTGTGATGAGTTCATTGAGCTTTATCGCTTCTTTGTTACTCCGACATTTCGTAGATTGGGCATCGGCCGAGGGGCTCTCTCTCAGCTTGCTCAGTACATTTCGGCTGAGGGGAAATCGGAGTTTTACATCGAGCTGACATCTTCTGAGGCTGCGCTATTTTGGAGTGCTGCGGCGCAAGACTTTTCGGTCTCGGAAGCTGGGCATTGCAAGTGGAAGCTAAGTTTTCCGAAGGATGTGGCTGAAGGTATTCAAACGAGATAGACCAGTGCGAAGCCCAGCCACCCGCTGGGCTTTTTCGTTTATTGGCTGACAGCAAAGGCGCGTGGCGGAGCTCTAATTTATGGAGAAGTCTTTGGAGTCGCAGCTGTTGTCGACTTGACATTCATTGACTGGAACCCAAGGGCCATTCGGTTCCACTGCATCTAGTCGATGCATAGTCACGATGCCGGCGTAGTAGCTGCCAGGCACACCTGGAAAGCCCGCTTTGTCACCATCCTTGACGCGCCCTTCATAGACTTGCACGATTTCACCGCTCTGCGGGGCGAGAGCTATAGAGACCCGTCCAGATGGTCTGCAGTGAATCATCATCACTGCATTTGTGCGGTGTCCGTTTGGCGAATCATCAAAGGTACGAATGATGTCGTGCCCGTCGGGTTTGCGGCAGCTCTTAGCCGGGATTGTTGCCGATACGGCTTCTGCCGATGGCTCATCGCCCGATGCAGAAGGCATGTACGTCTCTAGAGTAATGCCGATCAGTGCATCAGACGGAAGCGGATCTAACCAGTCCTCAAATGTGTTCCTGGTGCCAATAAGCACGGGCTCGAAGTTCTTCTTGATTATGTCGGTTGTGGATTCAAGGCAAGCGCCGCCGACCGCGGCGACTACCGCTATGAGGCCTTTGGAAAGTTTTTTTTTGAGGGAGATCATCGTTCGCATCATTGCGTATGTTGGTCAAGGCCCGGACGGGGTCGGGCTGTTAGGGGCAGACTTAGTCGTAAGTAGTCTCTAACTTGCTCATTTCACTCATCGCCCAGACCCTAGGTGCCTAATGGTGAAGCACGAATAACTCGGATGGGGTCCGACCTTTTCAGTTTCGAGAGAGTTGTTCGTCTGCCAAGAATTCGAGTAGCTCGTGCTTTTCATATCGCACGGGCCTTGGATGGAAAAGTGCAAGAAACTCTTGAAGGGTTTCCAATCCAAGAGGCTTTAGTTCTCCTGACTCTAACGCTTTGGAGGCCTCCTCTGCAGAGAGATTGTTTGATGGTGGAACTCGTTGAGTTTGAAATCGCGTAGGACCGTCTAACAGCCCTAGAGAATCGAGCGATTGAATGAAATCTCGAACCTCGCTTTCTCTCGGAGGCCTCTCCACTGTGAGGAGTGTTTCGTCTGAAACCAAGGTCAATTGATCTGTTTTGATAACGACGCTTAGCGCGCTATGGTTTGCGTCACCATTGCGCACAGCTAGAACGACCGATTGGATTCGATTTAGTGTTGCTATGCATGTTAGTAGCTGGTCGATCGCCTCATGGGTTGAGCCAGGGCGTCGTAAGCGCATGAAGCGTTGCTCAAATACTAGAGCGTCAAGCAGGCCCATTTGGCGAGAGCTAATTTTCGCCATTATGGCCTGAACGATGTCCGCCCCCTCAAGCACCGTTGGATTGCGTCGATACTCCTCCAGCTCTTCAAGATGCTCTCTGTTCTCACTTTCCAAAGATGCTATCCAACTGAGGACGTCTGAGTAGTCGTAATCGCCCTCTGTACGGTTTCTCATTTCTCGATCTAGGAGCTCGGTGTACTCAAGCCGCGTAATTATCTCGGCGTTAAGGCTGCGTTTTTTCTTCTTCGCTGCAGACTCCAGCATTTCTCGCAACTCGGCGGTCATCCGTAGCGAGTAGGGAGGTAAGACGTGACGGTCTGACATGGGAGGTTTGGCGCCGTGTAAGTTTCCACGGATTGTGGAGGTGGAATCACAAAGATTCAAGAATCCACTTGACGTCAAAATCCGTGTGGATGCATTATGAATCCACAAAGAGCAGAGAGAGATATCATGCAGAGCATAAGAAGAGCGTCACCTTTCCCGCTTCGCTTAGACGAAGAGGTAAAAGAGGAAGCGAAAGGAGAGGCGAGCAAAAATCGACGCAGTCTAAACGTTGAGCTAGGCCTTCTTATTGAGGAGGGGCTGAAGTGGCGAGAGATGCGAAGCAAGCATGCAGCAGCCTGAAACGAAGAAGCCCCGACGAGGTGAGAGTCGTCAGGGCTTCAGAAACGAGATCAACTTCGGAGAAGAAATCGTCGTGAGTAATGCTACCGCAATTCCAGTAGAAAACAATGTCCAGAGCCGGACTGCGCAGATTATCCCGTTCAAATTTGGTAAGCAGCAGGTTCGGACATTGCTAATCGACGACCAGCCATGGTTCGTCGCAGCAGATGTTTCATCGGCTCTGGAGTATCGCATTGCAGGCGACATGACTCGCAATCTTGACGAGGACGAAAAGGGTACGCAGATTGTGCGTACCCTTGGCGGTGACCAGGAAATGCTGGTCATCAACGAGTCGGGACTTTATTCAGCGATCCTCCGCAGCCGCAAGCAAGAAGCGAAGCGCTTTAAAAAGTGGGTGACCGCTGAGGTTTTGCCTGCAATCCGCAAGCATGGCCGGTATGAAGATCACGGCAAAATGATCAAGCTGATGGATCAGCTCAGCCTGGGCCAGTTCAACGTCATCAAGGGTGTCATCCGGGATAAGGCCAAGGCAGTGCCAGCGGAGAGCCGTCAGAGCTTCCAGCTGGTCATGCACAATCGCCTGCATACCCGTTTCAATGTGGCTCGGACCGAATTGATCCCAGCGAGCGAGTTCGAATCGGCCTGCAGCTTCGTCGCTGCATATGTGATTGAGGGCGAGTTCCTTGGGCTGGAAGGCAAGGCTGTTGAGTTGCCAGAAAATCTATTCCCAACACAGCGGTTCATTGTCTTCACCGACAATGCCGGCAATCGCCAGGTGCAGCCGATCCCGATGGATGCTTGCGTAATGACTCCGGCGCAGTTTCTTGGTGCGATTGCTGGCGACAATGGCATTCATGTTCCACCAGCGGCGCTCTTCGACTTTGCCCTGGCAACAATGGCCAAGCTGAAGTGGAAGGTGGCGGCATGAACTCAACGATTATCCCGTTTGATTACGATGGCAAAGAGATCAGCTTCAATACTGATGGCTGGATCAACGCAACTGAAATCGCGAGGCCTTTTGGCAAGCGTCCTGTCGATTGGTTAAAGCAGGATGAGACGAGGCAATATCTCAAGATCCTGGGCGAGGTTCTTAATTGTGATCCTGAGTCACTTTTAGAAACTCGTCGCGGCAGGTACCACGGCGGGACCTGGCTTCATCCAAAACTCGGCGTTCGATTCGCGCAATGGTTGGATGTCAGGTTTGCTGTTTGGTGCGATCTTCAGATTGACTCAATCCTTCATGGAGATTTGGGTGCTCGGCAGCAATTTGAAAACGCATGCAAAGCGCTTGATCATCGAAAGGACCTTGCCAGCCTCCAAGGAAAGGGGCTTGCAGCATGGCGGTGGCAAAAACCCGCCCTTGAAAATCGTGTGGAGTATTGGCGCGAGCAGCTGCAACTCACGCTTACGCTCGACGCCGCGTAGCCTTTTACGAACCCGAAGAACCCCGCTCATGCGGGGCTTTCGTGTTGCTCTCATCGTTGATGATAAAGTCCCGCAATATCTCAACGAGGGAACGGCATGAAATTATTCGTAGGGGCTTTGGCACTGACAGCGCTGGCGGGGTGCTCATCGGTATCGTCGCTAGAGGATGGAGCGCCACAGCTTTCCGTCAACTCAGCAAAAAGCCCAAGGGTATATGCCAAATGCCTCAATCCAAAATGGCAAGAAATCAATGCTTCAACCACGTCTACAGAAACAGAGAACGGCTACCGCCTTCTCCTCAATCTTGATTTTGTAGGTGCGGCTGTAATGGCTGAAATTACTCAGTCGAAGACCGGTTCCAGTGTGAAAGTCTACAAATCAAGCGCGATCCTGGGTTCAGGAAAATGGGCAGAAGCTGCCCGATCTTGTCTCTGACGGATTTCGAAAACACTACCGCCTACGGGCGGTTTTTTTATACCTGGAGATAAGTAATGGCCGCACTCGCTATCGAATATCAACCGATGACTACGATTCTCCTTTACGGACAGCTTCGCCAGTTCGGTCGCTCTTTCAGGCTGTCCGTAAGATCGCCTGCCGAAGCAATCAAGGCGCTTTGCGTCCAAATTCCAGGTTTTGAGCGCTTTATCTCGAATGCAAAGTCTAGAGGTATGGAGTTCGCAGTCTTCCGGGGATCGAAAAATCTGGAAGAGAAGGAGCTGAGTTATGGGGGCTCTGGCGAGATTCGAATCGCGCCGATTGTTACCGGCAGCAAGCGGGGCGGCATTATCCAGACAGTGGTTGGCGCGGTTTTGATCGCTGCCGGCTATCTCTTAGCTGCTCCTACTGGCGGGGCTAGCTTGGCGCTTGTTCCGGTTGGTATCGCGATGGTCGCCGGCGGCGTAATCCAGATGCTCAGCCCTCAACCCAAAGGCCTGAAAACGAGTGCCGCCCCTGAGAACACCCCGGGTTATGCTTTCGGCAGCGCAAAAAACACCACCGCATCCGGCAACCCAGTGCCGCTCTGCTACGGGAAGCGCCGGGTGGGCGGGGCGATCATCAGCGCCGCGATCTATGCCGAAGACCAGATGTAGCCACAGCACAATCACCACAGCCGCCCACGAGGCGGTTTTTTATTGCCTGGAGAAAAGCATGGGCGCAGCACAGCAGCTTGATATTTACGGCGCCAAAGGCGGATCGGACAAGCCCAAGACCCCGACCGAAGCACCGGACAGCCTGCGCTCGGTGGCAGTGGCCAAGATCCTTATTGCCATGGGCGAAGGGGAGTTCGCCGGCAATCCGACCGCGCAGGACATCTACCTTGACAACACGCCGCTGCAAGACCCTCAGGGCAACATGAACTTCCCGAACGTGAAGTTCGAGTATCGCAACGGTTCTGTTGAGCAGGATTACATTCAGGGTATTCCGTCGGTAGAGAACGAAACGGCTCTCGGAATTGAGTTGCGCAGCGGCACGCCGTGGGTGCAAGCGATCAGCAATACCGAACTGTCAGCGGCGCGCCTGCGCTTCGCCTGGCCAGCCCTGCAATCGGTCGATGCCAGCGGCAATGTGAATGGCTACCGGATTGAGTACAAGGTCGATTTGGCCACGGACGGCGGCGCCTATCAGCAGGTTCTGAGCGAGGCCGTCGACGGCAAGACGACCAGCACCTACGAGCGCACTCGGCGCATTGATTTGCCGGCCGCAACCAGTGGCTGGCTGATCCGCGTCACCCGTGTCACGCCGAACCAGAACAACAACAAAATCGCCGACACCATGCAAATTGCCGGTTTCACTGAGGTGATCGACGCCAAGCTGCGCTACCCAAACACCGCGCTGCTCTACATCGAATTCTCGGCCGAGCAGTTCCGCAGTATTCCCGCGGTGACTGTCGATACCAAACTGAAAATTATGCCGGTGCCGAGCAACTACAATCCGGAAACACGCAGCTATACCGGGATCTGGGACGGCACCTTCAAGCAGGCCTGGACGGACAACCCGGCGTGGATGACCTATGACATCACCGTCAGCGATCGATTCGGTCTTGGCCGGCGGATCAAGCCATGGCAGGTCGATAAGTGGGAGCTATACCGGATCGCTCAATATTGCGATCAACTGGTACCCGACGGAAAGGGCGGCCAGGAGCCGCGCTTCATCTGCAACTTGAACCTGCAGGGCAAGGCCGATGCCTGGGCGCTGCTGCGCGATATCTCGGCGATCTATCGGGGCATGACCTACTGGGCTCAAGGCCAAGTCTTCACGCTGTCCGACATGCCGCGAGCGACTGACTTCGACTTCGCCTACACCCGGGCGAATGTCATCGACGGCAAGTTCACTTACTCGAGCGCATCGGAGCGCACTCGCTACAGCCGTGCACTGATCAGCTACGACAACCCGGCCAACAACTACGACACCGACGTCACCGCGGTGACGGATGCCAAGCTTCAGCGGCGCTACGGCGACAACCCGCTGGAGATCAGCGCGATCGGCTGCACCCGCGAATCGGAAGCGCAGCGCCGGGGCAAGTGGGCGCTGCTGACCAACTCCAAGGACCGTGGCATCAGTTTTAAGGTGGGTCTGGATGGTCGTATTCCGTTACCGGGCTACGTGATTCCTGTGGCTGATGAGCTGCTTGCTGGTCGCGCCATCGGTGGGCGAATCTCGGCGGCTGCCGGCCGGGTCATCACGCTGGACCGGGACACCCAAGCCAAGACAGGCGACCGGCTGATCTTGAACCTGCCTAACGGTAACTGCGAAGGTCGCACTGTGCAGTCAGTGGTTGGCCGTGCGGTAACGGTCACCACGTCCTATTCGGCAGCGCCAGAGCCTGAACTCGTCTGGGCTCTGGATGCTGACGATCTGGCCGTGCCGCTGTACCGAGTGACCTCCGTGTCGCGGCCGGAGCCTGGCGTGTTCGAAATTTCGGCTGTTCAGTACGACCCAAGCAAGTTCGCCTACATCGACACCGGCGCCCGCCTGGAAGAGCGGCCGATCAGCGTGATTCCGATCACTGTCGTTCCGGCCCCAGCCAGCGTTACCGTCACGTCGAACTCGGTCGTGTCCCAGGGCATCGCCGTGGCCACCATGACCATCACCTGGCCTGCTGTGAATGGCGCAGTCGGCTACGACGTTGAGTGGCGCAAGGACAGCGGCAATTGGATCAAGCTGCAGCGCACCGGGATGACCAGCGTTGACGTGGTGGGCATTTACGCCGGGGCTTACGTGGCCCGCGTCCGCGCGGTGAGCGCCTTCGACATCTCGTCGATCTGGCGCAATTCGATCCTGACCAACCTGAAGGGCAAGGAGGGCCTGCCGCCGGCGCTCAGCTATCTGACGGCCACGCCGCTGCTGTTCGGCATCTACTTAAAATGGGGTTTCCCTGCTGGCGCCGAGGACACCCAGCGGACAGAGATCTGGCACGGCCCGACGACCAGCTTGGAAGCTGCGACGAAGCTGACCGATTTGGCTTACCCGCAAAGCGATTTCTCGATGCTGGGCTTGCGCGCTGGGGTGACGTTCTACTTCTGGGGGCGCCTGGTGGATCGGATCGGCAACATCGGCCCGTGGTACCCGATTGGTATGGGCGTGCAGGGCCAATCGAGCGGCGACGCTGCGGCCATTCTGGAAATGATCGCTGGCGAGATTGGTCGGACAGAACTCGGTAAGGACATTCTGGACGAGATCGACAAAATCCCAGACCTTCAGGATCAGATCGACCAGCTCGATGACATTCTGCTGTACGACCCGGAAAAGACGTACGTCGCCTCGGACATGGTGCGGATGGGGCAACGGCTGTATCAGGCGGCTCAGACCGTGCCGGTCGATACCCCACCGCCAGATACGGAATACTGGCTGGACATCGGCAAGTCCATCGAGACGGCAAACGGTCTGGCTGAGCAGGTTGCCTTCAACACTGCGGAAATCATCGAACTTGACGGCGAGGTCACTGCTCAGGCCACGGCGTTCCAGGCCTTGCGCGCCTCATGGCGTGAGGACGACGGGAACGGCGATCTGGCGGATGCCCTGAAGGGCTGGACCAGCACCGCGGCTATCGCTTCGGAATCAAAGGTTCGCACCTCTGAAAACGAGGCGATGTCGCAGCGGATCACTACTTTCGACGTCGCCATCGGCGAGAACGCGGCGAACATTACCGAGCTGGAACAAGTGGTCGCCACCAACGAGTCAGCAACGGCCACGAAGATCGATCAGTTGAATGTGTCGGTGGGACAAAACACCGCGGCGATTCAGCAGACATCGACGGCCTACGCCGACACTGCCGGCAAGCTGACCACCATGTGGTCGGTGAAGATGCAAGTCACGGCAGGCGGGCAGTACGTCGCAGCCGGTATCGGCTTGGGCATCGAGAACACCGGTGCCGGTTTGCAAAGCCAGTTCCTGGTGAGCGCCGATCGCTTCGCCATCGTCAACACCATCGCCGGTGGTGCCATCTCGGTTCCGTTTGCGGTGCAGGGTGGCCAGGTGTTCATGAACTCGGCGTTTATCGCGGACGGCACCATCACCAACGCCAAGATCGGCAGCTACATCAGCTCGACCAACTACATCGCCGGCCAGCAGGGATGGATCCTTAACAAGGATGGAACGCTTGAAATTAACGGCATTGTTCCCGGTCAGGGGCGGTTGGTCATCAACTCGCTGAACGTCTCCGTTTACGACGCGAACAACGTTCTGCGGGTGCGTCTCGGATATTTGGGGTGAAACATGGCTCATGGAATGCGTATCTGGGGCCCTGATGGAGCGCTCCAGTTCAACACCGACACTTCGACTTGGCGCATCGTCCTGTCATCCGTGGTGTCGTTTGCAGGTGCGGCAGGAAAAAGCACTCAGCAATTTTCTGTACCTGGCTGCAATGCAAATAATGCGGTGGCGATTGTTCTCCCAATTGGCGTTGTAGCCTCTGATGATCGTCAACTTGAAACAGAAATGACTGACGGAACTGTCAATGTGAGGAACTACATCAATGGTTTCGCGGGCCTGATGTTTTCCCACAGCACCATGCGATTAATTGTGATGAGGTGGTACTGATGGCGGCATATGGGCTATCTGTCATTAACGATGGAGGGGTGGTGTCCATTGACTCGGAGTATTCGCGGCTGTGTGTTCTTCAGTCAGGAAGGTACTCGGGAGGTGCGGGTAGTGCGATTGTGTCGTTTAGCCCGGCCATTACGACTCAAGAGCCACCTTTAATATTCTTAAGGCCAGATAACAACGGAGGCCTTGTAACGGTTGGTTGCAGTATTTCGGGGTCGCCCGGTAATTGGACGGGTATGACTGTGTCTGGCCAAGCAAATTATGCGCCGGCAGGAAAATACTTTGTTGGTGGGTTCACCGCGTCCCCGAACGCAATCTACGGCATGAGGTTGTGGGATGGGGCCTCCAAGTTGTTGTTTGATAGCGGGACGCAGGCCGCAGTGTTCACTAGATTTTCTCAGAATTGGATATATGTGAAATCAACACAAGATGCTCAAGGCTTTTATACTAACTGGTATTCGTCGCCATTCGGACCAGTTGATGAATACTTGATGATCAATAACGCCGGCATGAGAATGCTGTCGGGAGATAATATAGGGAGAGGGACAGGCATTACTTTCGATTTCTCCCTTTCCCAACTTTGGTTTACCACGACAGCTTTAAACAACCCCTTTGCCTTCTCGCTGCCAGCTATCTTCGCCAAGCTTGCCGTATAACAACTTTCCTGAGGAAGTAAAACCATGCCTTGGTATAAAGCCGGGACGGTTTCTGTCGTCTTAAATTCTAATACTGTCATTGGCACAGGTACCGCATTCATTGCCAACAGCCGGGTGGGCGATGCCTTTCGCGGCCCGGATGGCGCCTGGTACGAGGTCACCAACATTGCCAGCGACACGGCCTTGTCGATCTCGCCGAACTACCAAGGCGCAATCGCAGCGGCCGGTGCCTACGCGCTGGCGCCAATGCAGGGGTACGTCAAGGACTCGGCCGACGCCTTGAGGTCGTTGGTGAATCAGTTCGGAGGCGTCCTCGCCGTGCTGGGTACTACTCCGACTCAGGTCGGCGTCCGCGCTGCGCTGAATCTGACCAACACGGACGGCGTCTCCGAAGGCACCATAAACAAATACCTGTCCAATGCTGGGGTATTGGGAACGGTGCTGACGGGGCTCAGTTTTCCCACGACGGCGGCGATTGTGGCGACGGACACAATTCTGTCGGCATTTGGAAAGCTCCAGGCGAGCCTGAATTCCAAAGCAGCAAAAGGTGCAAACAGCGATATCACGGCGTTGGTTAACTTATCCACGGCGATTACCGTTGCCCAGGGTGGAACTGGTGGTTCCACCGCAGCGGCCGCACGTATCGGCTTGGGATTGAAGACCGCAGCGACGGCCGATATTGCGGGCACGGTTTCCCAGTCGGGTGGTGTCCCGACTGGCGCGATCATCGAACGCGGCAGCAACGCCAATGGCGAATGGACGATGTTTGCGGACGGCACAATGGTCTGCACCGGCGTCAAGGATCTGGGTATTCAGTCCTTCGTGGCGATCGGCGGGGTCTTCTATCAAGGCGCCTTTAGCGGGCTGCCTTTTCCGAGAACCTTCGTCGGCACTGTGCGAACAAACATCGGCGTTGTCTCTGCGGGTGGGGTGTGTTGGGCGTCCCAGGGGTCGAACTTCTCAAGCACCTCCGCCACTGCAAACTTCTTTGTTCTGAGTCCGGGCTCTGCGGCCAACTCGTTGGGAGCAACTTACATGGCAATAGGACGGTGGTTTTGATGGATATTTTACTGACCCCGCAGCGCCGGGACGACACCCTGAAAGCCGTTCGGCAGGGTGACACGCTCACTGTCAACGGCGAGAACTTCGATTTCTCGCCCATCAAGGACGGCGACACGCTCCCACGTGCGGCTATTGATTCCGAGTGGATAGTTGATGATGTCGAAAGAAAAGATGGCGAACTGAGATTGACCCTTCTGCTGCCGAACCCACGGAACTACAGCCGGGAACAGGCATTTCCGGTACCGTTGCTGAACGTACCGGACGGCCAAGTCAAGTTTCCTGAGCCGTTGCCGGTACTCACGGACAGCGAACCGATCGAGCCCGAGCGCGGGGCTCTTCCTGAGTGGCCGGTGGGTAACGGTACGATCGACTGGACAAAGCTGGTCACGGCCGAAATGAAAGCCGCTGCGCGGGCTGCTGCTCATTTGTCCGAGGTAAAAGCCGAGCTAGCCATTCGGAACGCCAAGGCCGCGACGCAGATCGCGAGAATTCAGGATCGCATCGACACCTTGGGTTACGGAATCGATGCCGGTGAGGCCGCAGAAGAGGACGAGGCCGAGCAGGCGGCGCTGGTGCTGACCCTCAAAGCTTGGAAAACCTACAAATTCGCCTTAGGGAAGGTTACGGGCCAAGCCACTTGGCCTGCTGAACCAGTTTGGCCCGTCGAACCTTCGCCCCCCTCGATTCCTGCTGATCCTGAAGCCAGAGCTGTCGACCTGATGTAGTGCCTGCACCGTACAAAGCACCCGCCATTGAGTGGGTATTTTTTTGCCTGGAGAAAAGTGATGACCGCAACTGAAAAGGACCGAGACATCCTCGCACGCACGCTCTGGGGCGAGGCTCGTGGCGAGAGATTGGCCGGACAGATCGCCGTGGCCTGGACCATCTGCAACCGAGTGAACGACGGCAACACCAAGTCGTGGTGGGGTGAAGGCTACGCGGGCGTATGCCAGAAGCCGTATCAGTTCAGCTGCTGGAATAAGAGCGACCCGAACTACACCTACCTGAGTGGCGCGAAGGCGATCCCGTTTCGTG
>Ga0163162_10002754_pt1 | contig 16695 bp, 18 predicted proteins | sample S55metaG_FD_115310 | JGI IMG/M metagenome (GOLD analysis project Ga0163162, IMG submission 115310) | Switchgrass rhizosphere microbial communities from Kellogg Biological Station, Michigan, USA - S5-5 metaG | ecosystem: Host-associated > Plants > Roots > Rhizosphere > Soil | place: USA...
ATAGCCTGGCCTGGTGCGGTGGATCGTCGACGGCATGAACGTGATCGGGTCTCGCCCCGACGGCTGGTGGCGCGACCGCAGAGGTGCAATGACGGCGTTGGTCGAACGGCTCGAGCGATGGGCGGCCGCAGAAGGTGCTGACGTAACGGTGGTATTCGAGCGCCCGCCGTCGCCGCCGATCGAATCCGCCGTGATCGAGGTGGCCCACGCGCCGGAGGCGGCTCCGAACTCGGCGGACGATGAAATAGTCCGACTGGTGTTGGCCGACGCCGATCCCGCGCAGATCCGCGTCGCAACGTCGGATCGCACACTGTCCGAACGTGTCCAGGCAGCCGGCGCATCCGTCTACCCCGCGGAAACGTTGCGCAACCTCATCGATCCGCGCTGATCACGACAGCTCGCAGCGCCTCCGACCCGGGCCAAGCAGGGATACTGTAATGTTTACAGTTGGCATAGAGAGGATTCGCAAGATGAATGACGTGGCCATCATCGGCGTGGGCCTACATCCGTTCGGCCGGTTCGAGGGCAAGTCCGCGATGGAGATGGGCGTCGATGCCATCTTCGCGGCCGTCGCGGACGCCGGCGTGGAATGGAAAGACATCCAATCCGCCACAGGCGGCAGCTGGACGGTGGCCAACCCGGACGCGATCGTCGGCATGGTCGGGCTGTCGGGCATTCCCTTCACCAACGTGTTCAACGCCTGTGCCACTGCGGCGAGTGCGGCGAAGGCATGTGCCGACGGAATCCGGTTGGGAGACTATGACATCGGCATTGCCATCGGCCTGGACAAGCACCCCCGCGGCGCTTTCACGGAAGACCCCGCACTGGTCGGAATGCCGTCGTGGTATGCCGAGAACGGTCAGTACCTCACCACCAAGTTCTTCGGGATGAAGGCCAACCGCTACCTCCACGACCACGGCGTCTCGCAGGAAACGCTCGCCAAGGTAGCGGCGAAGAACTTCCGCAACGGAACCTTGAACCCGAATGCATTCAGGCGCAAGCCGATCCCCGAGGACGAGATCCTCAACTCCACGATGCTGAACTACCCGCTCACCCAATACATGTTCTGCGCGCCCGACGAGGGCGCTGCGGCCGTCGTAATGTGCCGGGCCGACATAGCCCATCGCTACCTCGAAGCCGGTGTACCTGCGGGCGATCGAGGTGCGTACCCGCCGCTACGGTGCGTACGAGGTGAACACCACATTCGCCCCCGTCGCGGAGGACGTGGCACCGACCGTGTATGCGGCGAAGGCGGCGTTCGATAAGGCCGGCGTCGCACCGGAGGATGTCCACGTCATCCAGCTACAGGACACCGACGCCGGCGCGGAGATCATCCACATGGCCGAGTGCGGATTCTGCGCCGACGGTGACCAGGAGAAGCTGCTTGCCGACGGTGCCACCGAAATCCAGGGTGTGATGCCGATCAACACCGACGGCGGCCTGATCGCCAACGGTGAGCCGATCGGCGCCTCCGGTCTGCGTCAGATCCACGAGCTGGTGCGGCAACTGCGTGGCGAGGCGGGCGACCGCCAGGTGCCTGGCGAGCCCCGCGTCGGCTTCGCGCAGCTCTACGGCGCGCCGGGCACGGCGGCGGCCACAGTTCTGACCACCTGATCAGCGGCTAGGCAAGCCGGCAGCCGCGCGGATCTGGCGACGCGCCGCGTGGACGTCTCTGTCGGGAAAGATGTAGTGGCTCAGCGCTGTTCGCGCTATGGCAGCGGCCAGATCACGTGGGTCTGCGGGGCCTTGATTCAGAACGCCCACCAACGCGTCCGTCATCATGGGCAGCACCTGCGCCATTTGTTCATTGACGAATCCGGGCTCCAGGTCGACGAGGTGACGGGGAGGCTGCTCTTGCAGGAATTCTGCGACCACGTCGATCGCGGCGTCGAGCCGCTGCCGACCCGACAGTCCCGAGACCGCCTCGTGCATAGCGGAATTGAAGCGGCGATACTCCCCCTTCCCCAGTGCGTCGATCAGGTCCTCTTTGGACTGGAAGTAGCGATACAGGGTGGGCCGCGAAACCCCCGCCAGCGTCGCCACTTCGGTCAACGACAGTCTGCGGGCTCCTTGGCGGAGCACCAGCAGCCGTGCAGCATCGAGTATGCGTGCGGTCAGGTCGCGGCCATCCGGCCTGGTCCGGCGTGACTCTGCCATGGACATGTTCATTCGAGGCGGCCGAGCTTCCGCAGCCAACCGATGAGCAACCGCAGCCCGTCGTCAAACGACATCGGGTTGTAGTCGAGTCGCCGGCGGGTGAGGTTGTCCTCTGTTCTCGGTGCGCGCACGTCCTTCGCCGCGGCTTCGGCGATTGCCATCAGGGTGGGACCGAACTCGACTGTCAACGCTTCGGGATCGGAGCGATAGTCGAGATCCTCGACGCGGTGGTCGATTCCGGCGACCTCGCACGCGCGGTTGATACCGGCAGCGGTGCTGAGGGTGTCCTCCGGCCTACCGATCAGCAGGTACCGTTCGCCCGCCACGCCGCGGTCGAGGGCAGCGATCGAGCCCGCGGCAACGTCGGCGCCGGCGACCCAGGTGACGGGGAAGGCCAGATAGCGTTTGATTCGACCGCGCATCCCGGCCAACAGCACCCGGTTGAAGCTCGTTCGGTGCAGCGCCCGCTCGACCACCAAACCCGGACCAAAGATCGCCCCTGGGTGGCAGGTGAGCACATCCTGGCCGGCCTCCGCACGTCCGTGCGCCTCCAAGAAGGCCGCCAATTTGGTTACGGTGTACGGATCGTCGGGGGGGTTCTCGAGAACGGGTGCCTCCTCGAACGGCAGGGCGGTGTTCAGCTTGAAGAAGGTGGCGGTGCTCAGCGCGACCACCCGGCGCATCCGGCACGCCTGTGCCGCGTTCAGCACGTTGGTGGTGCCCACCAAGTTGACGGCCTTGAAGTCCTCCAGGTCCTGACTGGCTCCGCCGAGCAGGGCCGCGCAGTGGACGGCGGCGTCGGCACCCTTGGCAGCACGCAGGACATCGTCAGCGTCGGAGATGTCGCCCTTGACGAGCTCCACACCGATCTCAGCCAGTGCGCCGGCGGCGTCTGGATTGCGGACCAATGCCCGCACATTGTCGCCGCGTTCGATCAGCTGCTGGCACACGTTCGCGCCGGTCTGACCGGTGCCACCGGTAACGAAGATGGTGCTCGACATCGATCAAGCCTCTCCGAGAGAATTACATATATAACACTTTATGTATGAATCGTAACTCACGAACTGCAGTTTGTTCTATCGGACCATGGCAATCGATCCTTCAAAGGTTCTGCTGACCGGTCGTGTCGCAGTCGTCACCGGCGGTGGCGCGGGCATCGGTCGCGGTGTCGCGGCGGGGCTGAAGGCCTTCGGGGCCTCCGTCGCCATCTGGGAGCGCAATCCGGAGTCGTGCGCCGCCGCGGCCGACGAGATCGGCGCTCTCGGCGTGACCGCAGACGTACGCGACAGCGCTCAGGTCGATGCCGCACTGGCGCACACCGTCGCCGAATTCGGGCCCGTGACGATCCTGGTGAACAACGCAGGCGGGGTCTTTCACTCCTCGATCCTCGAAACCAGCGAGAACGGCTGGGACGCGCTCTACAAATCCAACCTGCGCCACGTGTATCTGTGCACCCAACGCGTAGCGCGCGGCATGGTCGAACAGAACCTGGCGGGATGCATTATCAGCGTCACCTCGATCGAAGGCGTCCGCGCCGCCCCCGGGTACGCCACCTACGCCGCGGCGAAGGCAGGCGTCATCAACTACACGAAACCCGCCGCGCTCGAACTTGCGCCGCACGGTATCCGGGTCAACGCCCTGGCGCCCGACATCACCCTCACGGAGGGGATCAAGCAGATCGCTCCACCAGGGTCTGAGGAGCGGTTCGGCCTCACCGTGCCGATGGGTCGCGCGGGCCACGTCGACGAAATGGCCGGTGCCGCAGTGTTCCTCGCATCCGACCTGTCCAGCTATATCACCGGTCAGACCATCCACGTCGACGGCGGCACACAGGCCGCCAGCGGTTGGTACCACCACCCCCAAACCGGCGACTACGCGCTCGGGCCTACCACCGGATGATCGCCGCGCTCAGACGAAATCGGAGCCACCGTCGACGTTGATGGTGGCTCCGGTGACATAGCCGTTTCGCAGCGAAGCCAGATAGGTCGTGATGGAGGCGATCTCTTCAGGCAGGCCGGCGCGACCGAGGTCACATGGCTGGTGAAAGTTGTTGTCGATCCAGGTCATCACGTCGACGGGATTCGTCGCATCAAGACCGTCTGCGGCAAGAATGTCCTTGAGCACCTCGGTAAAGCTGGCGGTGACGATGGTGCCGGGGCAGACGCAGTTCACCAGAATGCCGTCCTTGGCAAGGCTTTTCGATAGATTCTTGGTGACGCTGCTCAGGGCGGCCTTCGACGCGGTGTATGCGACAATCCGCGGGTTCTGGCGCTGGATCGAATGCGCCGACAATGTGACGATGCGAGCCCACTCTGCCGATCGCAACATCGGAAGAGCGGCGCGTATGGACCGGACCGCGGACATGGTGCCGAGCGACAACGCACTGTTCCATTCCGCGTCATCCATCTCCTCGACGTAACCGTCGCCCAGACCGATAGTGTGCACCAGGGCGTTTAGCTGACCCCATCGCTCGCCAACCGATGCGAAACCCGCGGAGATGGAGTGGGCGTCGGCCATGTCCACACCGATGCCCACGGCATCGGGGGCACCGGCGGACCGCAAAGACTCGACGGCGGCGTCGAGCGACGTTCGACTCCTGGCCATCACGGCCACACGGGCGCCCTCGGCGGCCAGCGTTTGCGCGATCGCCAACCCCATGCCCTTACTGCCGCCGGTGACGACAGTCGCCGATCCAGCTAGACCAAGGTCCATGACCGCTCCATTTCTACTGGTGCCCCACGACATCCGCGATCATCTCGGGGCCGACGCCGAGTGCTCGCAAGCAGAACAGCTGAACGCGGTCCCGGAGCTCGCGAAGCTCACAGCTTCCGGTCGCCCACTGCCGCTCGATGCTGGCCCACACGGCGCCCTGTATCGATAGGGCGTCGTTAGCCGGATCGACGTCGGCAAACAGTCCGAGATCGTTGCCGCGCTCGAGTTCCTCGATCAACGGTCGCAACATTTCACCATAGGCAGGACTGACCAATTCAGGCGCGGCGAACATCTGCGACTGAGCCTCCAGCGAAATCTGGCGTAGATCCGACCGAATCCGCTCGCTGAAGGCCAAGTCGAGGCGACCGTCTATCCAGGCCGCGACGGCATGCACGGGATCGCGGCCGGCCATCTTCCGCCGGAGCCGCCGCGTCTCGACGCGCGCCATCTCCAGGAACAGGGCCGACACCAGCTCGTCTTTCGAGCCGAAGTGCCGGTAGAACGCCCGGGTACTCAATTCTGCCCGGCTGAGCACCCCGGCGATGCTGAGCGCTCGGGCTCCTTCTTCGCGGATGATTTTGGAAGCGGCGGAAAGAATCTCGACACGCACCTGCGGATCGGGTTCGAGCTTCTTGCGCTGCCTCGTTCGAATTGGTCTCGCGCTTTTTGGGCCCGCGGCTGCTTCCACCCCGATCAGGCCGTCGCGTCGTACGTAGCCAGGTAGGTCCCGAACGCCTCACGTACCTGCTCGGCGGTCAGCCCGTAGTCGGCCAGTTCGTAGGTGTGCGTGCCACGCTGGCCGGGCTTGTGTTGGCTGGCCCATTCCTGGACCTGTATTCGGGCCGAGTCGCTGAATGCGAGGCCCAGCTGGTCGTAGCTCGAGGCGACAGTGTTGACCGGATCGGTCTGCAGATCCGCGAACGAGACGTCGACGAAGCGGTCGTCGCCGAATTTATTGCGAAAGTCCATGGCGCGTTCGATGGCCTCGACCCACCAGGCAAGCTGCTCGGCGCCAAGTTCCTCCGGGTCCTTGCGGTCGCTGCTCCAGCTGCGGATGTAGGCGATGAGACAGCATACCGAACCCAGCACCTTCGCCGGATCACGGTGACTCCAAAGGAATTTGGCGTCGGGATAGGCGTCGACGAAGGCATCGAGTGCGAACATGTGTACCGGAGTGCGTAAGTGCCACAGATTCGGCTTGCAATGCCACTGCAACAGCTTGAGCACTGACTTGTGGAAGGCGTACGTCTCGCGCATGTCGCATCGCATCAACCACTGCACATATCCGGGGACGCGAACCACGCCGTCGAAGTGATATGTGCGGAAACTCATGCCCATCAGATCCTGGCACTCGGTCGCCGCTTCGGGCTCCCCGCCGTACATCGTCCGAAAGTCGGGAAACATGCTTTCGATCATCGCAATGCCCTCGGCGGCCTGCGCGATCCGTGGATTCGCGTGCTGGGTGGCTTCCTCGGGAGGCGGTGTGGGCGCTTGCGATTCCCAGGTCCGCAGCGACCTGAATTGAGGATCGGCTGCCACGAGTTGGCTCAGCGCGGTGGTGCCGGTTCGTGGCAGGCCGAGGACGACGACAGGGCCCTCGATGACCTCGTTGGCGATCTCTGGATGTTGCTTGTAAGTGTCAATGATCTTGAGCCGCTGGATGAGTGCGTTGCTGATAGTCGCGTGCTGCATGACGCGGCCGAGATCGTTGAGGTCGGCCTCGTAGTTCAACGCTGCGACGGTGCGCTCGAGACCGTCGCGGTAATAGGGCGAGCCGAAATCGGCGAGGCGTGTGGCCGCGCGTGCTCCGTCTTCGAGCTCGTCAGCGGAGAAGCTCATCAGTGGAACCTTTCGTGTACGGCACGACGGCGCGCCTGGATGACCTTGGCACGCTCCTCGCGACTGGTCATCGCAGTTTCAGCCGGCAGCGCCGAACGAACGTCGTCGAACTTCACGACGCGTGAGCTCGGAACGGGGGCGGTTTCGGTTCGCACGCAACGTAGAAGCATCGCACCATTGCTGTGCCCTGCCGTGTCGAGCCAGTTGGCCACTCCGGGATCTTGGGACGACACAACGACGCGCACCAGGCGGTCAGGGTCGACAACCGCCTGATGCCCATTGAGGCTGGATTGGTGGCGACCGTAGTGAATGGTCTCCAGCCATGGATTGCCCAGCGAGTAACTCCAATACACGCCCTTGGGTGGCTCGACTTCGAGAATCAGCGCTTCGTCGGGCTCCAGTTCGAATCGTCCGATGACGGGCCGGTTCTCGGCGGCCGCACCCATCTCGGTCATGCCCATCGGAGGTACGAAGCTGTTGGCTTCCGGCATGGCCCCGAAGTCCAGAAAGAACTTCAAGTTGTCGTAGATGAAATCCCCCAACGCATATAGCTGCCGCGTGACCGAGACGTCCAAGTCGACCGTGCGGTCCGTCGGTTGGATCTCCTGACCGATGCGCTCGATCTGCAGCGAAGCGGGCACCTCGGTATCCCAGTCGTAGAAGAAGTTTCGCACCGTCAGGGTCGGATGCTCACCCGCGAGCTTGAGCCAGTTTCCTTCGTGTTCGTCGGAAGACAAGATCACGTCGAAGGAGCCGTCTGCGCCGACCGCGAGATCGTCGACCAGGCAGTTGGCGGTTGCGGCGATCCCGTCCATGGTTTGCAGGCCGACGTATCGTGCCGTGCCCCGGTTGCCGAACAGCCGATATGTCTCGCCGGCCCGCAGGCTCGCGTTCATATAGATGCAGTCGGGGCACTCCATACCCCACGTGAGGATGTCGTCCATGCTGGCTCGAACGACGTCGAGAACTGGATCTGGATCCACCCGCAATGCGACATCGATACCGACCGCAAGCAACACCATCAGGTGGCGCATCCCCGCCGCGTAATCCAGTCGGTTGCGGTTGACGGGGCTGGACGACACCAACTGCTCGGCCGCTTTCAACCGCTCCTGCAGATGCGCCCAGCCCGCAGCCAGCTCAGGCTCTTGACCGGTTCCGCCTGACACCGCCGCTTCCGCGATGGAGAACGGCAGCCACGCCAGAGGGTTCTTCCAGGCCAATGGTGCCTGCTCGTCGGTCACGCTACCTCCGTGTCTCCCGAGATCGCCCGCATCAAATGAAAACGATATTTTCATTTAAGCTCTGCTGACTATCACACTCCGTCACCAACGTGTCAACAACGTCGAGGAAATGGGCGGATCGTCTGTCCCAACGGGCCTCACGGCGTTAACGTCACGTGATGCCACGCATCGCACCCATTCCTATGGACGAGCTCAGCGCCCCTTCCCGCGAAATAGTCGAGGCCGGAGTTGCCGACGGCCTTTACGCGACGCCAGTGCCGCTGCAGATTTTCGCCTACCGCAGTGCGCAACTCGCTCAGGTCAACATGGCCAGGACCCACATGGGTGCTGACACTCTGCTTGGCGCAAGACTTTTGGAGCTCCTGCGCATTCGAAGCGCACAGCTCGGCGAATGCGCTCCGTGCAGTCAATCACGTAAACACGATTCGATCACCGACGAGGACGTCGCCTGCCTACTCGCTCCAGGCCATTCCACGCTCGACCCCCAGGAGCGGATGGCGATTGAATTCCTCGACCTGCTCTTCGCCGATCACCACGCGATGGACGACCAGTTCTACAAGCGCCTCGGCAAGCACTTCACCGCTGCCCAGATCATCGAACTCGGCTTCACGTGTGCCTCAGCGATGGGGCTGCATCGATTCATTCACACCCTCGACGTCTACGGCGACTCGACTCCCGTCATCGAATACTCTTCCGACCAAGTCGACCGCGGAATCTGAGCCGAGGTGAGGGACATCAGGACTGACGCCGTTGAGCACTACCTGGCCTGCATGGCGGCCCACGACTGGGATGGCCTCGCCGACACTCTCGCCAATGATGGCTTGACCCGGGACGGCCCGTTTTGTGATCGTCTGGAGGGCACGCGGCCCTACGTCGAATTTCTGCGTGGCATCATTTCCTCACTCGACGGCTACCAGCTGCAGGTGCAGCGGGTGTCTCACGTGTCGGATCGAGTGTCGTTCGTCGAGCTGACCGAGACCTTCGCCGTCGAGGGTGTCCCCACCACCTACCCCGAGTGCATCCTGTTCGAGCGCAACGACGACGGCCTTATCTCCCACGTCAGCGTGTTCATGAAGCAGCCGGGCGCAGAGGGGCCGGTAGAGGGCGCTCGCGCCGGCTGACTCAGCTCAACACCGCGGGATCTCGACGCAGCTCGCGACGCGCCATCGCCTCGAACAGCCCGGTGAATTGGTGGGAGCTGAAGAACTCGCCGTAGGTGCGGGCCGCGTCGCGATTCATCGGGACACCTCCCCCGGCGGCGGCGATGCGCCAGGCCTGGCGACTGCGCCATTCGAAGGACATGGCCCGCAGGTAGGCCTGTCGGATATCAGCTCCGAGTACCACTACCCCGTGGTTGGCCAGCAGTCCGACGTTGGCTTCGCCAATGGCCTTGGCCACGGCGCGCGCGTTGCCCGCGTCGTCGACGGTTCCCCAATACTCGTCGTAAACCGCGACACCGCCGTGGTAGAGCGCGCCGGTCTGGTCGTAGATCTCAGGGGCCCGTCCAATGTCGGCCCACACCGTTCCCCATCGCGAGTGGTTGTGGATCGCCACCGCGATATCGTCACGTGCGGTGTGCAATTCGACGTGCAGCGTGATGGCAGGTGTGATGGTCCATCGGCCCGCGATCTCGTTGCCGTCGGCGTCCATTGTCATGATGTCGCTCGCTGTGACCTCGTCCCAGGTCAACCCGAAGGGATTCACAAGGAACGTCCCGTCGGGCTGCTTGTAGGTGATGTGGCCGGCGAGATGGTCGTTGTACCCCTCGGGGAACAGGCAACGACACAGCAGCGCCAGTTCCTGGGCGGGGGTGAGCTCGGGCAGCGCGGGCGCAATGGGTTTCGTGACCACCATGGCTCGCATCGCGGTCGGTCGGTTCGCGTCGGCGCTTGTCACGTTCCAGTCCTTACAGGCCGAGGATCCCGCGCAGCCGCTCGCCGTAGAACGCTAAGGCGTTGTCGGCCAGCACCTTACGTTCCAGCGTCTCGCCGAGCCCCCGCTCCTTGACGCTCTTCACCGCCCCCGGATAGACCGCGTCGTGGTGCGGGTAGTCGGAAGCGAACATGACGTTGTCGGCCCACCCCTGCTCGAGGGTCGACTTTAGACCCGGCTCCTCGATCTCGAACGTAAGCCAGGACCGGGTGTTGAGCACACCGTCGGGCTTTCCGCCGCGATAGTCGCCGGGGGCGAGCTCGTAATGCTCTTCGATGCGATCCGCCCACGTTGGCGCCCAGCCGCAGCCGGCTTCGAGGAAGCCCACGCGCAGGCGTGGGAAGCGCTGGAAGATCCCGGCCAACGTGACGTTGACCATCGCGGCCATCTGCTCGAAGACGTGGCTGATGATGTGGCACCCGGCGTAGCTGGACATCCGGTCGACGCCGATGGTGTCGATGCCTGCGAGATAGGCCTCGTGGAGCGACATCGGGACGTCAAGCTGCTGGGCCTTGGCCCACAACACGTCGAAGTCGGGATGGTCGACGATGCGGCCGCCGATTCGGTTGGGCCGCATCACGCCGCCGACGAAACCGTGGGCGGTAACGGCCCGTTCGAGTTCGGCCGCCGCCAGACGCGGGTCATATTGAGGCAGCAGCGCCACCCCGATGAGCCGCTTGGGGCCGGTGGCGCAGTAGCGGGCGAGCCAGTCGTTGTACGCCGCGCAGAGGGCGGCCGCGATGTCGGGGTGCTCCAGCAGCCCGAACATCAACCCCACACTCGGGTACAGCACGGCGGCGTCGATCCCCTCGTCGTCGAGGACCTGCAGGCGCACGTTGGGATCGCGGCCGCCCTCTCGTCGCACGCCGCCGGCGGACACGTGGTTCTGTAGCCCGCCCGGGAACGGGTATTTCGACCGCCAGAGCCGGCCCTCGATGCGATAGCTGACATAGCCGCCGGCTTCGGCGACGAACTGCATAGCGCTGTCACGCATCGCCGACGGGATGGCGTCGACCAGCTCGGGAAGCGTCTCCTCGACATGCCCGTCGGCATCGATCACAAGCGACATCGGACCCCTTACCGAGGCGACCGGAATTCAATTACTACTAAAATAGAAATGATAGTTGGGCCGTCAAGGGCCGCGTGCTCGGGACAGAGGCGCCAGACTGCTTGCAGATCGCGAATCTGTGCTCAGACTCAAGTGGTCGCTGCAACACCTGAGGAGTTCGGAGGTGTTGTTCGATGGGTTACGAGGCCTTCTTACCCGCCGGCGGCGCGTAGGCCGGCTTGCCGAGTCCCAGCACGTACTGGGCGATCATGTTGCGGAACACCTCCAACGTTCCGCCGTAGATGCCGACCAGCGGCGCGAACCGGTATACGTACTCCGCGGCGCCATCGTCGGCAGCGCCGTCGGCGCCCGCCGGCAGCGTCGACGCGGTGCCGAGGATGTCCATCAGATCCGGAGAGATGTCGCGCATCGTCTGTGCGAGCGCAACCCGCCCGAAGATCGTCGGCGCCGACAACGAGGCTTCCATTCGAGCGACGCTGCGGCCGAGGCGATACGCCACCGAACCGTCGTCGATCAGGCGGCGGCCGTCCGGATCCTTCTCGGCGACCTTCGCGGCAGCCTTGTCGACGGCGTCGGCCATAAACCCGGCCTGGTGCATCATGATCGACACGTCCTGCAGCCCGTCTGGGGCGGCGTCCACCGCGCCGTGCTCGACATTGAGCGGTTCACGCACCACCGTCCAGCCGTCGTTCACCTCGCCCAGCCGGTACTTGTCGTCGACGCGGACGTCGCTGTAGTAGACGATGTTCGTACGGTCGCCGTCGACGGTCCGGATGCCCTGGATCTCGATTCCGGCCGAGTCGAGCGGGACCAGAAACATGGTCAGGCTCTTGTGCTTTGGCGCATCAGGATCCGTATTTGTGATCAAGTAGACGTACTGACAGTTGTGGGCGCCAGTGGTGAACATCTTCGAGCCGTTGATCACCCAGGTGTCGCCGTCGCGGACCGCGCGCGTCTTGCAGGTGGCGACGTCCGAGCCTCCGTCGGGTTCGGTGTAGCCAAGGCAGAGCCGCACATGCCCACTGAAGACACGCGGCATCACTTCGGCCTTCAGTTCGGGTGAGCCGAACTTCTCCACCGACCGCGCGATCATGGCCGTGGTACCTGAGGTCACCCACGGCACGTGGACCCTTCGCTTTTCGAGTTGCCAGATCCGATTCCGTACGCGGTTGAAGCCGCCCTCGGATTCCGGCTTCCACTCACGCGCAAGGTAGCCCGCGGCGCCCAGCGCCAGGTGCACACCCTCGTCGAAGTTGTCGCCCGTCTCACGGTCACGGCGAATGACATCCTCGTTGACGTGTGTGCGCAGGAAGTCGCGGGCCTCGTCGAGGAAGGCCTGATCGTCGTCGGACAGCTCAACCCGCGAGAAATCCATTGTCTCCCTTACCTGCTTTCTCGAGCGGCAACGATTTCGGCGACGTACTTGGCGCTCGCACCGGGGTCGCCGCCGGCCAGCGCCCAACCGCGCGCGCGGACAAGATACGCCGTTGCGGCGGCCTCCGCCGACACACCAAGGCCGCCCTGGACGTGCACGGCCATCGTCGCGGCCTTGGATGCTTCCTCGGCCATGAACACGAATGCCGACGGCGCCAGCTCCGGCCGTTCGTCGGGCTCGTTGTCCAAGAACCAGGCCGCGCGACGGGCCAGGTTGCGCCCGCCCTGCACCGTGATGGCGATGTTGGCCAGCGGATGCGAGATGCCTTGCAACGTCGAGATCGGCACACCCAGCGTGTAGCGGGTCTTGGCGAACTCCGCGGCGATCGTCATCGTCTCCTCGACGAGACCCGCCAACGCCGCGGCCATCAGCACCCGCCACTCATCAAGGGTGCGTTGGTATTCCGCCAACGCCTGGGCTCCGCTTGCCAGCACCGTGCGGCCGTCGGCGCCCGCAGGATCGACCCAGGCCATCGGCAACCTGCCGATGTTGTCGACCTTGGCCGGGCGAGTGACGAACGTCAGCCGCACAATGTCTTGGCTTTCTGGGCCGTCGCGTACGACGATCTGGTCGGCAATCGATCCCGTCGGGATCAGCCTGATGCCGGTCACGTTGTCGTGTTGGGGATCGAACGCCGCCAGCTGTTTACCGTGGATGACATCGGGCTGGAGCGCGCCCAGCCGGGCCAATAGGCGAACCGCACAAACGTGGTCGATCCACGGTACCGGCGCCAGCGAACGGCCTATCTCCTCGGCCACCAACGTCAGATCGACGAGCGTCGCCCCGTCTCCCCCAACGGATTCCGGCAACGCCATCGTCGTCGCACCCATCGCGCACAGCCGCTCCCACAGGCTCTTGTCGAACCCGGACTCCTCGGCGGCCCGCACCGTTTCGATCGAACAGTGCGTCTTGAAGAAGTCCTTGTAGGCGGCCTGTAGGGCCTGGTGATCCTCCGACAGGCTGTAGTCGAGCCTGCGCAGTTCGTAACGATCCATCAGTGCTCCCGCTGTTGCATTCCGTGCTCCTTATGTCCGCGCCCTGCGAAGAAGAATGCGTGTGCATTGTTGTAGAGATAGTTCTCGAGTACGTCGGCAGGCAGGTCCAGCGCAAGGGCCTCGGGAACGACCCGGCGCATCTTGAGCACCGGCCAGTCCGACGCGTAGATCACCTTGGCGGATCCGCGGGTTCGCATGTAGTGCAGGAGACTTTCGGGCAACCGCTTGGGCGACCATGCCGATGTCATGAGGCGCAGGTTCTCGTACTTGATCATCAGCCGAATGGCGACGTCCCACCATGGGTCGGCGCCATGGATCATGCAGAGCTTGAGCTCGGGGAACCGCACGCACACGCGATCGAGGTGGATGGGGTTCTGTACCTCACCAGGGATGGGTGGTCCCGGGATTCCGGTGTTTATGCATAGCGGCAGCTCGAGCTCGGCGCACTTGGTGTAGAGCGGGTAGTACACCGCGTCACTGGGCGGATATTGACCGTCGCCCCAGAAGCTCGGGCCCACCACGGCATACGCCACCGGCAGGTCCGTGACCACCGCGGCGAGTTCTCTCAGTGCCTTCATCGGTCGCAACAGGTTCACGCCGCCCATCGCCAACCTGAACCGGTCGGGCTTCGCTTCGACGAACTTGCGCGCCGTCACCGACGGCTTCGCCACACTGTCCATCAGGATGGCGTTGACGACGCCCTGCTCGTCCATCTCGTCGAGCAGCTCGGCCATGTCGATCGGCGCGAACATCGACTCCGGGCCCTTGAAGTAATCGTCGCGTACCTTGAGCATCCAGGTCGGCTGCTGGTTGGTTTCGCCGAAGTGCACGTTGACCAGGCAGTCAATCGCCTTGTGTGTCATGCCATCGCCCTCTGGGTCGCAACGCTTTTCGCCCACCGGTAGTCCGCCTTACCGTTGCCGAGCCGACGGACCTGCTCGACGAAGATGAACTCCTTGGGTGCCTTGAATCGCGCCAAGTGCGACGTGCAATGCGCGCGCAACGGTACATGATCGGCCTGAGCACCGTCGCGCAACGTCACCAATGCAACGACCTCTTGACCCCACCGCTCACTTGGCCGGCCGACCACCAACGCGTCGGCGATCGCGGGGTGCGCGCGCAGGACCTCTTCGACTTCCTCCACGAACACCTTCTCCCCACCGGTGTTGATGACCAGAGAGTCGCGACCGAACAGACGCATCGTGCCGTCGGGTGCCAGCGAGCCGCGGTCCCCGGAGATCACGACTCGCTGTCCTTCGACGACGGGAAATGTCGTCTGAGTGGCGGCCGGATCATCGAAATACCCAATCGGGATCCGTCCGGCGCGCGCGACATAGCCGATCTCCTGCTCGCCTGGCTGTAGAAACCGGCCGTAATCCTCCGACACCACCAACGCGCCGTCACGCAGCTCGAACGTGTCTTTCTCCGCTCCGCGCTGACTGCGACCGAAGCCCACATTCCCGGTCTCGGAAGATCCGTATCCATTGATCAGCGTGATCTGCGGCAGCAACTCCAGCAGCGCGCGTTGATATTTCGGGTTCGTCGCCGCTCCCCCGGTGCCGATCGCAAACATCGACGACAGATCGTAGGTACCACGTCGCAGCTCATCCACCAGGGGTCCGGCGTATGCGTCGCCGACCATCGTCATCATCCCCACCTTTTCGCGCTCTGCGGTCTGCAGCACGGCGGGTGGGTCGAATTTCGTCCGGTCGTAGAGAATCACCGGCAGCCCGTTGAGAAGGGCCGCAAAGGCGGTCCACATGCCAGCCGCGTGCATCAGCGGTGAAACGGCAAACCATGGCTGTCCGCCGTGGCGCACATTGTTGCGTATCTCGTCGACGGACTCGTGGTCGGCGCCGTTCATCGACACGACGTAGCTGTCGCTCTGACGCCACATCACACCCTTGGGACGTCCCGTGGTTCCGCCGGTGCACACCATCAGCACATCGTCGGGCGAGGGTGTGACGTCGTGATCTGTATGTCCCTGGGCCAGTGCATCGTCCAGCATGATCGCCCCTGGCAGTTGCGCAGCGGCGCTGCCGTCGTCGACCGAAATCAACAAGTCCGTCGCGGCAGATGGCAGCACGTCGGCGAACTTCGGCCCCAACGACCGGTGGTAGATCACGGCCCGCGGTCGCAGGTACTCCAACAGTTCGGCGACCTCGCGAGGTGTGTAGTTGTAGTTGACGTTGGCCGGGACGGTTCTGGCCTTCAGACAACCGATCACCATGTCGGGATACAGATCGTTGTGCATGATGAGCGCGACGCGATCCTGTCCGCATTCCCAGTTCTCGAGCTCATCGCGTTCGCGGTGAGCGCCGAACCCTTGGCCCGCCAGGAAGTTGGCGAGCCGGCGCGTTCGCTCCGCCGTCTCACCGAAGGTGCTTCGGCGTTCTCCGCAGACCGTCATCAGCCGGTCGGGAACGCTTTCAGCGATGGCGTCGAGAACCGCGCCGATGGTCCACTGGCTCATGGGCGTAACAGCTAGGCCGATACTTTGACGCCGAGGAGGTCCAAGGCGTTGTCGCGCATGACCTTCCGGCTGTCTTGCGCGCTGAACTCAGGGAATTGGGGGATGTCTGCGGTGAAGGCCATCGGATCCGCAAGTCCCTCGCCGTGCGGCCAGTCCGAGCCGAACAGGATTTTGTCCACACCGATGGTGTCGGCCAGCAGCTTCACGTCATCCTCGTAGTACGGCGCAATCCAGACGTTGTTGCGCAGCTGTTCCACCGGGTCCTCTTTGAAGTGGTATGGCGCGGTGTTGGCGGCCTTTTTGAGGCGCTTGATCAAGCGGTAGACGAAGTACGAACCGTTCTCGATGCTGGCGACCTTGAGGTTGGGATGGCGGGTGAACACCTGGTGCACGATCATCGAGGCCATCGTGTCGTGGATGGCGCGGTCGTCGAGCAGGATCTGGTCGAGCGGGTCCTTCTTGCCGAATCCCTCGAACGTCGCCTTGCCTCCCCACAGCGCGGCGATGGCCAGATAGCCGCTGTCGGAAAGGTGAAAGCCCACTGGCACGCCGGCCTCGGCCAGCCGCGCCCACACTGGGTCGTGCAGCGGGTCGCCCAAGGAGCGCGGCATGACCACACCCGGCACGGGCGCCGGCCGCACCAGCACCAACTTGGCGCCCCGGCCCAGCACGAACTCGACCTCCTCCACCGCCTTGTCCGGATCCGCCAACGAGATGATCGGCGCGGAAATGATCCGGTGGTCGGGACGGTCGAAACCCCAGTCCTCGTCGAGCCAGAGATTGAACGCGCGCACCGTAGCCATGGTCGCCTCGACGTCGTGCTTGAGGGCCTCCTCGACTCC
>Ga0163162_10002755_pt1 | contig 16693 bp, 15 predicted proteins | sample S55metaG_FD_115310 | JGI IMG/M metagenome (GOLD analysis project Ga0163162, IMG submission 115310) | Switchgrass rhizosphere microbial communities from Kellogg Biological Station, Michigan, USA - S5-5 metaG | ecosystem: Host-associated > Plants > Roots > Rhizosphere > Soil | place: USA...
ATTTCGCAAAATTTTTGGCAACAACCCTATTCTTATCTATATCAGGCAAATGCCTGTATAGAAGGTTTGGAGGCTTCCAAAACCTTGCCTGAAAGTATTAAGAATCGATTTATGGGAGAAGCCAAATTCTTGAGAGCTTTATTCTATTCTTACCTTGTAAATTTATTTGGTGACGTCCCTAACATTACTTCTACTGCATGGGCGAATACATCTCTAAAAATTCGCGACCCCTCTGCAGCGATATACCTACAAATCATCTCAGATTTGACCACGGCGGAAAATCTTTTACCCGATGATTTTTCTTTTGGAAACCAGAACAGAACAAGGCCGAACAGGTATGCAGCCACAGCGTTGCTGGCAAGAATCTATTTGTATCTAAAAGACTGGCCTAATGCTGAATTAAAAGCAAATGCAGTCATAAATAACTCAAATCTTTTCTTTTTGAGTCCCGATCCCAATAACGTTTTTTCCAGCAACAGTAGCGAGGCAATCCTACAGTGGGAATTAAATACTGCATTTCAGTACTTTACTGCCACAGCAGAAGGCGCACTGATGGTCCCGGATAAAAGTTCTGTACCGCAGTATTTTGTTTCAGATCAACTATTGAATTCGTTTGAAGTTGGGGATAGAAGGCGAGATTCTTGGCTTGATAGCGTCAACTACGCGGGAACACCATACTACGTTCCTTACAAATATAAAATTGGCAAGGTCCAGTATGAGGTGCAAGGCAATCCGAGCGAATACTATACTGTACTTCGCTTGGCAGAACAATTTTTAATAAGATCTGAAGCAAGAGCCAATCAAGGCGATTTGAACGGTGCCATCGATGATCTGAATGTAATTAGACAGCGGGCAGGGCTTTCAAATCTCCCATATGTGATAGATCAAAAAAGTGTTCTCAATTCGGTTGCGCATGAGAGGAAAATTGAATTATTTGCTGAGTGGGGCCATCGTTGGTTCGATCTCAAAAGGACCGGACAAATTGATTCCGTAATGTCAATCGCAACACCATTAAAGAAAGGAGGGGGGACGTGGAATAGTTATCAGCAGCTATATCCTATTCCTAAAGGTGAACTAGACAGCGATCCCAATTTAAGTCAAAATCCTGGTTATTGAGTGTCACGAAAAAATGACGATGGAAGGCGTCCCTGCTCGCTTTAACGTCAATGCATATGCGAATGAGCAGACCACGGCTGTTGCACTGCTCGAAGGTGCTAGCACTTGGGCATCTGCGTTGGGTAAATTACGTATATGCATAACCGAAATCTGGGGTGACCGTACCTGCAGGATTTTTTTTTGACGCACTGCGCTTTTTTGGAAAATATGTAATTTGCGACAACCCCAACGCGATAACCGGAACCGCAACATAAAAATGCGAATATTGCCCATGCTACCACAGGCTGCGGAAGGAAACAGGGATGCATATGGCAGGCTCTACACGTATTATTTTCCCTTTTTGTTCGATTCGGTCTTTTTTATTCTGTAAGTCAAAGGAAGACAAGGAAGAAATCGCTCGCCATGGTCCGTTCGTTCGGTTACAGACAAACGAAAACTTAGTCGATTCTTTTTAAGAAAAAAAAGGGCGCGTAGAAACGCGCCTTTTGTAATTATCACCAACTAAAGATAATTACTCCTTTGCCATGTACAAACATGTGCAGATTGCCAAAACAGTTATTAAAAAAAAATATTTTTCGGTTGTGTATATGCGCTCGTATCAACATTCCGGCACGTTCACAGAAACCTGGATGGCCAATCCTCCTTCACTGGTTTCTTTATAACGGGCATGCATATCCTGCGCGGTTTCCCACATCGTTTTAATCACTGCATCCAGCGACACTTTCGCCGCAGCGGGATCACTTTTCAGCGCAAGCTGCGCCGCGGTGATTGCCTTGATCGCACCCATCGCGTTGCGTTCAATACACGGGATCTGCACCAGACCGCCGACCGGGTCACAGGTCATCCCGAGATGGTGTTCCATCGCAATCTCTGCTGCCATCAGTGATTGCTTCGGCGTGCCACCGAGTGCTTCGGTAAGTGCGGCTGCGGCCATCGCGGACGAGACGCCAATCTCTGCCTGGCAGCCACCCATCGCGGCTGATATCGTGGCACCATTGCGAAACAAATTGCCAACGGCAGACGCGGTGAGTAAAAATTCCGGCGCGCGCGTGTCGCAGCCCTGCTGGTGAAACACGATCCAGTACATCAGCACCGCCGGTACGACGCCTGCGGCACCGTTCGTTGGGGCAGTGACGACTCTTCCGTAACACGCGTTCTCTTCGTTCACCGCGAGCGCAAAACAACTGACCCAGTCCAGCGTATAGGCGAAACCGTTACCTGCACGGAGGATGGCCTGCGCTGGATTATTAAACTCACTGATATTCCGGTCGCCGAGCAGTTGCCGGCAGAGACCCGCCGCGCGTCGTTTGACCTGCAGGCCACCCGGTAGCACACCTACGGTTGTACATCCCCGGTAGATCGAGGCCTGCATCGTTTCCCAGGCTTTCTGCAAACCATATTGGGTCAGGTGCGCGGCGCGCCACGCGAGTTCATTGCGCCGGATGATATCATGGATTGCAGCAGCGGTTTGATCACACACGTCAAGCAGTTCCGCTGCTGTTGTAAATGGAAAAGTTAATTTCGGTCCATCATAGATCCCGGGCGATTGTCCTTCACGCACTACAAATCCTCCTCCGGTGGAATAAAATGTTTCCGCTACCTGTTCATCGGTTGCTAGATGCACGAGGAACGTGAGCGCGTTCGGGTGAAAAGGCAGCGACTCTGTTTCCAAAAAATGAATATCATGAGTGGGGTCAAAGGCGATCGGATGAGTGCCACCGAGCATCAGCGAGCGGAACACGCGCATGTTCTCAATCGTCGAGCTAATCATGTTCGTCTCGAATTTTACCGGGTCGTATCCTGACAGACCGAGCATGACCGCGATATCGGTGCCATGTCCGCGACCCGTCTTCGCGAGCGATCCATAGAGCAGCACTTTGACAGACGTGACTTTCGACAATTCATTCTTATCCGCGAGCGAACGAAGGAGTTTTTCTGCCGCGCGCCAGGGGCCGAGGGTGTGCGAGCTCGACGGGCCGATGCCAATTTTAAAAATATCAAGCGCTGAAACGGGTTGAGCAGGTTGCATCAGTAAAAACGAAATATTTTTTTTGAGTTACAACGAAAATTTTTATTTGACGTACAATGAAAATTTATATCTGCCTTACAAAGAAAGTTTTGATTTTTTTTAAAATCGTTCAGATCAAAAATCAGGGAGCGGTAGACACCGCTCCCGCACAATAAAAACTACTGCTACATGAGCAAAAAATGCACGTGCACTATAAACGTATTTCTGAAACATCTGATAAAAATTTTTTCTGCAGGAGACGAATCATATCCCGCACCATCCGGGGCAGGTCATGATCGGGCGCCCAGCCCCAGTCCGCCTGCGCGGCCGAATCATCGATCGAACCGGGCCAGCTTTCGGCTATGGATTGCCGGTAGTCCGGCTCGTAGTTGATTTTAAATTCGGGAATAATTTTTTTGATTTCCACGGCGATCATCTCCGGCGAGAAACTCATCGCCGCAATATTGTATGAATGTCGCACGCGGATCGTGTTCACCGGTGTTTCCATCAGCTCCATCGTCGCGCGGATCGCGTCCGGCATATACATCATGGGCAGGCAAGTTTCCGGTCTGAGGAAGCAGGTATATTTTTTTTGTCGCAACGCAGAGTGAAATATCTCTACGGCATAATCGGTTGTGCCGCCACCCGGTGCCGCGAGATAACTGATCAGGCCGGGATAGCGCAGGCTGCGCACATCCACACCATAACGGCGATGGTACCACGCACACCATTGTTCACCCGCCTGTTTCGAAATGCCGTAGACCGTCACCGGGTCCAGCAGCGCCTGCTGCGGGCAGTTAAACTTCGGCGCCGACGGTCCAAAGACCGCGATCGAGGAAGGCCAGAATATTTTTTCTATTTTTTCTTCGCGCGCGACTTCGAGCACGTTGATCAGACCCTGCATGTTGAGGTGCCAGGCGCGGTGCGGTTCCGCTTCACCAGTTGCGGAGAGCATCGCCGCGAGTAAATAAATCTGAGTTACGCGATATCTTTTGACGATCACCAGCAGCGTCTGCCGGTCGAGCACATCTAACGGTAAGAAGTAACCGCTGTTTCGCAGTGCATCCGGTTCCGCCTTTACATCGGCCGCGATCACGCTGTCCGCGCCGAATTCTTTTTTGAGTGCGAGCGTCAGTTCAATTCCGATCTGCCCGCAGGCGCCGATGACCAGTATAGTGTCCTTCTTCATGAAAAAATGATCCCGGTGCGGCCTGTCACCGCACGCAGGATGTATGGGTTTTAAGTGAAAAATGTTGCTGTTTGATATGTTGACTGAATATCATTCGGAATCTGATAATAACAATTTCCAGGCACTGTCCACTTTACCGTTGTCAAGTAATTGCTTCACCTGTTCATGCAGCACACGCGTTGCTTCTGAATCCTCCGGCCTCGTGGACACCAGTCGTTGCACGGCGTCGAAGGAGGCGTCGCGTAAACCCGGGATGTCCTGTACCGATGCCAGCATGAGCTGGTGATGGCCCGTCAGCACGGTGCTCTGCCGCACGGATGGCGGGAGGTTATCAAAACCAATAATTTTGCCCTTTGGTTTTTCCATCTCAAACATGTTCTCCGGTCCCACACGGCAATAGATGCTTCCGCCCAGCCTTGCCACGTAATGAATATCTGCGAGCTCCAGTTTGTGACCCGTCAGCACACTATCGGCTATGTGTAACCGAACCACTTCACAGATCACCAGGTTACCCGCACCCGGTTCATGACCCAGCGCCCGGATATCCGTGACGCGGCATTCCATTTTCATCCTGCATTCTTTGACCATGGGGGGTCTTACCAGCCCCGCGGGTTCTGCCGTAAAACCGGCTTTGTCAAATTCATCCACGCCCCTCGGGAATTCTGAGCTGCACAGGTTGACCTGTTTCAGTTGTTCCTGTTCCACGATATGGATCACGGCCTCGGGAATTTCCATCACATTTTCCAGCGTATTTTTCAAACTGCCGTCACGCAGCCGGTTCACGGTCGAAAAAATCACCACCGGCGGGTTGATGGAAAAGACGCCAAAAAAACTGTAAGGGGCGAGGTTTGCTTTGCCTTTACAGTCCACCGTGCTCACCAGCGCGATCGGCCGGGGCGCAATCAGGGTGTTCAGCAGCGACTGCCGCTCGACAGGAGAAATCAGCGAAGGGTCAATGACCATGGAAGTATGCAGTAGGGTGATGTAATGAGATTTGGCAAATTGTAGGGGATATGTCAAATAACGGTCATGCCTATGCGTCTGCGCAGGTGTGCGTTTTGATCAGGAACACATAATTGATGCGTTCGTCATAAAAAATCTTGCCCGGGTAGTCTGGTCTCATATATCCGATTGTATAAAGACATTCGACGCGGAGAAAAGTACTAGTGGATACAAAGAAATATTTTGAGGACGATGCAATCATCGTTTTTGTTGAATGGGATGAGGACCAACTAGCTCAGCGCGATGTTCGTGGATATGCCATTGCCAATGCAGCGGTGCAGTTGAGATTAGTTCAGTTCAAGCGGACTGTCCCGCAGCCACACATTTTTTTCTCCTGCCGCCGCGATGTCTTCCGGCGTGACGAAGGCATCGGGCGCGAGAATGAGCGACACACCATTTTCCTTCCACCAGGTGCCTGCGAGCTGCGACGCATGGATCGCACACACGATGAATTTCCGCTGCGTGCCGCCGTGCCATTCTTCCACCCACGCGGGTTTCGCCCGCGGCGCATCGTGCCAGTCGTTAAAACTGATATACGCCCGCAAATAAAAATCATTCGTCAGCGCGAGCGGCCGGTGATGATATAATTTTTTGTATTCGTAACGGTAGCCGTAGCGGAGCGCCGAGAGATCGCTGAGGACAGCGGAAGCGGTTGGCAGGCTGCCGGCTCCTTTTCCGTAAAAAAATTGCCGGTCGGCAAAACCGCTTTCGATCACCACGCCATTGTATTCGTTCCGTACAAACGCGAGCGGGTCCGCGGGCCGCACCATCTGCGGCAACACGAACGCGGCCACATCGCCGTTCTCCAGTTTCCGTGCCTGCGCCACCAGCCGGATCGCGCAATTTTTCTCTGCTGCCACCGCCGCGTCCGCAGCATCGATGTCCTGAATCCCGTTGAACAGAAATCCACCGGGACCGGTCTGGATCCCGTAGGCGTGCGTGAGGAGGAACGACCACTTGTTCGCGGCATCAAGTCCCAGGACATCGAGCGACGGATCGCTTTCGGCAAAACCCAGTTGCTGCGCCACCAGCAACGCTTCGCGGAATCCTACGCGCTCCTCGAACATTTTGGTCAGGATAAAATTCGTCGAGCCGTTCACCACCGCGCGCATCGAATGCAGCAGGTCGTTGTCGTAATATTCTTCGAGGTTACGGATAATCGGGATCGACGCACCCGCCGCGGCTTCGTAGAGAAAAGACCGCCCGGTTTCGCGCTGCAGCCGTAATAACTCCGTAAAATTTTCCGCGATCATTTTTTTCGACGCACTCACGACTTCTTTTCCGCCCAGCAGCGCGGTGCGGACGATCTCAAAGGCGGCGTCCGCGTCGCTGATGACCTCGACGATCACGTTGATCTCCGGATCATTCAATAATACGTTTTTGTCGGTAGTAAATAATTCTTCCGGTGCGTTTCTTTTTTTTCTGATATCCCTGATACAAATTTTCTTGATACGGCCATTCAGTGACGGAGTTTTCGCGAGCGCGGTGTAGAGTCCTTCCCCGACGACGCCAAATCCAAAGAGACCGATAACGAGCGACTGGTGATTTTGCATGAGTAAAAAATTAAAAAACAGGTTGTGCGGACCCGGCCGCGGTACTCATGCGCAGAATAAATAAGGGCCGCAAACATACATAAAAAACAGATATAACGGTGACATATATGCGTACAAATCAGGGTCAGCCGGCCATTTTTTTATTTCCGGGACTAGTACCTTTTAGTTCCCGGGTTGTCTTTATAACGGACATGCTGAGCATCCTGCGGATCTATGATGAAGTGTTTGAGTGTCTGCGGGAACAACATCTCGCGGACCCGGACTTCGTTTTCACGGCGCGTTCGCGTAACGGCGACGGACGACTCCAGCAGGGTTTCTGGTTTCCCGGCGATGAAAAACGGGTCACCGTTTCTTTTTGGGAGGCACCCATCGCGCTTGTTACTCAGCGGGATGGTCACACATCGCTCGAGATGACGGAAAAACAACCGGGGGTCGATAAGCAATTTATCCGCCGGCTGGCACAACACCTGAACATGGCGTTTCACGCCAGCACTAAAACCTGGTTTAAATCGTACCTCGGAAAAAATTATTTGTACAGCCTCCGTCATTTCCTGGCGAAGGATAAAAAGAGAATTGATTGTTGGGTGCTCGCTGTGAAACCGGCCGGCATCAGTATGATCGCTCCTGAAAAATTTCAGTCAGATATCGATGACGTCAACCTCATCCGTACCCTTCTCTCGGATCCCCGGCGCGAACACCAGGTTGCGCGTATCTCCTGGAACACAAACGGCTGGCAAAAACCTTCGGGCATTGAAGGAAAATTAATCGACAACGAAAACGAACTGGCGGCCGATCATGATTTTTCTCTGGATGAATGGCTGCTCGATACATCACGACCGATCGACGACTACCATTACGCGTTTCTCAAACCCGTCAACCTTTGCAACGAACCTCTTTCCGGGTTTCGGTTCCATGTTCATTTGTTTGCGCACAATGGTTTCGACGGGGAAAATTATTTCGTCGGCACACTGCGCAACGTCGAGTGCATTTCGCCCTTTGCATCCGAACGTATGTACCAGATCTACCAGCAAAATGGTTGGATTGACGAGATGAAAAAACAAATTGCCGGTGTTCATGGCGACTGCGCCCGGTTGTCAAAATTATCTCCAAAAAGTTTCTTCAATGTGCGATTCAAATTTTCCGACGCACAAATCCATAAACATCCTGTTTGCATTTCACTGGACGATATCAATATCACAACACTCGATTATCAACTGCTGCCTCTTCGCCGCGAAATTTCTTTTTCTTGAATGATATGAAAACAAAAATCACGTTCATTTTATTTTCTCTTGTTATCAGCGTTACATTCTTATTCGCTCAAACCGACGGGCCCTATGTCTGGCGAACGCCGGATTCGGTCATTGTCAAAGCCATTGTTCATGGCAAACTGCAGGAGGACCGGTTTGCAAATAACCAAATAGATGATCATCCCGTCAGCATCATTTTTGCAGATCATCCCGATTGGAATTTTTCTGTCAGGCTTCGAAATGAGATACAAAATGAAAATCCAATTTCGGCCGGTAGTTCGAAAATGATTTTTATTTCCGACATCGAAGGGGAATTTGAGAATGTCAGAAATTTTTTACTCGCCAACAAAATCATGAATAAAAATTACCAGTGGACATTTGGAAAAAATAAACTGATCATTTGCGGCGACCTCTTTGACCGTGGCAAACACGTGACAGAGGAACTCTGGTTATTGTACAAACTTGAAGACGAAGCGCGCAGCGCCGGGGGTTATGTTCATACGATTCTCGGAAATCACGAGATCATGAATCTCTCGGGTGATGTCCGATATGTTGATTCTGCGTACTTCCGGTCCGCTGCCGTCATCGGAACTGCGTACGCCAATTTGTATTCCGACAGCACAGAGCTCGGGCGCTGGCTGCGTTCCAAAAATATCGTGGAGAAAATCGGTGAACACTTGTGTTTGCACGGAGGTATTTCTCCTGCGTTTAACCGTGAACGTTTGCCGGTGGAACAAATCAATGCACTCGCCCGGCCGTGGTACGCAAGGGCACGTGATAAAAATGCGGATCCGGTCACCAGATTACTGATGGGCGCCGGGGGGCCGTTCTGGTACCGCGGGTATTTTGTGGCACCACTCGCCACACAGGAACAGGTTGACAGTGTCGTCCATTTTTATGCGTGCAAAAATCTGATCGTCGGGCATGATATTGTGGAGACGATCACGACACGCTACAACGGAAAAGTGTTTGGCATCGATGTGAACGAACATGAGCATCATACCGAAGGATTGCTGGTCAAAACAAAAAAATATTACCGTATAGATCTCTCCGGCAGGAAAAAAAAGTTGCAACCGTAAAAAATAATAAAGGCTGCCCTGGGGCAGCCTTTTTTGTTTTGTAAGGTTCAAAGGTTAAAAGGGTACTTATTTTTTAGTTTGGCCGAAGAGATAAAATAGCCCGACCTGGAAGACGCTGTTCTTTACGTCCGCGCCGGAATAGTCTGCAATGTTGGTGAGACCGAAATTATAACGGACATCAATACCCGCATTAATGGATGGGAGTTTGTAACCGATGGCAACAGCCCATGAAAAATCAGTCGATTTGTAATAGCTTTTTACATCCGTGGTCTCGCCGCCTTCCTTGGCTTTTGCAGAAACGAGGAACCCGATCTGCGGACCGGTCGCTGCAAAAAAACCGGATGCGTGATTGTACTTAAACAGTACCGGCACATTGACGTAGTTCTGGTGAAGCGTAATATCCGTTTCCGACTCGGTTCCTTTAGCGCCCTGCATCGAGTACAATACTTCCGGCTGCAGCGTAAAGGTGCTGAAGAGAGGAACACTTACCAGGCCGCCACCGTGAAAACCCACGAGCGTTTTGGCACCACTGACATCGGAACCGGTCAGTGTCGAAAAATTCGCACCGGCCTTTACACCGAACTGTACCTGTGCGCTCGCTGCTGTAAAAACAAATCCTGCTGACATCACTAACAACAATTTTTTCATAAAGATTATTTTTTGTGGCGGCAAATGTAATGGACGAATAATGAATTTTTCACCGAACGGGAAAAATATTTTTTATTGTGTAACGCGTACGCACACGCGAAAATAAATTTTTAACAAAATATTTTTTTCGGGCGAGTAGTCCTTTTATGATGTTGGATTGTCTTTTATGACAGACTTACTCTTTTCTGATGAGACCCGACTACCCGTGTAAGATTTTTTATGATCAGCGTGCCGGCTACCAGTTCCTGCTGGAGTCGCTGGCTGCCGATGCGTGCCGGTGATTCTCCGGCATCCTGATTTGATTTTTCACCAATCGATTTGCACATGCTTACTGTAACAGACAACAAGGCCACGGGTGTGGCCGCTTCGGATTTTCTTCCGCTCGAAGGAACGGACTATATCGAATTCTATGTCGCCAATGCAAAACAGGCGGCGCATTTTTATAAAACGGCTTTTGGGTTCCAGTCGCTTGCATACGCCGGACCGGAAACCGGTATGAAGGATCGCGCGAGTTATGTCGTCAGGCAGGACCGGCTGACATTTGTATTCACCACATCACTGGTCACCGGTACCGAGATCGCTTCACATGCGATGCTGCATGGAGATGGTGTGAAAGTGATCGCGCTGCGGGTTCCGGATGCCAAGAGCGCCTGGGAAGAAACCACGATGCGTGGCGCCAGATCATATTTGAAACCCACGCGGTCGGAGGACGACCACGGCGAAGTCGTGCAAAGCGGTATCCATATTTACGGGGAGACGGTACACCTGTTTGTTGAAAGAAAAAATTATACCGGCGTTTTTTTACCTGGCTACCGGTCATGGACAACCGAATATAATCCAAAACCAACCGGCCTGATGTATGTCGATCACTGCGTGGGCAATGTCGGCTGGAACCAGATGAATCCCTGGGTGCAGTTTTATGAACACGTGATGGGATTTAAAAATATTTTGAGTTTTGATGACAAAGATATTTCCACCGAGTATTCGGCGCTGATGAGTAAAGTGATGAGCAGCGGGAACGGTTTTGTGAAATTCCCGATCAACGAGCCCGCGAAAGGAAAAAAGAAATCACAGGTCGAAGAATTCCTGGAATTCTATCGGGGGGAAGGCGTGCAACATATCGCACTCGCTACCCATAATATTTTAGAAACGGTTGCTGCCTTGCAGCGACGTGGTGTCGAGTTTTTGAAAGTGCCGCCTGACTATTATGATTCGTTGCATGCGCGCGTCGGTGACATTGATGAAGAAATCAGGCAACTTAAAGAGCTGGGTATTCTGGTGGACCGCGATGACGAGGGATATCTCCTGCAGATCTTTACCAAACCGGTGCAGGACCGGCCCACACTTTTTTTTGAAATCATCCAGCGGAAAGGCGCACAGAGTTTTGGCAAAGGAAATTTTAAAGCGCTCTTCGAAGCGATGGAACGCGAACAGGAAAAAAGAGGAAATCTTTGATGAAACTCGTTTCTTACAAAAAAGGAAAATATGATCACCTCGCCGTTCTGCTGGACGGCCTGCTGTATGATATGAACAACATTCATCCCGATCTGCCGGATTCGATGAAGATGTTTCTTGAAGATTTTGCGGACGTGTTCCCGGTTGCGCAACATTGTTTGCGCGGGATTTCCAACAATGCCATTGCAAAACCCACCGGCTTCCCGGTAAATTCCGTTGAATTATTATCACCGGTTCCTTTTCCTTCTTCGTGCCGCGACGGCTATGCCTTTCGCCGGCATGTTGAATCAGCGAGGAGAAATCGTGGTCTCGATATGATCGCGGCCTTTGATGAATATCCTGTTTTTTATTTTACCAATCACCACGCGGTGCAGGGACCGGGCGATGTGTTATGCATGCCGGATCATTTCGAAAAACTCGATTTCGAACTGGAAGTGGCCGCCGTGATCGGCCGGCGCGGAAGAAATATCCCGGCGGATCATGCGGACCGGTATATCGCCGGGCTGATGATCATGAACGATTTCAGTGCACGCACGCTGCAACAGGAAGAAATGCTGCTCAGTCTCGCACCTGCCAAAGGAAAAGATTTTTCCACATCGTTCGGACCTTCTCTGGTGACAACCGATGAACTCAGATCGTTCGAGATCCCGTGCAAAAAAGCACACACCGGCCGCTCCTGGAATCTTCGTATGTGCGCCACCGTGAATGGCGTGAAAAAAAGTGAGGGGAACCTGTCAGACATGGACTGGACATTTGCAGAACTCATCGAAAGGGCATCGTACGGGGCCGATGTTTTTCCCGGTGATATCGTTGGAAGCGGAACCATAGGTACCGGTTGCTTTCTGGAACTCAATGGTACAAACAAATTAACGGATCCTGATTACGGGGAGGAGTGGTTGCGCGAAGGAGATACGATCGACCTCGTCGTGGAAGGACTCGGCACATTGCGTAACACGATCATGCGCGAGCAGTCCGATATGTCGCTGCTGCAAAAAAAGAAAACGATTTTTTCATGAAACCTACGATTCATTTTAAACCACATATTGCCTCCACGGAACCCTATGTCGGCGGTTCAACGCGGGAAAGGAACGCAACAAAGAAAATATATAAGCTCTCTTCCAACGAAAATCTGCTCGGGCCGTCACCAAAGGCGCTTAGTGCGATCCTGAAAAATTTGGATAGTTTGCATGAATACGATTTCCAGGATGATTCGATATTATGTGACGCGCTCACGGCTTTTTTTCATCACGAGGCGACACCCCGCCAGTTCATTACGGCCAACAGCTGCATGGAATTGCTTGACCTGATCTGCCGCGCATTTCTCGAACCGGGTGACCAGGTGATTTTGTCGACGCCCACCTTTCTCGCGTACCGGAATTTTGCGGCTGTGTCCGGCGGAACAACGATCGACGTACCGCTCAAAGGAAGAGATTTTTCGATCGATATAGACAACATGGTGCGCGCTGTGGATGCCAAAACCAAAATCATTTTTATTTCAAGTCCCAATAACCCGACCGGATCGATTGTCACCAGCGACGCGATGCAGCAATTGCTGGAGCAATTGCCACCGCATGTGGTCGTGGTGTACGATGAGGTGTATCATCACTACGTCGAACATCCCAAATATGCACGGGCGTGGGATTTTATACGGAAAGGATTCCCGGTGATCGGGTTGCATAGTTTTTCCAAAGCGTACGGCCTCGCGGGCATGCGCGTCGGGTATGCTTTTTCCACGCCGGACATGGCGGGATATCTCCGGCGTCTCCGGAGACCTTTCATGCTGAACACGCTCGCGGTCGTAGGAGCCATGGCTGCGCTTACAGATGACCGTTATATCCGGCAGAGTGTGCAACTGGTGGAAAAAGAAAAAGCGTGGATGTATACACAGCTCAAAAATATGGGTGTGACATTTTACCCGAGCCACGCCAATTTTATTTTGCTCAAACCTCCCTACGCCGCCACGCATTTTGCGGCGGATATCCTGGATGCCGGCATCATGGTTCGTACCACGGAACCATTTGGCGCCCCCGATATGATTCGTGTCACGATCGGTACGCGGCCGGCAAACGCCGCGTTTATCAATGTGTTAAAAATCCTGCTCTGACAGGTAAGAAAAAGATTTGAACGAGGTCTTAGTTACAGTAGTATGTAAAAAAAGCAAGCGGGGAGGATTCTTCCTTCCTGCTTTTATAAAAACAAAAATGGAAAATGATCCAAGAAAAAATAGTAAATGTGCTGGTTAACCAGATCGTTAGAAAGCGACCGGCGCGGTGTCTACCGCTACCGGGGTATTTTTTGATTGCCGTGAGTTTTTTTTCCTGCGTACAGGAAACCTGGTACAGATCGGAAAGCGGGTTACAATACCGGGTCATTCAATCCCATGAAAAGAACGCGGCCACACAAATGGGATGCGTGGTCAAATTACAAATCTCGCAAAGACTGAACGACTCCACACTGATTTCAAAAAATGCGGCACCGAGATACGAAATCATTGTGCCGGGTGTGGTGATGCCATACAGTTATACCGAACCGATGGTGTACGGGCTGCACGAGGATGACAGTATCCTGGTTGTGCAGCGCGTGGATTCGATGATCGCCAAAAAATGCTGGACAAAAAAACCAGACTGGTCCGACGCGGATGATCAGATTATCACGACGATAAAAATTCTTCGCGTGTTCCTGCCTGATCCGGCACACCCGGGAAAAATGGACAGCCTGGTCAACGCCGATAAAACAAAATAAAAAAACACATGATACAAGCCATGCATAAAAAATATTACGCGGTTTTTATTTTCGGGTTGATACATTTCGCCTGTGCAGCGCAGACACCGGCATGGCAGTATGCTAACGCGCATGGATATGCGTACAGGTATGTCACGGGTGATCCCATGAAGGCGCGGTTTTATACGCTTAAAAACGGGCTGACCGTTATCCTCACCGAAAATCATCGCGAACCGAGGATCGCGGTACGCATCGCCGTCCGGGCCGGCAGTGATAATGATCCGCGTGATCATACGGGCCTCGCGCACTATCTCGAACACCTGCTGTTCAAAGGAACGGAACACTATGGCACGCTCGACTGGAAAAAAGAAAAACCGCTGCTGGATGAGATCACCAGTCTGTATACCCTCTATGGAAAAACAACGGACAAAGAATCCCGAAAAAAAATCTATCATACGATCGACAGCGTTTCGGGTATTGCTTCCCGCTATGCGATCGCTGGTGAATACGATCACCTGATGTCAGATATCGGTTCCACCGGGACCAACGCGCATACATGGGTGGAAGAAACGGTATACGAAGAAAACATCCCGTCGGTCGCAGTCGACAAATTTCTGGCGGTGCAGTCGGAGCGTTTCCGCGACCCGGTCTTCAGGCTTTTCCATACGGAACTCGAAGCGGTCTACGAAGAAAAAAACCGCTCACTGGATAACGACGGGAACAAAATGTCGGAAGCAATGCATGCGGCGCTTTTCCCGACACACAACTACGGGCAGCAGACCACGATCGGCACCGTCCAACACCTGAAAAATCCCTCGCTGGTGGCGATCCGTGATTTTTATGAAAAAAATTATGTCGCCGGAAACATGGCGGTCATTTGTTCCGGTGATCTGAACCCGGATGAACTCATTGAAAAAATTGATAAGGCTTTTGCCTGGATGAAACCACGACCGGTTACACCGTATCACGCACCCACGGAAATACCGATGCATGATGTTATCGTAAAAGAAATCTATGGACCGTCTGCAGAAAACATGCGCATCTGTTTTCGGGGACCCGCTGCAGGTACACGCGATGCCATGGTGCTTGACCTGGCCGCGGCACTGCTCTCCAATGGCAAAGCGGGACTGCTGGATCTCGATCTGAACCAGCAACAGAAACTGCAATCCTCCGGCGCCGGGTTACAACAATATAAAGATTATGGGATGTTGATACTGAACGGCACACCGGGACCGGGACAGACGCTGGAACGGGTGAAGGATTTGCTCCTGGAGGAACTTGACAAATTGCGAAAAGGGAATTTTGATTCCGCACTCATCCGCGCCATGGTTGCCAATGCCCGGCTAAGCGAAATGCAGTCAGTCAAAAATAACGGCAACCGGGTCAGCGCGCTGGCCGACGCGTTTATCTTTAGCAAAGGGGTCGATTGGCCGAAATCGGTGAGCGAACTGGACAGGCAGGAAAAAATCACGAAGTCAGAATTAATGGATGTACTCGCGACATATACCGGTCATGGATATGCGATCATTTACAAAAGAAAAGGAGACGATAAAAATATCGTGAAGGTAGAAAAACCGGCGATCACGCCGGTGGAAACCAACGCCGGGCAGGAATCTGATTTTGTCAGGCGCATCAAGCAAATGCCCGTACCTGACATCAGTCCGGTGTGGGTTGATTTTGATAAATCGATTACGCATGCTGCAGTCGGTAAGGCGCCGCTGTTATATGTACGCAACGAAGAGGACGGACTCTTCTCTCTGAATTTCCGGTTTGAGATGGGTACGCGGGGCAATAAACTATTACCGCTTGCAGCAGAATATCTGCAGTACCTCCCCACAGCCACATTGAGCGCGGCTGACGTCCGCAGGGCATTTTATAACATCGCGTGTGATTTCGACATCTCGGTGGGTGCACAGGCGACAAATATTTCTGTGTCGGGGCTTGGCAAAAACTTCGAACAGGCGTTGACGTTACTCGAGGACCTGATCCGCCATTGCAGGCCCGATCAAAATGCATTGCAGGCGCTCGTGGACCGCATGCTGAAAGCGCGGAGCAACGCGAAGACAAATAAACAGGCGATTATGCGCGGCCTCGTGAACTACGCGCGCTTCGGACCCAAAAATCCCTTTAACGATGTACTGTCCGATTCGGCATTCCAAAACATGCGCGCGGAGGATCTGGTAAATCTGTTGCATTCCCTTTTTCAATTCAAACACGAAATCATTTATTACGGACCGGGTGAAGTGGCCACCCTGACCACGACACTCATGCGCGATCACATCATGCCCGATACGTTTACAACATACCCGGCAGAGAAAACATTTGCATTCAAACAGCAGACAGAGAGTGAAGTGTTGTTTGCCGACTATGACATGGTGCAAAGTGAGATTTACTGGGTGCGCAACGGCCCGCTATGCGACGTCACCAGATTCCCGCTGACGGATTTGTTCAATAATTATTTTGGCGACGGCATGGGCTCCGTGGTATTTCGTGAAATCAGGGAATCCAAGGCACTCGCGTATTCAACTTTTGCGAGTTATGCGCCACCCGACAGGAAAGAAAATCCTTTTTTGGCGATTGCCTATGTCGGTTGCCAGGCAGACAAGATGCAGGAGGCGATTGAAGGAATGAATCATTTGTTGCAGGAATTACCACTTTCGGAGAACGGGCTCGTG